>MDSW01035808.1_pt1 | contig 18996 bp, 11 predicted proteins | sample 811171 | NCBI WGS metagenome assembly MDSW01 (sample SAMN05326641, study PRJNA326480) | marine metagenome | isolation source: seawater | place: Atlantic Ocean: North West | collected 2012 | reverse complement strand
TTATTAAAGATAAAACAATTATCAGAACAATTGAAAAACCTTTCTCTAGTGAGGGTGGACTAGCTATACTTTTTGGAAATCTTGCTCCAAATGGTTCTGTGGTAAAAACTGGTGCGGTCGAAGAATCGATGCTGGTGCACTCTGGTCCTGCACGTATATTTGAGTCACAAGAAGAGGCGTTAAGCGGTATCTTGGGGCACCAAGTAAAACCAGGTGATGTTGTTGTTATTCGCACTGAGGGACCTAAGGGCGGTCCTGGGATGCCCGAAATGTTATCGCCTACCAGTGCTATAATGGGAATGGGATTGGGAAGTAAAGTAGCATTAATTACTGATGGAAGATTTTCTGGAGGTACAAGAGGTGCATGTATTGGGCACATATCACCTGAAGCAGCAGATAGAGGACCAATCGCGGCTATTGAGGCTGGAGATATTATTGAAATCAATATTCCAAAGAGGACGTTAAATGTTCGGCTTAGTGAGCAAAATATTAAAAAGAGGTTGGATTCATTGCCTCCTTTCCAACCAAAAATAAAAACCGGTTATTTAGGAAGATACAGCAGAATGGTTACATCTGCTGATGAAGGGGCTATATTAAAGTAGAAAGGATGTGAAATGGACCAGAAAAAAAATGAATTAACAGGTGCAGAAATTATGTGGGAGTGTCTAGTGAGGGAAGGTGTCGATGTGGTATTTGGTTACCCCGGAGGCGCAATTCTTCCCGCATATGATGCTTTAAACAAATATACTGATAAAATTCATCATGTCCTCGTAAGACATGAGCAGGGCGCAACTCATATGGCTGATGGCTATGCTAGGTCAAGTGGGAAAGTGGGTGTGGCTATGGCAACTTCTGGACCCGGGGCAGCAAATATGGTGACTGGTATAGCAACTGCCATGATGGATTCTGTTCCTATAGTGTGTATCACCGGTCAGGTACCCAGAGCAGCTATCGGCAGTGATGCTTTTCAAGAAACAGATATTGCAGGAGCTGTTATACCTGTATCAAAGCACAGTTATTTAGTTATGGATATTAATGATCTTGCAAATACGATAAAGGAAGCTTTTGCTGTGGCAAGGTCCGGAAGACCTGGACCGGTCCTTGTTGATATACCTAAAGATATTCAAACGCAATCAGTCGAATTTATCTACCCTGAAGGGCCTATTGTAATCCCAGGAAATAATATTATTCAAAAAGCAAATCCGAATGATCTTGAAGAGGCAATCTCGCTGATATACAAAGCAGAAAGACCTGTTATTTTAGCAGGACACGGTATTTTGTTATCGGGTGCTTCCAAAGAAGTAATGGAGCTTGCTGAAATTGCAAATATTCCAATAGCATGGACGTTGTTAGGCTCAGGTGCAATCCCATCGAGTCACCCACTAAACATGGGCATGATGGGAATGCATGGAGAGTATGCGGTCAATAATGCTATTCAGAAAGCTGACCTTTTAATTGCATGCGGTATGAGGTTCGATGATAGAGTAACGGGGAACGTAAAGACATATTCTCCTGATTCAAAAAAGATTCACATTGAAATTGATCCCGCAGAAATCAATAAGAACGTTCGAGTAGATGTGGGTATTTCTGGCGACTTGAAAACCGTTCTGAAGCAATTAAATCCATTATTAAAACCTAAATCGAATGAAAATTGGTTAAAAGATATTACCGTCTGGAGAAGTGAATCCTTGGAAAGAGATATCATTAATCTTCAAACCGATACTCTTTACGGCGCTCAAGTAATTTACGATCTTTGGAAAGAGACTAAGGGCGATGCTATTGTTGTTTCAGATGTTGGACAGCACCAGATGTTGGAAGCGCAATACTTTCAACATGAAGAGCCTAACACTCTTTTGACATCAGGTGGGCTTGGTACAATGGGATTTAGTTTGCCTGCTGCAATTGGTGCTAGTTTTTCAAAGACGGAAAAAGAAATTTGGGTAATAGTTGGCGATGGATCCATTCAGATGACTATAACTGAGTTAGCTACAGCAGTGCAAGAGCAAGCTAACATAAAAATTGCAATTATAAATAACGGTTATCTGGGGATGGTAAGGCAGTGGCAACAATTATTTTACGACGCTAGATATAAAGAAACACCAATTAGTAGCCCAGATTATTTAAAGATAGCAGAAGCCTACGGCCTCAAGGGTTTTCGTGTGAAAAAAAGAAATGAAATTCCGAAAATTGTTGATAAGGTTCAAAAAATTAGAGGTCCAGTATTAGTAGAGTTTGTTGTTGAACAACATGATATGGTATATCCTATGGTTCCTGCGGGAGCAGATCTGCATGAAATGATAAACAGGCCGGTGCACGATCAATTCCAAGAATCAGAAATGTGAGGGGCGCTAGATGAAGCAGACGTTAATTGTTTTTGTACGAGATGAGCCAGGTGTTTTGAACCGTGTCTCTAGTTTAATTAGAAAACGAAATTTTAACATTGACAGTTTAATTGCAGGCAGAACGGATAAAACTGGTATCACCAGACTAACCATCGTATTAAACGAACCAGATAAGACAAAGCAAAAAATAGTTGTTAATAATCTTAAGAAATTAATAGACGTTTATGATGTTGTTGATGCTACAGATATCGCTTGTCACATTAGGGAATATCTCCTGGTGAAAATAAGGATTAGCGATATGACTGATAAAATCGGAGATCTTATTGATAGTGATTATTGTCGAGTCCTAGAGGAGAAAAATGATGTAATTATCGCTGAGTTTTCGGGTAGTGAAAAAACAATTCAAAAAGTCATTAGTGAAATGAAAACCGTTAATATTTTGGAATTAATGTGTTCGGGAAAGATGGCGATGATTTCAGGTTTTAATAAAGCATATCAGCCAGAATTAATCGAGACAGACCCCAATATTTATTCACAGGTGGCATTGGATTAAAATACGATAATGAAGAGGAAAACATGAAAGAACTAAATATAAATGGTTATAAAGAAACAATCATTGAGAGGTCGGATTATCCAAAAGAGAAATGCAAAAATATTTTGAATGATGAGGTGACCGCAATCCTGGGATACGGTCCGCAGGGATATGGACAAGGTCTTAATATGAGAGATCAGGGTTATAATGTAATTCTCGGCTTGCGAAAAGGAAATAGCTGGGACAAAGCAATAAACGATGGTTGGGAAGAAGGTGTTAACTTGTTTAGTATTGAGGAGGCAACTCAAAAGGGTACTATTATCCAATTCCTTCTCTCAGATGCTGGGCAGATTAAAGCCTGGCCTGTTGTTAGAGACAATTTAAATGAGGGAGACGCTATTTATTTTTCCCATGGTTTTGGGGTTGTATTTAACAACCACACTGGTATCATACCTCCATCCAATGTCGATGTTATTTTAGTAGCTCCGAAGGGAAGCGGTCTTACGGTTCGTACGCATTTCCAAGAAGGACGTGGAATAAATTCTTCATTTGCAATTCACCAAGACTTTAGTGGGAAAGCAAGGGAAAGATGTATAGCAACCGCTTTTGCTATCGGTTCTGGTCACCTATTTGAAACAAATTTTGCAAATGAAGTGCATAGTGATTTGACCGGAGAACGTTGCGTGTTGATGGGATTGTTACAGGGTGCGTTTTTAGCCCAATATGAAGTCTTAAGAGAAAACGGTCACTCACCGTCTGAAGCGTACAATGAAACAATTGAGGAAGCATTACAGAGTCTATACCCTCTCGTTTCAGAAAAAGGTATGGATTGGATGTACGCTAATTGTTCAACGACTGCCCAGCGAGGAGCGCTCGATTGGGCTCCAAGGTTTAAGGATGTTTTGAAACCAGTGATCGAAGAGTGTTACCAAAAAGTCATTGATGGAGATGAGGCAAAAAGAGCAATAGAAGCAAATTCAAAGACAGACTATAGATCAACTCTCGAAGCTGAGTTGTCTGAAATTGATAACCAAGAAATGTGGATTGCTGGAAAAGCTCTGAGAAAATTGAGACCGGAAAACAAATAAAATTTTAACGCAACTATGAAGGTCTATAATATAGTATCATTGCCTGGTGATGGAATTGGACCAGAGGTTATGAACTCTGCTATAAAATTATTGCAAACAGTTTCGAAAATTTATGATTTCAAATTTGAGATAAGCGAACATTTGGTTGGTGGGGCATCATTGGATTATTGCGGAGCTCCTATATCAAGTGAGGTTTTAGAAAAGTGTAAAAATTCAGATGCTGTTCTGCTAGGAGCCGTGGGCGGACCAAAGTGGGACAGCCTGCCTCAAGATAAAAAACCAGAAAAAGGGTTGTTAGAGTTGAGGAACTCGTTGTCGCTTTTCTCTAACTTAAGACCGGCCAAAGTTTTTGAACCTTTAGTTGACTCCTCAACACTGAAAAAAGATGTTATCTTAGGGGCCGATATACTAGTAGTAAGGGAACTAACTGGAGGAATTTACTTTGGGGAGCCAAGAGGCTACAATGAAGATGAAGGATACAATACCTTAAGATACACTAGAGAAGAAGTTCGGCGAATTGCAGAAATGGCGTTTAAATTAGCATCAAAAAGGAGTGGCAATGTTACCTCCGTTGATAAAGCAAATGTTTTAGATAGTTCTCAATTTTGGAGAAATATTGTTCATGAAGCGCACGAGCAATACGGTGACTTAATATTAAATGACATGTATGTGGATAATGCTGCGATGCAAATAGTCTTGAACCCAAAACAATTTGATGTGATTTTAACACAAAATCTTTTTGGAGATATACTTAGCGACATCACTGCAATGATTACTGGTAGCTTGGGGATGTTACCTTCTGCAAGTATTGGTGAGAAATATGCGCTTTATGAGCCTGTTCATGGAACCGCTCCCGAAATTGCTGGTAAAAACAAAGCAAACCCGATAGCAATGATTAGCTCAATAGCGATGATGTTAGAAATAACAATGGGTTTGCCTAATGTTGCTAAAGAAATTAACAATGCAATTGAATTAGTTTTGCAATCTGGAATCAGAACCGAGGATATTGCAATCGATGGGACAACTTCTGTAACAACAACAGAGATGACTAATTATATTACGCAGAGTTTTACAGAAAACGCAAAAAAGAACTTAGCTAATCAAAATTCTAAAGCTACAAGAGAGCAATTATGAGAGAAAATATTATTATCTTTGATACTACTCTTCGTGATGGTGAACAAGCACCAGGAGCATCTTTAAATGTCTATGAAAAAGTTGAAATAGCAAAACAAATGGAGAGATTAAACGTCGATGTAATTGAAGCTGGGTTTCCAATATCTTCAAAAGCCCAATTTGAGGCTGTTGAGAGTATTGCTAGTTCAGTAAACATTATTGTTGCAGCCCTTGCTAGAACCGTAGAAAAAGATATTATATCATGTCACAAGGCTCTAAAGGGTGCTACCAATCCTAGGATCCACACTTTCATTGGGACATCTGATATTCACCTAGCGGGAAAATTCAGTTCCAGTAAATATGGAAAAAATCTTAAGGAAAAAAGAGATACCATCCTCGATATGGCTCGAAAGGCAGTGCAGTTAGCTAAAAATTTTACTGAAGATGTCGAATTTTCGCCTGAAGATGCTGGGCGCACAGATATAGGCTATCTAAAAGAGGTTGTTGAGGCAGTAATAGAGGCCGGCGCCAAAACAATTAATATACCTGATACAACTGGTTATACTATGCCAAGTGAGTTTGGAGAGAAAATAAAAACCTTGAAAAAAGGAGTTAGTAATATAGATAGAGCAACCATCAGTGTGCATTGCCATAATGATTTGGGCTTAGCAGTGGCAAATTCTCTGAGTGCTATTAATAATGGCGCTAGGCAAATAGAGTGTACAATCAATGGTATTGGGGAAAGGGCTGGTAATGCAAGTATGGAAGAAATTGTGATGGCTATAAATGTAAGGTCGGATTATTGGGGTTTTCAAACAGGCATTAAGACTGAAGAAATTTATAATACAAGCAGAATGGTGTCTGGTTTTACAGGGATGTTAGTCCAGCCAAATAAAGCTATAGTTGGAGATAATGCATTTGCTCACGAATCAGGAATTCATCAGGATGGTATGCTAAAAAATAGGGATACATATGAAATAATGACACCTGAATCTGTTGGAATAGTTGATAATAAAATTATTTTAGGCCGTCACTCAGGTAGACACGGTCTTTTATCTCGCCTGGAAGCACTTGGGTATGGCGAACTAAAAGATGACACTATTGAGGAGCTATATAGCAAATTTTTAGAGCTAGCAGATAAAAAGAAAGAAATTTACGATGAAGACTTAAGAATTCTGATGGGAGATAAAGCTCACGAGCAAAAAGAACTTTACATACTGGACTATCTTCATGTGAACTTAGGTACAACAACAATAGCAACAGCTACAGTAAGAATTAAATGTGATGATAAATCTTTTGAAGAATCTGCAACAGGTGATGGCCCGGTAGATGCCTGCTTTCGTGCGATTAATCGCGCAATAAATTTTGATAAAGAAACTAAATTAGAGCATTACCAAGTTAGATCTGTTACTGCTGGGAAAGGAGCAATAGGCGAAGTGTCAGTGAGAATAAAGATAGAGGGCAATGCCTATAATGGTAAAGGCACATCGACAGATACAATAAAGGCTAGTGCTAAATCCTATTTACAGGCTATAAATTTTTATGAATCATTGAAAAATAAAAGTGATGTGTTTGAAACAATTACTGAAAAAGTATAATCGTGCGCGGTAAAACTCTATATCAAAAAATTTGGGATGCCCATCTGGTTGAAGAACAAAAAGATGGTACCAGTCTTCTCTATATTGATAGACAGCTAATACACGAGGTTACCTCTCCGCAAGCATTTGAAGGTATGCGAATGGCGGGAAGAAAACCATGGAGGGCAGAATCGAACATTGCAGTCCCTGACCACAATATACCTACTCAGAATCGCGAAAAGGGAATAACAGATCCTGTTTCAAAACTTCAAGTTGACACATTGGATAAAAATTGTGAATCCTACAATATTCGTGAATTTAAGATGAATAATTCCAATCAAGGAATTGTCCATGTTGTTGGTCCTGAGCAGGGTTTAACATTGCCTGGAATGACAATCGTATGTGGAGACTCTCATACCTCTACCCACGGAGCTTTAGGATCACTGGCGTTCGGGATAGGAACATCTGAAGTAGAACATGTTTTAGCTACCCAATGCCTGATCCAAAGAAAATCAAAAAATATGTTAATTAAAGTGAATGGGTTTCTTAAAAAGGGTATAACATCAAAAGATTTAATTTTAAGCATTATAGGAAAAATTGGAACAGCGGGGGGAACAGGTTATGTAATTGAATTTTCAGGTTCGGTAATTGAATCGCTTTCAATGGAAGCGCGCATGACAGTTTGTAATATGACCATAGAGGCTGGTGCCCGTGCGGGTATGATTGGAGTTGATGACGTAACATTAGATTATGTTCATGGGAGAGCATTTGCTCCGAAAGGAGATATCTGGAGTGAAGCAAGTCAATACTGGTCAACTCTAACTAGTGATTCAAATGCGAAATTTGATAAAACTTTAGAAATCGATGCTTCAAAACTTAATCCAATGGTTACATGGGGCACTTCACCTGAGATGGTGACAGATGTAGATGGTTTCATACCTGCAAAAACACAAAAATCAAAAGATGCTTTAAGTTATATGGGTCTTGAAGAGGGTATGGCTGTCAAAGATATTTTTTTAGATAAAATATTCATTGGTTCTTGCACGAATTCAAGGATTGAAGATCTTCGCGAGGCTGCGGCTGTAGTAGCTGGAAAAAAAGTTGCAAATTCAATAAAGCAAGCAATGGTTGTTCCTGGTTCTGGGCCTGTAAAACATCAAGCAGAATCTGAAGGTCTTGATAAAATTTTTGTTGATGCTGGTTTTGAGTGGAGAGAACCGGGTTGTTCAATGTGTCTTGCTATGAACGCTGACCGGTTAGAACCTGGGGAGCGATGTGCATCAACTTCTAACCGAAACTTTGAGGGGCGCCAAGGACAGGGTGGCAGAACCCATTTGGTAAGCCCCTCTATGGCTGCTGCGGCTGCAATTAAAGGACATTTTGTAAATATTGTCTCGGATTGGGAAAAATAGAATGGAAAAATTCCGATCATTTAAGGGTATTGTGTTACCCATTGACAGATCTAATGTTGATACGGATGCAATAATTCCAAAGCAGTTTTTAAAATCGATCCACAGGACTGGTTTTGGGAAAAACCTTTTTGATGAATGGCGTTATTTGGATCATGGTGAGCCGGGGCAAGATTGTACAAAGAGGCCTCTGAACGAAAATTTTATTTTAAATGATAGAAGGTACAAAAGTGCATCTATTTTATTGACAAGAGATAATTTTGGATGTGGGTCAAGCAGGGAGCATGCACCGTGGGCATTGTTGGATTTTGGTATAAAAACAATTATAGCAGAGAGCTATGCAGAGATTTTTTATAATAACTGTTTCAAAAACGGAATTCTTCCAATTGAACTAGAAAAAAAACACATTGAGACATTATTTAAAAACACCTTTTTAAATGTGGGCTTTTCTATTGATGTTGACTTAGAAGCTCAAACTCTGGTTGATAGTTTAGGCTGTAAATATGACTTTGTTCTAGAAAAATCTAGTAAAGATGCCCTTCTAAACGGACTTGATGAAATTGGTATGACGTTGACTAAGAAGGAGAAAATTAAAGCATTTGAAATTAAGCATGAAGGTCGTCAGCCATGGCTTTTTGCAAAATTATAAAAGGATAGATAATGATAGAAATTTTTGACACCACTCTTAGGGACGGAACACAAGGTGAGGGCGTGAATTTATCAGTGGAAGATAAACTCAGAATAGCAAAGAAGCTGGATGATTTTGGAATAAATGTAATTGAAGGTGGTTGGCCAGGAAGCAACCCAAAGGATCAAGAGTTTTTTCAGCGTTGTAAAGATATCAGCTTCAAACAAGCTGAAATATGTGCTTTTGGTTCTACCGCAAGGTGGCCAAATAAAATTGATTCTGATCCAAACTTGAACGCTCTTCTTAATGCTGAGACGTCTGTTATAACCATTTTTGGAAAGACATGGGAACTTCATTCTGAAAAAGGGTTAGGGTTAAGTCAAAGCGAAAATTTAAAATTAATTTATGAATCAGTTAAATTTTTAGTCGAAGCTGGTAAGAGGGTGATCTTTGATGCGGAACATTTTTTTGATGGATATAAAGAATCACCCGAATTTGCTTTAAAAATGTTAGAAGCTGCAAATAATGGAGGTGCGGATACCTTAGTATTATGCGATACAAACGGAGGATCCTTACCTGAGCTTATAAAAATAGCAACTAGTAAAGTCTATAAAATGTTTAACAATAAAATCGGAATACATGCTCATAATGATAGTGGACTTGCAGCCGCAAATACTTTAGCTGCGGTTGAAGCTGGCGTTTCTCATGTTCAGGGCACCATTAATGGTGTAGGGGAGAGGTGTGGTAATGCTAATCTTGGTACAATCATACCAAACCTTGTATATAAGATGAATCAGAAGACTTTAAATATCATAGATTTAGAAAAGTTAACAAAATTAACTCATTTTGTATACGATCTTATGAACTTACACCCGAATGACCAAGCACCTTTCGTTGGAAAATCAGCCTTTGCTCATAAAGGGGGCATCCATGTTAGCGCAGTCATGAAAGATAGCCAGATGTATGAGCATATAGATCCAGGAAAAGTTGGAAATCACCAACGTGTCTTGGTTTCAGACCTATCCGGGCAAAGCAATATACGCTTTAAGGCAAACGAATTAAATGTGGCTTTAAATGGAGATAAGAAATTGACAAAAGATTTGGTCCAGCACATCAAATCATTGGAGCATAAGGGCTACCAATTTGAGGGCGCTGAGGCTTCTTTCGAGTTGATGCTTCGGGAAAGGCAAGGTACATTTAAGCCATTTTTCGAAGTGGCTGATTCTAGAGTAAATGTGAGCTATGATAAATCGGGGCATAATAGGGCTGATGCAATGCTTAAGATTATTGTTGATGGAGAAGCTGAACAAACTGCAGCAGATGGGGCTGGACCCGTAGATGCGCTGAGTAATGCAATGAAGAAAGCCCTTGTGAGATTCTTCCCGGAACTTGAAAAAATTAAATTAGCCGATTACAAAGTTCGTGTTTTAAATGAGCAGGATGGAACAAGCGCTAAAGTGAGAGTGCTCATTGAAAGTTCTGATGGGGACACATCATGGACAACAGTTGGGGTTTCATCGAATATTATTGAAGCAAGTTGGCAAGCCTTAAGTGATAGCCTGAACTATAAATTGCTTAAATCGTTTGATTTAAGTAGAAAAACTACTTGAGCGACAAAAAAGTTCTGACTCTTGACTAAGTAGGGGTATGTCAATCTATTGGGTTCATTCAGGCAATTAATTTAAATGAAATCAAATGTTTGTTATGGAAAACCAATTTGTTTTTAAAAAAAGTTCATAATTAGCTGCTGGTTCCAAATGAGGTATCAAAATAATCAATGAATAATCAATATTCGTAAGGCTGTGGTAAAAAATAGGCTTAAAAATTTTGCGGAAAATTGTGGATTGTCAAATCGAATGCGATTACGATCAATTTTAATATATGAGTTGTTAGAATCAGTTTTCCCCGAATTAAAAGAAAATAAGCAAAGCGAATTCAAAAATATTTTAAAATCTATTTTACCTTCAAATGGTAGAAAACCAGATAATAAAACGATTGCTAAATCTATTTCAGGTTGGTCAAATATTGATTCTTTCAGAATAATGAAATTCATTGGTACCTATTTTCACCTATTAAACCAAGCAGAACAAAGTGAGATTATATCAATAAACAGTTCTCGTTCAAATTTAGCTACTTATTCTACTCCAAAGGCTGATTCAATTTTTGCAGGAATCAATTATTTAAAACAAAAAGAGATTGATTTTGATAAAGCAAAAGCAATTATAAATAAAATTAGTATACATCCAACTTTTACTGCGCACCCAACAGAGTCAAGGCGACCCTCCTCAATTAGTAAACAGAAAAAAATCATAAAAAAAATTGATCAAATATTATTTTCTAAGATCGGGGAAAAAGAAAAATCTATTTTAAAAAATGAGGCGATGCGTTTATGCTCGTTATTAGTGCTGACAGATGATATTAGGTCACATAAGATATCAATTGAGGATGAAATAAATAACAATATAAATAATACATTAGATACACTTTGGGATGCGATTCCAAGACTCGCTTATGATATATCGTCAGCCTTTGAAATTTATTATAACAAAGAGGTTAATAATTCAAATTTTATAAAATTCCATAACTGGGTTGGGGGTGATAGGGATGGGAATCCATCAGTTAATCATGTAATTACAAGGCGTGCTATTAACACACAAAAATTAAGGATTGCTGAGAAATTTATTTCAGCGCTTGAGGTTTTGTATGATGAACTTAGCATCAGCATTAACGACAATGACAAGGTTTTTAAACTCAAAAATTCGATTTTGGTTGACCGACAAGTATTACCAATTAAATCTAAGTTTGACCAAAAGCTTAAATATGAACCATTCAGGTTAAAAATTTATTGTATCATTTTAAAATTACGGTTGTACAAGAAAGATATTAAAAATAATGAAAAAGCACTCAGTTACTGCTCAGCTCAGTTTATCTCAGACTTGAAACTAATTAAATCTTCTCTTAAGCTAATCTCAGGCGACACAAATATTGATAGGGGTTTAATCAACGATTTAGTAATTAGAGCTGAAATATTTGGTTTTATTATGATGAGTATTGATATCCGACAACATTCCGGAATTCATGAACTGGTGGTCAATGAAATCCTAATGAAAAAAAATCTTAATTCAAATTATTCTGTTATGAGTGAAACTGAAAAAAACCGGGTTTTAGTTGAAGGGATAAAATCATATTCAAAGCTTGATCAAGCCTTTATACAATCTTTATCGACAATTTGCAGAGAAACACTTCTCACTTTTAAGGTAATTGAAGAGGAGCTAAGGAAAGATAATGATGTGATATCATCTTATATTGTCAGCATGACGCATTCAAAAAGCGACCTTCTTGAGGTACTTTTTCTTTCGAAATTATCAGGAGTTTTAAAATACCAATCGGGTAAAATAACCTGTCCTCTTCATATTGTTCCACTTTATGAGACAATAAAGGACCTAAGTTCGGCACCTGAAAAATTAAATGAGCTTTTAGAGGATGAAACGTATAGATCATATTTGAAAAGCCAAGGAGACTTTCAAGAAATAATGTTAGGATACTCGGATAGCAACAAAGATGGTGGGATGGGGATGGCGCAATTTTCGTTGAATGAATGTCAGGGGCGCCTAGCTAGGATTTGTAAAGAAAACCAAATTGATCTGAGATTATTTCATGGCCGAGGTGGCTCTATTAGTAGAGGGGGGGGTAAATCTAATAAGGCTATTATTAGTTTACCGCCAATATGTCATAATGGTAAGATAAGGATGACCGAACAGGGTGAAGTAATTTCATATCGATATGGCTCATCTAAAATTGCAAAAAGACATCTGGAGCAATTAATTAATGCTCAAATTATCTCTTTAGCGGGGATATCAAAAAATGTTACAGATGATGGTAGTGAGCTAAATAAAAAAATTGCTTCAAAGTCATATATTGCATATAAAAACAATATCTTGAATCGTAAGTGTTGGAATTATTTCATTAGAGTAACTCCAATACACCACATTAGTAATATTCCGATTGGATCAAGACCGGCTTCAAGAAAAAATGTTTCATCTGGAGAAGTGGGTTTCGATGATTTAAGAGCTATTCCTTGGGTTTTTTCGTGGACACAATTAAGATATAATCTCACTGGGTGGTATGGTTTAGGAACGGCGTTATCTCATCTCATTTACAAATCGTCTAGTTTAAAAGAATTAAAAGATTTATACAAAAACTCTAAATTTTTCAGACAACTTTTGGATAACATGTCTTTTGAAATGGCTAGGTCAAGATTGCAAATTTCTAAATTATATTCTAAAACAAAAACTGAACTTGAATTCCACACCAAATTAAGACAAGAATACAATCTTTGTTTTGAATCATATAAGCTGATAACTGGTTATGAAAATCTGCTTGACAGAAACGCTGTCATCTCCAATTCAATCGCATTTAGAAATCCGTTTACTGATTTATTAAACATCATTCAAATAAAATTACTCAAGCAAGTGAGGAGCAATAAGGGGCCAATAAATAAGGATCTAGAAAGATCGATATTTATGTCAATTAATGCAATTGCTGCTGCTATGCAAACCACGGGATAATAAAGGTGAAGATCTTTTCATTAAATATTTTAATTCTAATGTGGAAAAATCTTAATTTGTGATGAAGATATTTGCTAAAATAATTTATTTAATATTTTAAGGTTATGTGCAAAAAAAGTTTCAAAAAATATCCACTTTTTGATAAAAATGCATTCCATGATGCATGCGGAATTGGATTTATAGTTACCCGGTCAGGAAGGCCAGAAAAGAGAATTTTGCCCTTAGCTCTAAAAGCGCTGAAAAAACTTGCACATAGAGGCGCAAAGTCTTATGATGGTAAGTCAGGGGATGGTGCAGGGATACTAGTTGATTTGCCGAAAAGATTTTTTAACTCTATTCTGAAAAAAGATTTTGGTAAAAAAGTTCCCAAAGGTGAGGTGTTGGCAGTCGCTATGGTTTTTACAACCTCAAGAGAGAAAAAGTGGATACAAGAGAAATTTATTGCCTTAGGAAAAAATGCCAAATTAAGGTTACTTGCTATCAGAAATGTTCCAACTGAAAAAAAAGCATTAGGGGAGGTTGCTCTAAAAATAAAACCTACCGTTCTTCAATTTATTTTTTCAATCAAAAGAGAAAAGTCTAAAGAAATCGATACAAGGCTTTATCTACTTCGAAAAACAATTGAGAAGGATATACTGAAAAATAAGAAAAAAACTTACATTTGTTCTTTTTCATCAAAGACTATTGTTTACAAAGGCCTTATGGCATCAGCTCAACTTGACCAGTTTTATTTGGACCTTGCCCATAGCGGTTTTACGGTTAAAATGGCGTTATTCCACGAAAGGTTTTCAACAAATACGGGTTCAACATGGGACATGGCTCAGCCGTTCCAGATGCTTGCTCACAATGGGGAAATAAATACCATCAAAGGCAATAGGCTTTGGATGGAATCAAGGGAAGGCGAGATTTCATCCAAATTTTGGGGTACGGATTTAGATAAACTAAGACCAATAATTAATTATTCAGGAAGTGATTCTCAAAGTCTTGATAATGTTCTAGAGTTTTTAGTCATGAGCGGGAGAGGTATTTTTGATGGTATGATGATTATGATACCTGATTCTTACATAGAAAAGACAAAATATTACCAAAATCGAGTCATGAACAAAAAAATGCGCGATTATTTCGTTTATCATGAAAATTTTATGGAGCCTTGGGATGGACCCGCAGCATTAGTTTTTACGGATGGAAATTTTATTGGGGCAAAGATGGATAGGAATGGGCTTAGGCCATTGCGATACACTATTACAAAAGATAATCTTGTGATTATGGCATCAGAGGCGGGAATCATTGAAGTGGAAGATAAAAACTTAGTGCTACATCATCACATGAAATCAGAGGAGATCTTTGGTGTTTCATTAAAGGACGGTACTATAATTAAAAACAAAGAACTTAAAATCAGAGAAGCCTCAAAAAAGCCTTATGGGAAGTTATTAAAAAATAATCTACGTGTTCTTGAGCGAAAAGAACCAAAAGATGAATTCGGAATTTTTGGGTTACCTGAAGAAGGATTTGACTCTAAACTTCGAATTTCTTTCGGTTGGTCTAAAGAAGATTTAACAAAATTTTTAATTCCTATGGCAACAAATAGTAGAGAGCCGTTAGGCTCAATGGGAGATGATACGCCTTTAGCGTCAATTTCTAAAATAGACAGAAAATTTTATGATTATTTCAAGCAGTGGTTTGCCCAAGTGACTAATCCACCGATTGATTCAATCAGAGAGAGATCTGTAATGAGTTTATACAAGTATCTAGGAAGCGAAGATAATCTGTTGAGTGTTGCACCCACTTTTCATGGTGCGATAAGAATTAAAAGTCCTGTGTTATCGCCACGAGAGGTTTTGAAATTGTATGGTTATGACAATTGGTTCAAGCATAAAAAAATTATTTGTCATTATCGAACAACAGGGAATTTAGAATCCAAGATTAAAAGAATAAAAAAAGAAGCAGAAAATGCTCTATTGGATGGTGCAAAAATAATTTTTTTGAGTGATGAAGGGTTAAGAAAAGGTTTATTACCAATTCCAATGCCACTTGTTGTTTCTTCCCTGCATCACCACTTAGTAGAAAAAAAAATGAGGAGCAAAGTCTCAATTATTTGCATAACTGGGGACGCTTGTGAAGATCATCATTTAGCAGTTCTGATTGCTCTTGGTGCCAGTGCAGTTTACCCCTACATGGCATACGAGCTTATAAGAGAGTACTTCGATGAAGATGATTGGTCCATAAAAATGCACAACTACAGGTACGCTCTGGAAAAGGGTTTACTAAAAATAATGTCAAAAATGGGAATATCCACAATAAGTAGTTATTGCGGTAGTATGTTGTTGCATTCCATCGGATTAGGTCCAAAAATCTCAAAGAAATTTTTCCCGTCCATTCCTAGCAATCTTGGTGGTATCGAGATCGATTATATAAAAGATCTATTAGCAAAAAGGCATGAGATAGCTTACAATCAAGGCGATAAGGGACTTTTATCCGAAAAGGGGATGTTTAGGTATCGAAAAAATGGCGAATTGCATGGTTATGATCCAAAAACTTTTCGGAATATTCAAAATGTAGCAAGTTCAAAAAAGTTAATTAAAAATATTAATCAAGATGTAGTTTACATTAGAGATTTCCTTGAGGTTAGGGCGAAGCGATCTGCTATTGATAAAAATCTAGTTGAATCAACAGATTCTATTTTAAAGCGTTTCGGTTCAGGAGGAATTTCATTTGGCGCTATTTCAGCAGAATCACATCGTGAGCTTGCTAAGGGTTTTGCAATGGCTGGATCAAAGAGTAACACTGGTGAAGGCGGTGAATTGGAAGATCGATATAGTATTTCAAACCCAGATAAATATGTAAACTCCCATACTAAACAAATTGCCAGTGGAAGGTTTGGTGTGAATGTAGAATATCTTGCAGCTGCAAGTGAAATTCAAATAAAAATGGCTCAGGGAGCAAAGCCGGGGGAAGGTGGGCAGTTGCCTGGTTTTAAAGTAACTCATTTAATTGCCTCTGCTCGATCTGCCACACCAGGGATGCCTCTGATAAGTCCTCCTCCTCACCACGATATTTACAGTATCGAGGATATCAAACAATTGATTTATGATTTAAAGGTTGTAAATCCTAGGGCCAAGGTGAGCGTTAAATTAGTTTCTCAGCCTGGCATAGGAGTGATTGCATCTGGAGTGGTGAAGGCCGGTGCAGATGTTATTCTTGTATCAGGCTCCGATGGAGGGACTGGCGCAAGTCCGTTAGGTTCTCTAAAACATACTGGCTTTCCTTGGGAGTATGGTTTAGCGGAGACCCATCAGGTTTTAAATGCAAATGGGCTGCGAGATCGTGTAATTCTTCGAGTAGACGGAGGCATAAAGTGGGAAAAAGACATAATTATAGCCGCAATTTTTGGTGCAGAGGAATTTGATTTTGGAACTTCTGCATTAGTAGCGCTGGGTTGTGTGATGGCAAGGCAGTGTCATCTTAATACATGTCCCGCTGGAATTGCGACTAATGATGATAAATACATGAAAAAGTTTAGGGGTAAAGCAGAAAACGTAACCAATTATTTAAAAGAAATAGCTGATAAAGTAAGATCGGAACTTTCCAAAATGGGCTACCCTCAAATTCACCATATTATCGGTAGAACCGATTTGCTGAGAATTAGTGATCTAAAAAAAGATTTTTACAAAAACAGGAATATAGATCTCGATTTAATATTAAATAAAAAAAACAAATTAGGTCTTCCATTGGAATACGATGTTAAAATTAATTATACAGATGCTAGAAAAAAGAAAAGTATTGATGAGCAAGTACTCGAAGAGATAAGATCCGAAATATTGACCCATGGGCATGCGGTGATTTATAAGAATATTTCCAATACTGATCGGTCCATTGGAGCGCGTATTTCAGGAGAGATATCATTCTTGTTTGGGAAAAATAATTTCAAAGGCAGTGTTCAATGTAGACTTTTTGGAACAGCAGGACAAAGCTTTGGGGCTTTCCTAGGCAAAGGTGTTGAGTTGAGACTCAAAGGTATTGCAAACGATTACGTAGGAAAAGGGATGTCTTCTGGATTAATTACAATTAGAATGCCAAATAAAATTCGCAGGCAAGATAATGATCATACAGTAATTGGGAATGTTGCGCTTTATGGAGCTACAGGCGGTGAAATATTTATAGCGGGGAAAGGTGGCGAACGCTTTGCAGTAAGAAATAGTGGAGCATCAGGAGTAATTGAGGGAGTAGGCAATCACGGTTGCGAGTATATGACACAAGGGACTATAGTAGTTTTAGGTGAGATAGGTAAGAATTTTGGCGCAGGGATGACAGGCGGTATTGCATTTGTTTACTCTAAACGAAAAAAATTAAATAACTATATTAACAAGGATTTTGTCAAAGAATCGGATCTGGCTCTAAAGGATCAAAATCTAGTAATTCGACTAATTAGGAATCATGTTTTTCATACGGATTCTTCAATTGGAAAAAAAATAATAAATGATTGGAAACAAGAGATCGCACATTTTAGAAAATTGACTCCAAAAGCACTGGATATTATCGATCTCGAAGATATATACAGTCTACATGTCTCAGATCGTATGAACGTGATTTTAAACGAGTAAATTGGCAGTATAAATCTCCAATTATTGATAATTTTTATTAATACAACTCAAATTCTTTAGTTTATTTCCTAAATAACCTAATAAACCTTATATTATAAAATTTTCTATTGCATTCCTTGCAATTAGTTTTTAATATTACAACGTGATTGGCCTTACCGGTTAATAAAATAAACAAATGTAACAATAAAACTAAAAAAAATAAGGAAATACAATGTTGATATTTAAAAAAATCATATCCGCGTCGATTATTGTAATTACAATTCTTGGTGGAAATATTTTAAGTGCTCAAGATGGATTCTCTGTCTCTTGTGACGTATATAGTCGTTATGTATGGAGGGGGACTGATTTTGGAAATAGTCCATCCATTCAACCCGGAATATCTTATACAGCAGGCCCTCTTACTCTAGGCGCATGGAGTGCATGGCAATATAGTGGTGTAGGTTCTGAAAATGACTTATATGCAACATATACCATGGGAGACTATTCTCTAACTGTTACAGATTATTATTTTCCAGGAGCTCCCCCGGGAGGTGATTTTACTGAATTTGCTTCTGATACTGGAGCTCATAATATAGAGGTCTCATTTGGCGGATCCTTTGGTGGAGTTGGTTTAACAGCAGGAATGTTTGTGATAGAGCCAGGATTTTATGGTGCCTATAAAGCTGATGAAGCACCTCTTTCAAAATACATAGGTCTTTCGTACGGGCCATTTATGCTTGGTCTTGGCGATGGTGGTTATACCTCTGATGGCGAGTTTGCTCCAATTGAAATAGGAGTAAGTGCGAGTAATGATAAGTACAGCTGTTCCTGGATTTTGAACCCTGATACTGGATTAGCATTTTTAGTTGTTGGTATGAGTCTTTAGTAGGAGGATTAGAAATGAAAAAAAATAGATTACTTACATTAAGTCTTGTTTTATCGAGCCTATCATTTGTGTTTGCAAATGAAGGTCCTTCAGCTGCAGAGGCTATGTTTACTGCAAACAACACTTGGATGCTGGTTTCAACATTCCTAGTGTTCATAATGCATTTGGGTTTTGCAAGCCTGGAGACAGGATTAACACAATCGAAAAACACTGTCAATATATTGTTCAAAAACACTGGAATAATAGCAATAGGTATATTAACATATGCACTCT
>MDSW01089815.1_pt1 | contig 19000 bp, 8 predicted proteins | sample 811171 | NCBI WGS metagenome assembly MDSW01 (sample SAMN05326641, study PRJNA326480) | marine metagenome | isolation source: seawater | place: Atlantic Ocean: North West | collected 2012 | reverse complement strand
TTCGCCGAGGTGCGCGCGCGTTCGAGAGGAGACGGTGACGGGCGAAGCCGAAGCCGTCGACGCGAAGCGGCGGGAAAAGATGAACGACGGGGCGCGCGCGGAGGCGATCGGGGCGTCGCGCGCGTTCGCGAGGTCGATCGCGGGGCGAGGCGCACCTCGCGGGTCGGTCATCCTCGGGGTCCTCGTCCACGATCTCGCGGCGGGCGCGGTCTTCCGAGGATCGCCGGGACGCGGGGCCGGCCTTCGCCGCGGCCGCGCGCTCCGCCTGCAGCCGGGCGATTTCGTCCTCCTCGCTCGCGGGCGGGGCGGCGTCCCCGCTCGAGCGGCGGGTCCGCCGCGCGCCCGCCATCCCGCGAAAGCCGCGCGAGGAACGCGCGCGGTCGCGGGGGCGAGGAGTGCGCAGACGAGAGGGACCCGCGAACTCTCTCGGACGCGCGTCCGCGCGGCGCCCGCGGGAATGATCCGATCCAGCGCCGGCGACCACTAGGGTTGAAAGAACAAGCGTCGCGACGCGACGGAGCGCGCGCGAATTTTGCAGTTTCGTCGAGGCGAGCCGGCGTGTCGCGGCGCGGCGCGCGGACGCGTCTGCTGTTGTTTCTCTGCAGCACGCCTCGCTCGTCCGCACACGACGCGGCGCGAGGCGCGCGTCTCTCCGGATCTCTCGGCCGGTCGCCGCGTCCGTCCCGCTCGCTTCTGTTCACGCGCCCGCCGCTCACCTCGCCCTCGACGCGCGCGCTCCGTCGGTGGCTGACGCGCGGCGCGCGCGCGCTCGCGTCGGGGGCCCGAGTCGGCATCCGCGGGGGAATTCCCGAGGCGCCCTCCGCCCCGCCCACCGGAAGGCCGGCGCCATGGCGATATACGTCAAAGCTTTCAGCCTGGTCCTGAAGACGGTGTCCAAGCCCCTGGCGAAGCAGCTCAAGGACACGGCCAAGTCCAACCCGACGCTCCGGAGCCTGTGCATCCGCGTCGCCATGCGCGCGGACGCGGTGTACCAGTCCGTCATGGCGCCCCCGCTGGCGGAACCCTTGGTGAGCTCGGGCGGGCGGAGGATGCGACTCCAGGCCAAGCCGAAGATAGCGGTGATGACGGAGGACCAAGCCCTGAGCGCGGCGGCGGAATTCCTGGGCGAGGCGTTCGTGTTCGGCGTCGCGGGGGGCTTGGTGTACTGGGAGCAGCAGAAGAGCGCGGAGAAGGACGCGAAGAAGGCGGAGAAGGCGGACGAGGAGCGCGCCGCGAACATGCGGATGATCGCGTTGCAGCAACGAACGCTGAGGGACGTCGCGGAAGTCCTGCGCGAGTTCGAGGCGGAGCGGAGAGCGCACACGGACAGGATCGTGGAGCTGGAGAGGATGGTGGGGGGGGACGGGAGTAAGTGGTGGGGGGGGAAGGAGAGGGCGAGATAGCGGCGAGAGCGGGGAACGAGCACGTCGGACCATTTCGACGCATCTCGGACCACCGGTGGAGAGCACGCCGCGCTCGTTCATTTATCAAATTTTTCCGCGCCTCGGGCCGAAGGTGCTTGCGTCTCGTTCATTCGCTCTCGTCGCCTCTCGATCGCCCCCTCCTCCTCACTCCCGCTCGGCGCGCGGTGTCGTTCTCGGGGCGTTCGTTCGTTTCGTCATGGCGTCGTCCGAGAAGAAGGCGAAGAAGGAGAAGAAGGCGAAGAAGGAGAAGAAGGCGAAGAAGGAGACGCGCGCGTCCGGCGGCGCGTCCGAGAAACCGCCGCCGCCGCCGACGCCCCCCGGGAAGGCTCGCCGGAAGGCGCACCTCATCGCGTGGTTCTCCGGCCTCCTCGCGAGCGACGACGCGCCGTCGACGCGGCAAAAGTTCCTCGCCGCGCGCGACTACGTCGCCGTCGCGAACGTCGTCCGCGGCGCGGCGCGCGAGCTGACGGGCGACGCTCGCGGCGCGCACGACGAGGCGCTGCGTCTGTTGGACAACAAAGGCAACTTCCTGCACATCGTCGACACGTGCGTCGGCGCGCTCGCGCCCGGCACGGAACCCGCGAAACTGTGCGGGGAGAAGTGGGCGAAGGTCAAGCAGCACCACCGGGCGAAGTTCGAAAAACTCGGCGGCGCGGAGGGCGTCGCCGCGAAGAAGCGCGCCGCGCGAGAGGCCAGGGCGGAGTACAAGCTCCAGCAGGAGGCGCGCGCGGAGCGCGAGGCGAAGCTGAAGACGCTCGCGGCGAAGCGAAAGGAGTACCGCGCGAAGATGGACGAGTGCCGCCTCAAGGGCGCGTGCCTCGACTGGTGCAACGTCGGGACGTGCACGTTCGGGGACGAGTGCCAGTTCGAGCACCAGCCCGAACTGAAGGGGTCGCTCGTGGCGCTCGCCGCGGAGTCCAACGCGGAACACGTCGGGGGCAAGCAAACCGCCGAACGCAGGGAGGAGGCGGAGCGGAGGAAGGCGAGGAAGGCGGCGCTGAAGAAGCGCGCCAACGGGAACGAAGACACCGTCGCGAACGGGATTTTACCGGATTTCAGCGACTCGGAGTCTTCGGATAACGAGTCGAACGCGCGGAGAACACAACCCGCCGCGTCCGCGCGGCGCTCGAAGGTGCTCAGCGTCCTCCCCGGGGAGGACGGAAGCGACGAAGAGTCGGAGGACGACGCCGACGTGCCGAAAATCGTCCGCCTCGAGAGGCGGAGGCGGAGGGAGGAGGAGCGCGCGGCGAAGGCGGCGAAGGAGAAGCGGCGGGCGGAGAGGGAGACGAGGGAGAAAGAGCGGCGGAAGAGTGCCGCCGAGGAGAAGAAGCGGCGGAGAGTGGAAGCGGCGGGGCGCGGGGTTGCCGGAGGGCGAGGCGGGGAGGTCCTTTCCCGCGCGGGAGGAGGGCAAGGAGGGAAATCGCCTCGCGGGGGCTTTCTCGCCGGCGCGAAACGCCCGCGCGACAAACGCGGAGGGGACCGCGACCGCTCGACCGGCAGGGACCGCTCGACCGAACCGTTCGACCGCGATCGGCCGAAGAAGAAGAAACCGCGCCACCCGGACGGGAGGCACGCGCGAAACGCCGCGGCGACGGCCGCGGGGAAGGGCCGCGCGCGCACGAAGTTCGACTGATCGCGAGCAGCCTCTCTCGCGCCTCTCTCGAATCGATTTCACCAATCCCAAACCGCGAGGTGTACTATTCATGGGCGTATCGCGTACGCGTACGATCGAAAAGAGCACGCGCTATAGTACCCTCATGACGAGTATCATACGATAGTCTGACCGTAGTCTGTGATTTCACGAACTCACGCGTCTTCCTCGCCGTCCCCGAGCTCCGCCTCCGCCTCCGCGTTGAACCTCTTGTGCGCGGCTGCGATTTCTGCGATCCGCTCTCTGTTTCTCTTCCTCTCCCACTTTCTGATCTCCGCCATCTTCCCGTCCAGCCTGGTTTTCTCCCCCGTCGCGAGCTGATCTTCCTTGGCGTCGATGACGTTGACGTGGAAGTCGTGGTGCGCCTGGACGGCGTTGTTGAACATGTCCTTATCCGCCAGGATCACCTTCGCGTCCTCGGTCGCGACGTCGTCCAAATCGCCCGTCGCGAACGTCTCGAGCATGATCCCCGCCGCCTCCTGCACGCCCCCGGCGTACTCGTCCTCGAGCGAACGCACCTCCGTGAAGAACGCCGCGATGAGCGACCGCGACGCGTCCGCCACCTCGCTGAACTCGCGGTCAAACTCGAAGACCAGGTCGCGCACCACCTCCGCCAGCCGCATCTCCGACGCCATGAGTTTTTCCTTCAGCGCGTCGCACGCCGAGCGCAAAATCACCTTCGTCTCCGCGTATTCCTCCTCGTTCACGTCGTCCCCGCGCTCGTTCAGGTCGCGGAACGCTCGTTTCTGGCGTTTGGCGTGCGCGTCGATCAATTCCCGCGCCTCCGCGTCCTTCTCCGCGAGCGCCGCGTCGAGGGTCTCCCGCCACTCCGCCTCCTCCGCCTTTTTGCGCTCCGCCTGCGCCGCCATCGCGAGCTTGAAGTCCTCGAGCAACACCGCGAACTTCTCCTGGAACGCGTCCAGGCCGTCCACGAGCGGGTGGACCTGCTCGTTCGGCAGCGCTTTGAGCTTGGCGTACTCCGGGTCGTCCCCGAGCATGCGCTCGAACAGATCCGCGACGCCGAGCATGTTGATCTCGTCGTCCGCCGCGTCCTTTTTTCGCCTCTCCTCCATTCTCCGCTCGGCTTTCTTCTCCTCCTCCTCCCTCGTCTCGATCTCGCTCATCTCGTCCGCGTACTGCTCCCGCGCCATCGCTTTCGCCTCCGAGCGCGCGAGCCGGTGGTCGAGGTATTTAAGGTCCGGGAGGTGGCTCAGGACGTACGGGGCGTAATCCTCCTCGTCGCACATGGGGTTCCCGGCGAGATTGATTATTCGCAGCTTCTCGAACCGCCGCAGGTACATCACCTCGTCCAGTCTCTCGAGGGCGTTGTTCCCCACGGAGAAGGACTCGAGCGTGCCGCAGAAAGCGTCCATGCCCTCCAACTTCGCGATCTGGTTGTTGTACAGCGAGAGGTCCTTCAGTTTCGTCAGCGTCTCGAGGCCCTCGATCTTCGCGAGATTGTTGAAGCTCAGATCCAACGCGCGCAAGTTGGTGAGGTGCGCGAGGTTCTTGATCTCCGTGATGATGTTGTTGTCCAGCTGGAGCTTCGTCAGCGCCTCAAACGGGGTGAGGTAGTCGATCTTACACAGGTTCTTGTACGAGAAACTCAACGACGTCGCCTCGGAGAAAGCCATCGCGCGGCGCTTCTCCTCCACCGACTCCGCGGTCAGGCCCTTGACCTGGATGGCCATAAGGCTCATGCGGTCGTTGACCACGTTCTTTTCCCTGTCCTCCAAAACCGTCATCGTGGGCTGACTAGGGCGGGGCGAAGAAACGAACCGATGGGACCGCGCGTGGAGGGCGACGCCGAACCTCCGCGGCGCGCTCTCGGGAGACGCGCGCCGAGTGGGGGTGGAAACGAGGCGAAGAGCCCAATTTGGGCAAGAGCGGGGGAAAACAAAACAAACCTTACAGATAGCCCGATATTTCTTCCCCCGGTTTCGCACACCAGACGCACAATGGGTTGAGGCTCTGTAAACTTAAATCATCTCTCGGTAATCTGGTGCGATTTAAAACTTGTAATCTCGATCTCAGGAATTCTCTCAAAATGATCCCCACGAGTCAGGTTGACCGCACAGGGTCTTTCAACGACTCGGAATTGACCGCACGGGTCTTTCGAAACCAACCAACCGATCGGAACACTTCCAACTTCCAGATCCCGGAACACTTCGAAGAAGTCTACTTTTTGCCTGGGTTCGTCATTGGACAGATCCTCAACGTTCGTGCATTCCGAAGGTTTTTTCTCGTTGAACGTGACGATCATCGATCGACACGTGATGTGTTGATCAGAACACCCTCGCGCACAGTCCCCGCACACCCCGCGCCTGTCGTGTTGACATCTCACGACGTTGGCTTCGCAGCAGTCACCGAACATCTCGAGGGTGTTTCAGCGCCCGTCTTGACCTGCCCCTGGCCGTCAACTTCTCGAAGATCCCGTCCCGCCGCGCGCGGTCATCTTGCGGACAGAAAGCGCCGCGATGCCCCGCCGAGCGCTGCTGAGGGGTCTGCTCGTCGCCCTATTCCTGTTCTCCACGCTCGCCCCCGCGCGTGCCGCCGTATGGACCGAGAGGACGTCCAGCGGCGAGCGTTATTGGAAAGGCATCGCGTCGTCGAGTGACGGCACCAAGCTCGCCGCCTATGAAACAACTACGGAGACGACTGGAACTGCGGGGAACATCTGGACGTCCTCGGACTCCGGAGAGACGTGGACATACAGGGCAAGCTCGAAAAACTGGTATGGCATCGCGTCGTCGAGTGACGGCACCAAGCTCGCTGCTGTTGTCTATCAGGGGTACCTCTGGACGTCCTCGAACTCTGGAGAGACGTGGACAAACAGGGTAAGCACGCGAAATTGGTATGGCATCGCGTCGTCGAGTGACGGCACCAAGCTCGCTGCTATTGTCTCTGGTGGGAACATCTGGACGCTCTCGGACTCTGGAGCGAATAATTGGAGCTGGAACGAGCGTCTCGTCGGGGATGGCACGCAAAACTGGAATGGCATCGTGTCGTCGAGTGACGGCACCAAGCTCGCCGCCACGGTCACTAATGGAAACATCTGGACGTCCTCGGACTCCGGAGCGAATTGGAACAAGCACGCGCCCGGAGGAGCGGATGTACATAGCTGGCGAGGCATCGCGTTGTCGAGTGACGGCACCAAGATAGCTGCTGTTGAACGCATCACTACGCTTACTGATCCCAACAGGGGATGCTGGTACATCTGGACGTCCACAGACTTTGGGGTGACGTGGGAAGTGACTTTGTCAAATTGCCAAGAACCGAAAGTGATCGATCCAGCCAAGATGCAGTACGCGTGGATCGCGTCGTCGGGTGACGCGCTCTTCGCCTTTGATATGTATGGCAGGCAGTTGTATACGTCCAAGGACTTCGCAACATGGACCCAGAACGCGGCTGTCGGTCCGATGTATGCGGATATCGAAGATAATTACGGTCCCGATATTAAGTCCATCGCGTCGTCGAGTGACGGCACCAAGCTCGCGTTTGGCGCCTATAATGGGTACATCTGGACCTTATACCTTCCACCACCTCCGCCTCCGCCTCCGCCTCTGACTTGCTGCGAACAAGCGTTGGCGAAGTATGGCTTGACAACTGGGCGGGAGCTATGAGGACAGAAGACCGACAAACCTTCGGTCGCGGTCCGGGGCGGGGACGACCCGGACGGGGGCGGCGACTGTTCTCTAACAAGAAACTTTTCTTCCATCCGCTCGGGTCACACATCATCAGTCACAACACGAACACTCGCACGCGCTCCTCCTCCCCCGCTCGGCGCGCCCCTTCCTTGGTTCACACCGCGCCTTGTCTTCGTACCTTGAGTGAGGTACGAAACTCCTCAGTCGCCTCGCTTCTCCCCCCCTCCTCGGTGAAGTTCCTTTCGTATCAAATCCTATACGCACTCGCGAGAGTATTTCTTATTACTCCGACCTGGCGGCGTAGCTGGTGAAGTGCATCTCCTTGCAGTCGATGCCGACCATGGCCTCGCCGAGGCCCTGGGACACCTCGGCGAGGATCTTGGGGTCGTTGTAGTGCGTCACCGCCTGCACGATGGCCCTGGCGCGCTTCGCCGGCTCTCCGGATTTGAAGATGCCGGACCCGACGAAGACGCCGTCCATGCCGAGCTGCATCATGAGCGCGGCGTCCGCGGGCGTGGCGACGCCGCCGGCGGCGAAGTTGACGACGGGAAGCCGCCCGAGGGTCTTGGTCTGCTGCACGAGTTCGAGCGGGGCGCGGATCTCCTTGGCGTACACGAAGATCTCGTCGTCGTCCATCGCCTTCAGGCGCCTGATGTCGCCCATGACCGCGCGGCAGTGCCTCACCGCCTCGACGACGTTGCCCGTTCCCGCCTCGCCCTTGGTGCGGATCATCGAGCACCCCTCCGCGATGCGCCGCAGAGCCTCGCCGAGGTCGCGGCAGCCGCACAGCACGGGCACCTTGAAGTTGTGCTTGTTGATGTGGTTGATCTCATCCGCGGGGGTCAAAACCTCGGACTCGTCGATGTAGTCGATGCCGACCGCCTCGAGGATCTGGCCCTCGACGAAGTGCCCGATGCGAGCCTTCGCCATCACCGGGATCGTCACCGCCTCCTTGATCGCCTTGATCATCGTCGGGTCGGACATCCTCGCCACGCCGCCGTCCTTGCGAATGTCCGCGGGCACGCGCTCGAGCGCCATCACCGCCACCGCGCCCGCCTCCTCGGCGATGCGAGCCTGCTCGACGTTGACGACGTCCATGATCACGCCGCCCTTGAGCATCTGGTGAACGTGACGGGCGGGGTGTGAGGGGAAGAGGACGGAGGAGGTGAGCGACTACCGGAAAGGCGAGACCGGCGGCGGGATCGACTCCTTTTTCCGCGCGATCCGCCACCGCCGACGCTTCCGGTGACGTCACGGCGCGAGCGCCGGTGGCGCGGGAACCGGGGAACGCGCGGGCGCGCGAGACGCCACGGCGGGCGCGAGGGCGCGGGGTACGCTCGGAGAGTGGTCGTGGAGACGCGGCGCGGGTGTTCGCGCGCGGGGACGCGAGCGGCGCCGCCCCGTCGCGACGCGCGGGTTGGCGCCACGACGCTTGGGTGACGGCATCGGGCCGGGGAAAAAGCGCGATCCCGGCGGTGAGGGCTTTTCGTCGGGGTCCGGCGGACGCGCGAAAGCGCGAGGGCGAGCGACGAGACGCACCTGCGCGAGGCCGACCTTGACGGCGAAGGTGCCCTTCTGCATTTCGCTGGCCATCGTTGGAGGGAAGGGCGGAGGTTCCGGTGCGTGCGTTCGGCGGCGGAGGCTCGCGCGAAAGTGCGTGCCGTCGTTTCCGCGACGCGGAAGGCACCCGGCGCGGATGGAATTTCGGACGCTGCGAGCCTTTGGTGCGGCAGCGTGACTGTTTGCCCACACGAGTCGATGCGAGCAGGTTATGGCCCGCGCGACGCCGTCGTCATCGCGCGCTCGTAGTTCGGCACCGCCGCCCCTCTCTCTCCTTTCCGCGCGGGGAAACCGCACCCACAGTTCCTCGCGGCGGGCGCTTCGGGCGAGCGCCCGGGTCTCTCATGCGTCGCCGGCTCGACGCGGTGTCGGCGCTGGCGTCCGCGCTGTGCGAGGCGCTCCCGCGCGCGCGCCTCGCGGAGCTCGCCGGGGCGCCCGGGCGCGACGTTCCCGCGTCGTTCGGTGTCGTCGCGCGATCCTCGTTCGCGTCGCGGAGCGTCGCGCTCGCGCGCGCCTCTGAGCCGCCCCCCCGCGCCCACCCCCCCGCGCGGCGGTTCCAGCGCGCGCGCGCCGCGCCTCGCGTGCACTGGCCCGCGCGCGAGGACGCGCGGCGGTTCCAGCGCGCGCACGACGCGTTACGATTCGCGCGCCTCGCGAGCGCGGACGACCGCGCCCGTCCCGCCGCGCGCGCGCGCTCGTCGGCGATCGCGGGCGAGGGCCCCGCGCTCGCGAGACGCCTCCTCGTCGACGCGCGCGCGTCCTTCGCGTACCGCGCAGAGGACGGCGTCGTCACGCGCGCGTGCGCCGCGCGCGCCGCGCAGGCGTGGGCGCTCGTCTGCGAGCTCGCCGCCTCGGACGCCTCGGGGTGGGTCCCCGAGCGAGACGCCACGAGCGCGGAGCTCGCGGGCGCCGGGGACATCCTCCGAGCGCTCGTCGACGTCGACGGAGACGACGACGACGTGAACGACGACGCTCCCGTCGCGGCGCGCGCCGCGTGTGACTCACCCCCCGACGCGGCCTTCGCCCTGGCCGCCTTCGCGCTCCCCGAGGCGTGGTCCCTGGCTCAGCTGACGCTCGCGAACGCCGACGCCGGCGCGGGCTCGCACCCGCGCGACGTCGTCGAGCGTCTCTCGGCGTCGCCCCTCCCCTTCGCGGCGTGGCGCCGATCCGCGCGCGCGAGATTCGTCCACCTCCCGCGCGTGGACGCCGAGTCCAGGCTCTACGCCTTCGCCGCGCGAGGCGACGTCGGGCGAGGCGCGACTCACACGATCGAGGACGCCGGAGTCGGAGCTGGAGGAGGAGGAAAAGGAGGAGGAAACGATCGCAACTCGGTCGGAAAAGAAAAACTCGGCCGTCGGGACATCCCCGACGGTCGCGACGACCTAGACGCGCCTTCCGACGCTTCGTGGGCCGTCGCCGCGGATATTCTCGCCGCGTGGGGCGCGGTCGCGGCGGCGGGGGGCGGCGCGCCGGCGGACGAGACGCACGCGCGGTGCGTCTTTCGCGTCGCGGCGGCGTGCGCGGACGAGCTCTCGTCCCGGGGTTTTTCCTCGAGGCGCGGATATGCCGCGCGACGACGAGAGGGAGACGGATCGAATCCGCCGCCCGGGGGTCGAAGAAGCTTCGAAGGCCTTTCGGCCGACGTCTCGAGGCTCACGTCGGACCGCGTCGCGGCGTTGGCGCGCGCGTCTATCTCCGCGGCGCGCCGGATGGCCCGCGCGTACGAGCGCGACCCCGACGCGGCGTCGCGCGCGCTGATCCCCCCGAAGGAACTGTACGCGCTGTGCAGGGCGCGCGAGCGGTCGAGGCGCGAGCGAGGGCGGGGGCGGGGGCGGAATCGACGCCGGGGGGGCCTCGCCGAAGCGGACGAAGCCCGGGGGGACCTCGCGGACGCCCTGGCCCCCCTCGCCCTCGCGGAGGCCGAGGCGACGGCGGACGCGCTCGCGCTCTGGGCGCTCGTCCTCGACGGCGGAGGGCGGCCGTACCGCGAGGCGTTCCTCCCGACGCAGACGTGGTGGGCGCCTCCTCCTCCCGCGGGTGTTCCTCGCGGGGGCCCCCCACCCAAAACGAAATCGAACGGTTCGGAGGCGTTCTCCCCGAACCAGCCCGGGTTCAGGGCCGCGGTCGAGGCACTGCATCGCGAGGCGGGGCGCGGGGGCGACGCGCGTCTGGGCCTCGGCGACGAGGCTTCGGAGCGGCGCGTTCGCCGCCGCCTGGACGACGTCGCGGCGACGGCGTGGACGTCGTTCCTGGACCGCGGCATGCCGATCGACCGGCGCGACGTTCGCGCCGTCACGAGGCGCGTCGCGCGCGCGCACGAGGGGTCCCTCCTGGGACCCGAACCACCCGCGGGGGGTCCGGCTTCGACGCGCCCGGGCGCCGAAGAGGAAGAGAGGGTCGACGCCCTCGAGGACGACGCGCTGGGGCGGTCGACGCGCGCGCTGGTCTTCGCGGCGCGCGTCCTCGAGAGGGACCCGCGGGCGGAGATGTCCCGGAGGGACGTCGCCGCGATCCTCGCGGAGGCCGCCCGGCGCGCCGCCGCCGCGACGCCGACCGAGCCGGCGGCGCTCGAGGCGCACGCGCGCGACGTCGCCGCGCTCGTCGCCGCCGCGGGGTCCGTCGCGAGACGGTGGCGCGACGAACGACGCTGGCGCGCGGACGACGACGAGGTCGACGAGAAGCGCCTCCGAGACGAAACCGAAACCGAAACCGAAACCGAAACCGAAACCGAAATCGAAATCGCCGACGACTCAAACGCCGACGCCGGATCGTCGCCGACCCCGCGTGGGACCCTCCCCGCGGCGGTTCGCGAACCTCTGGAGGCGCTCTTCGGCGACGCGCTCGTTCGCGCGGCGCCCGGGTTGGTCTCCGCGGCGGACGTCCACGCGGCGATCCGCGGGTGGAACGACGCCGCGGAGGCGGAGAGGGCGGAGGGGGAGGGGGACGTCTTTTCGTCCTCGTCCTCGTCTTCGTTTTCGTCGTCGGCGGCGGACGCGCTCGCGGCGGCGGCGGCGCGCCTTCTCCCGACGCGCGTCGACGGCCAGCTCGTTCGCGACGCGCGGGTGTGGGCGCGGGCGCGGGAGGAGGAGGCCGAGGCGAAGGCGGAGGCTGCGGAGCGTGACTCGCAGGCCTCGGCGATCGGCGATCGGACCCGAAAAGCTTTTCAAAGTTCGCCGTCGTTCTCGTCGCTTCGCTCGGCGCTCGAGGACGCGGCGCGGCGCGTGACTCGGCGCGACCGCGCGGAGACCGCCGCCACGCCCATCATCGGGCTCGGCATCCTCGCGATGACGGACGCGGCCGAACGCCGCGACCGGGGGACGCGAACGAGCGGCGACGCTCTCTCGGCGCGCGACTCGGCTCGGCTCGCCGACCGCGCGTCGCGCGCCGAGGCGGCGACCGCCGCGCTCGTTCACGCCGATCCGTCGCGGTTCAACCTCGCGGACTCGGCACCCTCGACCCTCGCGGCGGTTGCGCGCGCGTGGGCGCGGCTCGCGGCGTTCGACGCGTGGACGCCGAGCGAAGCCGCGACGCGTGCGTTCGCGCTCGCGTTCGCGTCCGAGGCGAACGTCGACGGGGCGGACCCCGAAGAGATGGCGTCCACGATCGACGTGGAGACGGTGGCGCTCGCGATGGCGGACGTGCGCGAGGCGAGGCGGAGGGCGCGCGCGGCGGAGGAGAGCACCGCGGGCACGTCCCCGGACGCGGAGCTTAAAGCGCGGGCGTCTTCGGAGATGGTTTCGGTTTCGGTCTCGTTCGCGGCGGCGAGGGACGCGTGGTGCGCGGCGCTCCCCGCCGGGAAGAAGAAGGCGTTTCTCGCGTCGGCGGCGTTTTCTTTCGCTTCCCCCGACGGAACGCGCTTCGAAGGCGGCGTCGGTTCCGGCTCGGCGCTCGAGGACGCGTTGGCCGCGTTCGAGGCGTCGGTTCGATCGGACGCGACGAAGGCGCGAGCGAACGCGAGGCGAACCGCCGAGGACGCGATACGCGCGACGAAAACGACCCTCGGACGCCGACGCGCGTGACCGACGGACGAGGAGAAGGCGTTAGGTGTTTTTTTCAGTCACGGGACGCGTACGAAAGGAGACGTATATCACATCACTCCCTCTGGCTTCCTTTTCCGGCTCTGCTCGATCAGCGCCCTCGCGTCGTCGGCGCCTCGCTCCTCGTCCTCCGCCCGTTCGCGTCGGCGCTTGGCGCTCTCGGCGAGATTCGCGACCCTCGCCTCCGCGGCTCGCCGCCTGGCGTCGTCGATCGCCGCCATCGTCGCCGCGGACGCCTCGAGGTCCGTCTCGAGCTCGTTCGCGTCCGCCTCGAGCGCCCTGAGCGTCGTCTTCAGGTCCTCGAACCCGCGCATCACCTCGTCCGCGGCGTCGCGCCGGAGCCGCTCAGCCTCCGCGCCGCGGCGAAGCGCCTCCGCGGAGGTGACGACGCGAAGCCGCTCCGCCGCCCGCGCGCCCCGCGCCGTCGAGGGGACGTACGCCGAAGGGTCGAAAGGTTTCGTGGAAGGGCTCGGAACGTCGGCGGCGCGACGAACCGCCGCGCGCTCGCGGACGCCCCGCGCGCCGACGAAATGCGCCGCGGCGGCGTCGGAGAGCCCCGCGAACATCGTCGCGCGTTCCGTCGCGGTGACGCCGACGACGCCGGAAGAGACGGCGGAAGAGAACGGGCCGCCGCTTTTTCTTGTTTCATCCCCTCCCGCTGCGAGGGAGGCCTCGTCGAGTCGGAGCGCCGCCTCGAGCTCGGCGCGCGCCGTCGCCGCGAATCGCTCGGCGTCCGCGGAAAACGGCGACGGCGCGTTCGCCGCCGCTCTGCGTTCGCGCGCGCGCTGGAGCTTCGACGCGGAGCTTCCGCTTCCGGGCGGTGAGGGTGAAAAAGACACCCCGCCCCGCGCGCCGACGGAGGCGAAGCGCGCGAGCGGCGTGGCGCCCGTCACCGGAGACGCGAAGAACGAAGCCTCGGGCGAAAACGGCACCGCCGCCGTCGCGAACTCGAGCGCGCGCGTGGGGTCGGGACGCGCCGCCGGCGACGACGTCGGTCGTTCGTCGATCCCCGTCTGGTCGTTCCGCTCGAACCGCACGGAGGCTTTCTCGGCGCTCAAGAGCGCGGCGGCGCGCGCCGCCGCCGCGTCGCCCTCGAGCGCCGCCGCCGCCTCCGCGGCGGCGCGTTCCGCCTCGCGCGCCGCGCGTTCCCGCTCGCGCGCCGCGTCGGCGAGCGCGCGCGCGCGCTCCGCCGCAATCTCAATCTCAATCTCGCGCTCGAGCGCGGCGGGCGAGGAGGGAGGCAGGGGCCCGAACCGAGACGCCGCGCCGAACCGGGGCGCCGCGGGCGGCGTGTCGAAGGACGACGGGGAGACGATTCCCCCGGGTGCGGGAGACGTTCCCCGGGCGCGTTCCTCGCGGGCGTCGCGTTCCTCGCGGGCTTCGACGCGTTCCTCGCGTTCGTCGCGGGCTTCGACGCGTTCCTCGCGTTCCTCTTCTCCCGCGTCCCCTCCGTCCTCGTCCGTCGCCGCGCCCGTCTCGCTCCGCGCTCGCTCCGCGGCTCGCGCGGCCCTCGGGCGGAGCGTCGCGACGAGCTTCTGGAACTTGACGCGGAGCGGGAAGCCCTCCCACTCACGGAGCTCGGCGAGCGTCGCGCGGACGTCCGCGGGCTCCACCGACGCGTCCGCGAGCGCCGCGACGAGCTCGGCGGGGGTCAGCGCTTCCCCCGGAGCCTTCTTGAACCGGCGCTTGAGCGTGCCGACCGCCGCGTCCACGCGCTCGGCGGCGCGGCGGATGGACGCCTCGTTCGTGAGGGCGCCGCGACCGCCGCCGCGACCGCCGCCCCGCCTCGCGCCGCTCGTCGGCGTCCCGAGAGCCACCGAAGCGCCGCGAATCGCCGCTTCGAAACCCGCCGCCGCCGCCGACGTCGCCCTGGCGCCGTCGCGAACGCCGCGGATAAACTCCGGAAGCGACACCTCCTCCCCAAAGTCCGCGGACAAAACCGCGTCCAGGAAAGCGAGGCTCTCGGTCCCCGCGTCCTCCGCGAGCAAAAGCTCGCGGGTGACGAAGGCGCGCAACTCGGCGCGATCCAACACCGGTCCCGAGCTCTGAGCCGGCCTGAGCGGCCCGCCGGCTCTCGGCGCGCGCGCGACGGCGGCCCAAAGCGTCGCCAGCGCTCTTCCGCCCTGTTTCTGCGTCCACGCGAGGAGCGCCGGGAAAGGGTCCGGGGGAGGTACGCGCGTCCGACGAGTACTCCGGAGTACCCCCGAAGGACTCCCCGCGACCGGTCCGGGGGAGGGGGCGGTCGGAAGCGGCGTCGTCGGGTGATCCTCGAGCGGCGCGTGCGTTCCTCGAAGATCACCCGCGTCGGCGTCGGCGTCGGCGTCGGCGTCGGCGTCCGAGTCGTCGTCCGAGTCGTCCGATTCCGAATCCGAATCGTCGGACGCGAGCGCTCGCGCGCGCGCCCGCTCCTCTCGCAGAACCTCCGCCCCGACGCGTCGGTCGTCCGGGTTGGCGTCGCGAAGTTTCGCCCCGAGCGAAGGGCGCGGCGCGAGCGGCGGCGCCAAGTCCTCCTCGGGTTCCCCGCCCGCCCTCGGCGCGAGGGGCGGCGCGGTCGATCCGGGGGGCGCGTCCTCGAACCTCAGCGAGAGGTCCGCCGACGTGCCCTTGATTTTGAGCGAGGGCACCATCGCGGGCCGCGTGAGCGAAGGCACCCGCGCGCGTTCGGCCCCGGGCGTCGGTTTCGGTTCAGCCGGGTCTTCGTCTCCGCGCTTCGGATCCGGGTCCCCGAAACCACCCGTCGTTCGGTTCCGCGCGGCTTCGTACGCCCGCCTGGACTCGGCGCCGATCTCCCCCGCCAAAAACTCGGTCGAGCGCTCCGCCTCCGCCACCGCCGCGAGGACGCGCGCACGAGCCGCCGGGTCGACCCGGGGTCCCTCGCGCGCGTCGACGGCCTCGGCGGCCTCGGCGACGCGACGCGACGCGGACGCGGACGCCGCGTCCCTGCGGCGGCGCAGCGCGGCGGCGACCCTTCGGCGACTCGAGGACTTCTCGCGCAAAAAAAACGCGCGCTCGGGGTCGCGCGCCGCCGTCGCGTCGTCCTCCCACAACGGCGGGACGACGGACCCAAAACCCATAACCTTACGCGTCTCCGTCTCCGCGCGCGCGGCCCTGGCGGCGCCCGCGGCGGCGGCCATGACGGCGGCGGCGTCGTCACGGCGCACGGCGGCGATGGCGTGGTCCATGGCCGCCTTATAGCTCGCGTAGTACATTTCCCTCGCCGACGGGCCGAGCTTCGCGGACTCGCGCGCCGCCTCCTCCGCCGCCGACGCGACGGAGTCGACGTCGAGGGGCGAGGACGGCGCGAGGTCGAACCGACGGAGCGCCGCCTCGACGGTGAACGCCGCGTTCTGCTCCGCGTCGAGGGACGCCGCGAGGTGCGCCGAGTGTTTCGCCTGGATGGACGCGCGGACGTTCAGGGACCCGCCGAGAAGGTTCTCCTTCTCCGCGAGTCTTCCCGACGCGTCCCGGGCCGACGCCGATTCATCTTCCCCCCCGTCCTCCTCCGATCGCTCCCCCCGCGCCGCGCGGATCGCCGCCTCGATCTTCAGGAGGCGTTCCGGGGACGCCTCCGCGAGCGCCTCCGCGAGCCTTCGCTCCGACTCCGCCGTCGCCTCGACGGCGGCCGCCGCCACCGCTTTCGCCGTCTGGGCGAAGCCGGAGGCGCCCCGGACGATCCCGGCGTCCATCTCGCGTCCGACGCGTCCGACGGCGTCCGACGCCGCGCGAGACGCCGCCTCGCGAAGCGCCTCGCGCGTCAACAGACGAACGTGCGTCGCGAGGGACCCGCTCGTGATCCCGCCCGACCGGGACGATCGGAGGGTCGAGCGAGACGCGTCGAACGCCGTCATCAGCGGCGTCAGACGAGCGACGAAACCCGCGGAAGAGGCGCCGGTCCTCTCTTCGGCGACGGAACGCTTCGCGACGGAGTCGTCGCCCGAACCGGAACCCGTCGCCGCCCCCGGGTTCCTCCGCGAGCGCCCCGCGGTGGCGGTGCGCGGAAGCGGGTCCACGCCGAGGTCGAGTCGACGACCTCTCGAGGGCTCGCGCCTCGCGAGCGTTTTCAGGTCGCCGAGGTTCGCGGCGAGCGCCACCGCGGTCCTCGCCGCGGCGTCGCGACGCTCGGCGCGAAGCGCCCTTCGGTTCTCGCGCGTCTCCCCGGGCGACGCCGACGCCGGTTTCGTTCGTTCGTCCGCGGATTCGAAGCGTCGAGCCTGCTCTCGTTTCTTTCTCTTCGCCGCTCTGCAGTCCTTTCGCTTTCGCAGCTCCGCGTCCTCGGCGCGAAGCTCGTCGTCGTCGTCCTCGGCGCGAAGCTCGTCGTCGTCGTCGTCGCCGGCGTCCTCCTTCGGCGGCGGCGATTCGCGAAGGAGGTCCTCCTCCGGGGTGAGGTCCGACGCGAGGGACCCGCTCGAGGACGCGCCCGCGTTCGACCCGTCCTCCGTCGCGTCGCTCAGGCGCGTCCCGTCCAGGCCCGCGCCGAGCTCGTCGGGGAGCACGAGGCTCCACTCGCCGACGCGAGCGCTCGCGTCCGTGACGCCCGCGTCCGAAACGCCCGCGTCCGAGACGCTCGCGTCCATCACCGCGGAAACCTCCTCCTCCTCCTCCGCCTCCGCCTCGCGCGCCGCCGCCTCCGCCTCGACGCGCTCCGCCTTTCGCCTCGCGGCGTCCACGGCGGCCTTCGCGGCGGCCTCGTCGACGCGCCGCGCGTTCGCGAGCGACGCGCGGAGCGCCGCCACGTCCGCCTCGATGGACGCCGCGGCGGCTTCCACGGGACCCGCGGGGAAGGGCGCGAGCGGCGCCGCGTCGGCGTCGGTTCCCGTTTCTTTTTCTTTTCCTTTTCCTTCGTCGACCTTCCTTCGGTTCGACCCCGTGATGTTCGCTTTCGCCGCCCCCGTCTCGATGTTCGGTTCCGCTTTGGATCGCGCCGCGACCTCCTCGACGGTGGTTCGTCGCGGGTTGGGTCGAGGAAGCGTCGCGTCCGGCGCGACGCCGAGGAGCCTCGCGAGCGGGTCGTCCCGTGCGCCGAGGTCGAGCGGGTCGGCGACGGCGGCGGCGCCGTTTCCGACCCACCACGCGGGCGCGGACTGAGGCGGGGGAAGCTCCGCGCCCGGCTCGAGCAAATCCTTCGCGGCCCTTCCCGCGGTGCGAAGCGTCGCCTCGGCGAGCGCGGCGGCGGGACACGACGCGGCGCTCCGCGCGGCGCCGCGCGACCCGTCGACGGCGAGCGCGCGCACGCTCCCGGCGACGGCGGAGACGAACGCCGCCCGCGCCGTCTCCGCCGCCGCAAGAACGTTCGAGCCGGAGTCTTCGGCGGAGGCGGAGGAAGGTTCGTCCTCCTCCGCCCGCGCGGGTTCCGTTCCTTCCTCTCCCTCGCGTCGGTCCGCCGCGCTTTTCCTCGCGCGCTCCGCGAGCGTCGCGATCGGCGCGCGCAGCGCCGGGCCGGCGTCCGGGGAACGCTCGACGAGGCGCGCCATCGCCGCCGCGAGCGCCGCCGACGGCGCGGGGAGGGCGAGGCAGCTCGCGAGGCACCGCGCGACGACGCGGTCGGGCGCCCACCCGAACGCGTTCCGGGGCGCCGCGCACGCCGCGAGCTCCACGGACGCGCGCTCGAGCCGTTCGGCGATCGCGAGGTCGTCGAGACCGAGCCCCCCGTCCCTCGCGCTCGCGACGGCGTCCTCGTGCGCTCGCTTCGCCCTCAGCGCCCAACACGCGTCGGCGACGCGTTGCGCGGCGGAGGCGCTCGCGTCGGCGCCGCCCTCGCCCGTCTCCGCGACGCACCCGACGAACGCGACCAGCGCCTCGAGGGCCTCGCCCTCGTCCGCTCGCGACGTCTCCTCCTTTTCCTCCTCCCCCTCATCCTCTCCCGCCTTTTCCGCGGGCGCAAGTCGCGCGACGGCGCGCGCGAACCGGTCGGCGCATCGCTCGAGCGCGGCGGCGACGACTTCGCCGCGCGCGTTCTCCGCCGCCGCTCCGTACGCGCCCCCGAGTGCCCACTCCGACTCGGCGACGACGAGCAGCGGGTCCCCGAGCGCCTCGAGTCCTTCGATGGCGACGGCGGCGGCGCACCGGAACGCGGCGTTCGCCGTCTCCGGCGCGGCGTGCTCGGCGGCGCGGCCCGCGGCGGCGGCGAACCGAACCGCGAGGCGCCACCCGAGGACGCCCGGCGCGGCGACGCGAATCGCCTCCGCCGCCGCCGCGACGCCCCGCGACGCGTCGGCGTGCGCGCGGAGGACCAGCCCCGCCGCGAGCGCGGGCGTGGACGCCGCGATCACGCGCCGCGAAGCGTTTCTCCGAAGTGTTTCTCTCTTCTTATGCCGCGCCGCGACGTCTCGCGAGAGGAACGCCGCGAGGGTATCGAACGCCTCCGACGACCAACCCGCGGGCGTCGGGAACGTCAGACGCGTCCTTCCCCCGCGCTGAAGACGCGTAGTCCTTCGGGGTCCCGCTTCGTCCGAGTCCTCGACGTCGGAGACTCGTTCGTCTTCATCCTCCGACGAATGTTCTTCGCCGCCCGGGAACCCTCCCTCGGGGACCCTTCGCTCGGCCGCCGCCTTCGCCCCGACGACGACGAGCTCGGCGAGCGCGGCGGCCATGGCGCGCGCGACGCGGTCGGGCCGCGCCCTCGCCGCGCCCTCGCCGCCCGCGCCCCGCGCCGTCGCCGCCGCCGAGCGGTACGCGTCGAGC
>MDSW01004779.1_pt1 | contig 19000 bp, 15 predicted proteins | sample 811171 | NCBI WGS metagenome assembly MDSW01 (sample SAMN05326641, study PRJNA326480) | marine metagenome | isolation source: seawater | place: Atlantic Ocean: North West | collected 2012 | reverse complement strand
CGAAAAGAAAGCCGCCACATGCCCAATTGGTTATCTCTCATCAGGGGGTGGATATTGCAAATTGATCGACAAAACCGATACTCGCACTTATCTACCTAAGCGAGCGACGACATGCCCCATTGGCTTCCTGTCAGCCGGAGGGAACTATTGCGTGAGTTATTGAGTATCAAACAAGCACAAACTAACCTGAATCCAATATATTCTGACCAAGATCTTACGATTCAACATTCATATCACATCCAATCATCTATACCAATGCAATCATATTCTTATGAATGTCTAATGCAGCGGACAACAATAAACGTTAGCAATGCGAATGATGTGCATCCATGGCAAGCCACGCAGGGCGAGAGTGAGACTTCATCTAACCAGATGAACCACTAAATTGATTTTTCAGAGTTGCAATGAGCTGGACACAAGATTTCATCGCCATACCATGATCGAGGCTCGGTTGAATTTCTGCCTCTAACATTTTGATGATTTGATCAGGGTCCTCGCCTCGTTTGATCAGTTCTTGCATTGCTAAAATGGCAGCCTCTTCGGTGAAGCCAAGCAAATACTCCTTTAATTGCTCTGTCGGGGCAACAGCCATGATGCCTGCTGTTGGATTGGGCATAGGAAGCTGCCGGCTGTTCAAAGTTTATCGCTAAGCCATACAGAACCTGCTCAAACCGATCGATCAATGCTGTTGAGATCTCACATGATAAGGCAAGACAACATCTCTAACCCTCAAATTCAAGCATTCACTTTGAAAACTAAAGCCAATCCCATGCCTGCCTACTGATACAAATTACCGGGAGGAGCATCAATCCTTCCAACGACAGATGGCTGATCAAGCAAAATGACCTCACAGACGACATGCGTCTAAATACACCTTATTAAGGAATAAACACGACAGAAAGAATCACTTGAATCAACTCAAGAAACTCTTATAATGCCCTATAGAACAATCACAATCAATAGGATGACCAGCACTCCGAGACCCAAAAATGCAGTCGATGCACAGCAGCACGTTCCGGAGTTAACAACCCTTAGATGTGCTCAAAAAGCCATTCATGGCGCTGGCTGGATAGGTCGTTTCAATGAACGCATAGCCACCTCAATTACCGATTCTGTTGGAACAATGTGGTGTGCCTATGCCTTTGCAATACTGGCCTTAATTTCATTACCAGATGCGATTCTATCTGAAAATCCGATTACAATTGTAGCCTGGATCGCGCAAACTTTCCTTCAGCTTGTCTTGCTTCCTATTATTATCGTAGGTCAAAATATACAAGCAGAACATAATGATAAACGAACCAAATTAGACCACCAAACACTCACGTCAGTCCATACACTCAGCACTGAAATTCATCAGCTCACTTCTTTGATCCAAGCAGAATTAAAAATGAATCACTCCGGCACAAGACTGGAAAAGATCGAACAGAAAATCTCTCTTCTGATCGAACAGTCCAAGTGACCCCTCCGACAAGATGTCGAAGGCAGCAGCAATTACCAGTAGATTCCGGCGGTTCCGCTGTTCCTTCCCATGCTTGCCGTCGCCGTCTTGGCCGCTGGTAAGGGCACCCGAATGAAGAGTGCTCTGCCAAAGGTGCTGCAACCTCTTGCAGGCGCCACTTTGGTTGAGCGGGTTCTGACCAGTGCCAACAGACTCAAGCCAGAGCGACGAATCCTGATCGTGGGTCATCAGGCCGAGCGCGTCGAGGAGCAGCTGTCTGGAGTGGCTGGACTCGAATTCGTGCTGCAGCAACCTCAGAACGGCACAGGCCATGCCGTACAGCAGTTGATCCCGGTGCTCAGTAGTTTTGATGGTGAATTACTGGTACTCAATGGCGATGTGCCATTGCTACGGCCAGAAACAATTGAAGCGTTGGTGAAAGAACATCGTGACAGCGGTGCCGACGTGACACTGCTCACCGCCCGCTTAGCCGATCCGACTGGATATGGACGGGTGATTGCGAATAACAAGGGGAGGGTGAGTGGCATCGTTGAACATCGCGACTGCACAGAAGAACAACGCCAAAACAACCTCACCAATGCGGGCATCTATTGCTTCAACTGGTCGGCTCTGGCGAATGTTCTGCCCAACTTGAGTGCAGATAATGACCAAGCGGAGCTATATCTCACCGATACAGTTGCGATGTTGCCTCTTGCCATGCATCTAGAGGTAGCCGACCCAGATGAAGTGAATGGAATCAATAATCGCTCTCAATTGGCCCAGTGCGAAGCAGTTCTACAGCAACGGTTACGCTTGCATTGGATGAACGAAGGAGTCAGCTTCGTAGACCCTGAAAGCTGCACATTGAGTGAAAACTGCAGCTTCGGACGAGACGTGGTGATTGAACCGCAGACACATCTCCGCGGCAGCTGTCGTATTGGTGATGAATGTCGTCTTGGCCCTGGAAGTCTTCTCACCAACGCCAAATTAGGTCAAGGGGTGACCGTCGTGCATTCCGTGATTAACGACGCAACGGTAGAGGATGATGTTGCGATTGGACCCTTCGCCCACCTGCGACCCTCGGCAGAAATCGGCAAGGGTTGCCGCATTGGAAACTTCGTGGAAGTGAAAAAGAGTCAAATTGGTGCTGGCAGCAAAGTCAATCACTTGAGTTACATCGGCGATGCTCAACTAGGCACAAACGTCAATGTTGGCGCTGGCACGATTACAGCAAATTACGACGGTGTGCGTAAGCACCTCACGCTGATCGGTTCCAACAGCAAAACCGGAGCGAATTCCGTTTTGGTTGCACCCGTCCAAGTTGGATGTGATGTAACGATCGGTGCCGGATCAACAATCAGCAAAGATGTTGGTGATGGCGCCTTGGCCATCGCACGTGCGCGTCAATTCAACAAAGAAGGATGGGTGATGCGAAGCCGTTCATAAAGAGTCCACTGACTCAATGCTCCAAGATCGGCAATAAAGGCAACAATCGTTCAAGCGCTACGCCGCGACTGGCCTTGAGCAAAACGCTATCTCCAGCTTTTAACCATTGCTTCAACGGGTCAGCTGCTGCCTCTGGAGAGTTCACCACTGCGAGCCGTTGAATCGATGCAGCGGCCGTCGCCATCGCCGTTGCCTCAGGATCCGCTGCGACGACGACGAGACCATCCAAACCCAGCTCAACAGCATGGGCGGCCACCTCGGCATGAAGCTGTTGGCTTCGCTGTCCCAATTCCAACATCGTTCCCAGCACAGCAAAGCGACGGCCCTGTTGGCTAGCTAGCAGGGCCAGGGCAGCGTGAACCGCCTCCGGAGAAGCGTTGTAAGTCTCATCCAAAATGGTGAGCCCTCCTTGTAGGAAACGTCGATTGCGACCGCCAGGACTCTTGACTGACACGTCGCGAAGCATCGCCAGCTCAAGGCCAAGCTCTCGTGCGACGGCTACGGCCAGGAGCCAATTGCGAGCGTTATGACGCCCTTCGAGCGGCAGACGCAGGCTCTCTCCATCACAACGAATCCGATCGGCTTCGATCGTGCCGATCAAGTCAGCCCCAAGAGCTGAATCCTCCTCGCATGGGTCATCGGCCAAACCCACGCGCTGAACACGCCCGCACCAAACTTGAGCCAAAGCTCTCTCCAACAGCGGGTCTCCGGCAGGAATCACCACAACGCCATCGGGCTTTAGAGCCGCTGTGATTTCACATTTCGCGGCGGCGATGGCCTCACGACTGCCGAGTCGTCCGATATGGGCCGTACCGATGTTGGTGATCACGGCAAGATCGGGCTGCGCACAGCGGGACAACCGCTCAATCTCCCCTGGACCACGCATGCCCATCTCGACAACAAGAGAACGATGGCGAGCTTCCGCTTGCAACAGCGTCAGTGGCACGCCGATGTCATTGTTGTTGTTGCCCTCGCTGGCCTGAACAGGACCAAGCCTCGACAGCACAGCTCGGATCATCTCCCGTGTGGTGGTCTTACCAGCGGAACCGGTCACCGCCACCAAGGGCAGTTCCAACTGCCGACGATGCCACTGAGCCAACTGCTGATACGCCTCAAGCGTGTCAGGAACACGCCAGTGCAACAGACCGTCTGGAACTGACTGATGCCAACACTCCGCAACCAAAGCGCCCTGAGCACCTCGTTGGTGAACCTGTTCTAGATAGGTGTGACCGTCAAAGCGTTCGCCGATCAGCGGCACAAAGAAGCCACCAGATGACAACCGTCGGCTATCCGTCGACACCATTCCAAGATCCTGGTCAGGATCCACAACCCCGCCCAAAGGCGCCCCCCAGAGATCGATCAACTGACGGAACGTGATGCTCATGCCGCCTCTAGCTCCGACGTCTCAACATCGAACACGATCATGCCGTCACCAACCCGAACAGACCGGGCCAACAGATGCTCTTCCGCATCCGTCAACCAGACGGATTGATAGCCAAGATCAAAGGCTTTTTGTCTCCAGGTGTCGGCCCGCTCCTGACGCAAACGGACAGACCAACGCCGCCAAAGCGGCGCCGAAACGCGCAATAGCAAACGATTTCGCAGCGGATCTGCTTCTACCGCCAACAACGGATTTGGCTTGTTATCGGCATCACTCAACAAAGCCAGCAAAGGATCTGACTGTGCGGTGAGGGGCGCTTGGGATACGGCACTGGACAAGCCAGCAAAGTCAGTGTTCTGGCTTTCAGGCAAACCCGGTTGTTCCAGCTCAATCGTTTCTTGCACAACAGCCTCCTCTTGCACAACAGCCTCCTCTTGCACAACAGCCGATAAATCAGCGATTGGGGGATGGTCCATCTCATTCCCCTCAATCGCAACGACAGAGCCTTCCAACTGCTGCTGTTGTGCTGAAGACGACTGATCGAGCGATCGCGACTGCAGCACAACTGGAAGCAGCACCAAAACCAACAACACCAGTAGAAGCAAAGGCCAAAACAAAGGAGCCAGATCTCGGGGCCAGAATGCTGGAACCGCCAGATCACCCTCGCGGTTGCGCCGCCACACCTCCCGAATTCGCAAACGGAGATCTGCCGCCAAAGCACGAAGGTTTCGGCCGAACTCTCGCCAGGGACTGACGTAAGGCGCCGGCAGATTTGGCAAGGCTCAGCTGTTCAGCCGATTAAACAGCCGATTGAGTGGATTGTTGTTCTCCACGCCTTGATTCAACCCAGAGGTTTCAGCGGCGAGTCCTGGCCGTTGCACCGGTTCGTGATCACTCTGCAGTGAGGGATCTGCATCCTGCCCTTGGGAGAACTGCTCCACCATCGCGGCATCAGGCGTCGGTTCTTTAATGCCACAAACGTCCCGATACATCAGGTCGTAATCCACGGCGGACCGATCCCAGCTGTAGTCCTGGGTCATGCCGCGCTTCTGCAGTTCCCTCCAGCTGTCCCGATGGCGATAGGCCTCCCAGGCCCGCACGAGAGCGGTGTAAAAGTCCACTGGTTCAAACCGATCAAAACAGAAGCCAGTGCCCGAGGCCGCTAACGGATCATGGGGAGGAACGGTATCGACCAAACCGCCAACCTTGCGAACCACAGGAACGGAGCCATAGCGCATGGCATACAACTGGCTAATGCCACAAGGCTCGAAGCGGCTCGGCATCAAAAACGCATCACTACCGGCGTAGATCAAACGAGATAGATCATCGTCATAGGTGAGGAAGACGGCGCAACGCCCGGAATGACGAGAGGCCAGTTGCCACAAGCCGGATTCAAGACCGCGATCACCAGTACCCAAGACAACAATTTGGCTGTCGGTGTAGGCCAACAAACGATCAGCAACCTGCAGCAGCAGATCGACACCCTTTTGATCCACCAGGCGGCTGACCATGCCAACCACAAAGGCATCCTCCCGCACCTGAAGCCCCATCCGCTCTTGCAGCACCCGCTTGCAAACAGCCTTGCCGGACAAATCATGGGAGCTGTACGTTGCCGGCAAAGCCCGATCGACGGATGGATCCCAGGCCTTCAAATCGATGCCATTGAGGATTCCACGCAATTTGCCGGAAACGAAATTCAACAACCCCTCAAGCTTTTCTCCGTACTCAGCTGTGCGGATCTCCTGGGCATACGTGGGTGAAACAGCATTCACCCGATCGGCGTACAACAGAGCAGCTGCCATGGTGTGATCCCCTTGCATGTACCAAGGGCACCAGGTCATCCGGTCCAATTTCCAACGCCACGGGCCCTGATATTTGAGGTTGTGGATGGTGAACACCGTGCTGATCTCGGGGTCCTGATGCATCCACACGGGAATCATGCCGGTGTGCCAGTCATGGCAATGCAGCACCTGCGGCTTCCAGACATTCCAGGAAAATTCAGCGGCAGCACTCGCAAAAAAGGTGAAGCGCCAATCCTCGTCCTCACCGCCGTAGATGCGCTCGGGATCGAAAACGGGATGGCCGACCAAGTACATGGTCATCCCATTGGCTGGGTGTTTGGTCTCGTAGACGGCAAATTCAGTGCCCATGGTCTGAGCACGCCAGATCGGCTCATCTGGGATCTGGAGCTTGCTCCAAAGCTTGCCGTAGCCCGGCATGATCAGCCGAACGTCATGGCCAAGCTTGGCTAGAGCCGGTGGCAGCGAACCCACCACATCACCCATGCCACCAACCTTGATCATTGGGGCGCATTCGGCAGCAGCGAAAAGAATGCGCATCAAACGAAAAATCTCCAGAGCGCGGCGACTTTAGAGGCAATCGTGCTGACGGCTCATCGAATCAAGCCTTAAGGCAAAACCGTGACGGGTGTACCGAGATTCACTTGGCGATACAGGGATTTGACATCTTCGTTGTACAGCCGCACACATCCATGTGAGACAGCCCGTCCAACGGTCCAACGGTGGGGTGTTCCATGGAAACCAGTGGTGGTGCAGCCTTTGATCGTGATCCACCGATCCCCGTCATGGGCATCTCGGCCCAAACAATCGCGATGGAACGCGATCCAATGGCTGCCGAGCGGATTATCTGGACCTTGTTCGACAACACGATGACCGGTCACCGGATGCACCCAAATCGGCTGGTTGATTTTGTTCAGCACCTTGAATCGTCCGGTGGGGGTTTCCCAGCCAGGCATCCCTACGGCCACAGGGAAAGCTCCACGCAAAGTGCCACTGTCCAGAAGCAACAGACGACGACGTCCCCGCATCAGCACGATGTGTCTCCCTTTCTGCTGACGAAGATCAACGGGAACGTCAGCCAGTGCCCCCATCAGTGAGTCCATCGAGGCTGACTGGATGAGAGGCGGCAGCTCCGGTAAGGGCAGCGGCAGCACAACAGGATCAAACGAATGTCGTCATGATGCCGCCGATGCAATCCGAACGTCAGGGCAACCAGCCATTGTCAGAAAAATCAGGTTGACGCTTTTCCAAAAAGGCATTGCGCCCCTCCAAGGCCTCTTCTGTTCTGTAGAAGAGATGCGTGGCATTACCAGCCAACTCCTGGATGCCAGCCATGCCGTCGGTCTCCGCATTGAAAGCCGCCTTGAGGCAGCGGATCGCAGTGGGACTGTGCTGCAACACCTCTTTGGCCCAGCGAATTCCTTCCGCCTCTAGGTCCAAAAGAGGCACAACAGCGTTCACCAATCCCATATGCAAGGCCTGATCGGCGGTGTAACGACGACAGAGGAACCAAATTTCACGAGCTTTGCGCTGCCCAACAACACGACTGAGAAAACCGGAGCCAAAGCCAGCATCAAAGCTGCCAACCTTTGGCCCGGTTTGGCCAAAAACGGCATTGTCTGCCGCCAAGCTGAGGTCACAGAGCAGATGTAAGACCTGTCCCCCTCCGATGGCATAACCCGCCACCAGAGCAATCACCACCTTGGGCAAACTGCGAATGATCCGTTGCAGATCAAGCACATTGAGCCGCGGTAATCCGTCATCACCGACGTAACCGCCATCGCCACGAACACTTTGATCACCACCGGCACAAAAGGCGTAGCCCCCATCTTCAGCAGGACCAACGCCGGTGAACAAGACGACACCAATGGCACGGTCATCCCGAATTCGAGTAAAGGCATCACAGAGTTCTGCCACCGTCTGAGGGCGAAAGGCATTGCGCTTGGCAGGGCGATTGATTGCAAGCCGAGCAATGCCATCTTCACAACGGTCGAGAAGGATGTCGCTGTACTCGCCCCCCCATGGCTGCCACACGACAGCTGGCTCCCCTGGCAGAACACGTCGGCAGCCTGTCATGGCAGTCCTTCAGCTCTTCACCATTGTGCGGAGCAGCCGTGCATGGATACGCCTCGGCGCAGATGACGCAACGCCATGAAGCAAATCAAGACATCAGACAAGCACAACATCAATTTATTAACCCACATCCATACACTGAATGCACGCAACTAAACCGACTCACAGAATACTGTGAGCAAGATCACAAGTGAAGTTGAGTTGGGTCAATGATTAGTTTGATGAAAACGACGATAAAGAGTGCACGGAGGCAAAGAATCCTCCATAACTCTCAAATCAATGAAAACTTTTATCTCCCGCAACGACAACAACAAAGATCGCAACACGCATCAACTTGCCACCTCCCGCTTCAAGCGATGGCAGGACCAACTCAGTCAACCGATCCAACAATCCATCGACTTCTTCTCAGACCCAAGAAACTTAAGCAAGCAAGAAGTTGGAAGTGTAAGTCGCTGGGTCGTCGCTGGTGTCTCCCAAGAGAACATTGAACAATTTCAAAAAATTGCAACCCGAACAGGCATTAAAAATGATGGAACAAAACTGAACACGGAAGGATTTGGCATCGATGGACTGGAACTGACATCGCTTCGACCAGGCTCTGCCTCAGCATTTCATCAATTGAAGCAACACGCCAACAAGCTTGGTCTGGAATTCTGGCAAGAAGTCAAACAGGAGATCACTACCATGGGTGAGATCGATCCACTCACTATCACGGAGGGGACATTCGATCTGAACCTTGGCGACGAAGCCACTGCCACAGATGTAAACGGTGATGGCATCCCCGATCCTATGTTTCACCTTCTGGCCAGTGATGCAGCCAATGCCAGTTATGGCGTGAATGCAGTAGGAGGCTGGAGTGAAGCCAGTGGTGAAGGTGTGCGTGTCGGCATTGTCGACTCACCCCATGATCTGCTCCACACCGACTTGAATGGAAATCTGCCCGTCAATTTTGATCTGGATGGTGACGGAATTCTGGAGGTGGATGCAGATGGGAATGGAATTCCAGACATTCTTGACAATGATCATTCAGCAGGATCTATCGCTAGTCATGGCACTGCCGTCAGCGGTATTGCATTGGCGCGACACAACAACGGCTCAGCTGTCGGGGTAGCACCAGAATCAACATACGTCCCTCACCATTTGGTGTTTGGAGGGTCGATGCCTGATAGTGGCTATTACAACTACACCGATGTCGTTAACAACAGCTGGGGATGGGATGGCACCAGCGGAGTCTTACAAACCAGAACACCATTATTTCTGGCGAGCTGGGAAACAGCAACACAAAATTCCATTCAGGTGGTCGCTGCCGGCAATGAAAGAGATCCGGGCAATACGGGAACTCAAGGGTGGGATAACACCAACAACGACGGCTGGACGCGTCGAGACAACATCATCGTTGGTGCAACCATGCGCAACGGCGAGGTGGAGCAATACAGCACACCGGGCGCAAGCCTGTTTGTCAGTGCTCCAGTCAACGGTTCTAATTTCCGCTTCATTAATTCATTTGGAGTCAATAGCAATCAACAACGAACAACCACATCCGACGTTACGGACGACCCTGCCAATAATTTTGACGATGTGGGCTATGCCAACGGAACAGTCACTACACGGATGAACGGCACATCGGCAGCAGCGCCGATGGTGACGGGCTCCATCGCAATGATGCTGGAAGCCAATCCAAGCCTCACTGTGCGCGATGTGCAGCACATTCTCACTGAAACATCCATCAAAAACGGATTATTTGACAGCAATGGTGATGGCCAACTCGATGCTGTCAATCCCAATGCAGGAGGAGATGCGGCCGTCCCTGGCTCAGCAGGAAGCATTGAACTGAGAACAACCTTCCAAGCTGGTGTTAACACCACATTCGGGATTGCCGATGGTCATAACACTGGCTGGTTCCAGAATGGTGCCGGTCATTGGGTGAGTGATTCCTTTGGGTTTGGCATTGTTGATGCCGGTGCTGCAGCCAATGCAGCCAGCACATGGACCAATGTGAGTGATGAGTTAAAAGCCACCACAAACACCATTCTCTCCAACCCTTACACCATTCCAGAAGGGAACCTCGGTGGGCTCAATTCTCTCTCTGATGCGGGCAGCTGGAACGTCAACGATACGTTGAAAGTGGAGTGGGTTGAACTCACTCTTGATCTGAATCTTCCAGAACAAGATGAAGTGATGCTGGCTGTTCAGTCGCCATCCGGCACACGATCAGTTCTGATGGCACCAGGCGGCAATGATGCCACTGGATTCAATGGCGAAAGAACCTTAATCACAAATCAATTCTGGGGTGAGAATTCAGATGGCGAATGGAGTATTGAGGTTCTTGACACAAACAACGATGGCGACAGTGCCACAATCTCTAATGCCTATTTAGATATTTACGGAACATGCGACAAGGAGTCACCGCTGAAGGTCACACCCTTCAGCAAGCTACAAAGCAATGGGTTTAGCCTTCAATCTCTCGCCAAGAAGTTCCTTGCCGATGGTGGTGCCAACAACGGTAGTTACAAGCTTCTCTCTGTAAATCCCTATGGTGATAAAGACTCCTTTGGCACCTTCACACAAGGCGTCGCAAGTGGCCTAAAAATCGATCAAGGCACCATCTTCACCACTGGTAAGGCCGAAGATGCCATTGGTCCAAACAGTGCTCCAAACACCACAACAAACTGGAACAACCCTGGCATTTCACTGCTTGGAGCCAACAGCAAAGACCTCTCCGGCATGGAGATTCGATTCATCCCCAAACAAAACATGGTGTTGGATTGGAAAGCACAATTTGGTTCCGAAGAATTTGATGAATGGTCCCCAAGCATCTTTGATGACAAAGCAGCGATCTTCTTCGGCCGCGTGCGTCGTCGCAATGCTCGCCTAGAACATCTCCGCCCCAGCAACCTATTGGAAGGACCCAGCGGAACAGGATTTTCCGTCAACGGATTCAGCAAGAACCAAAGCATGTTCAAGGAGCACATTCAAATGAATGAGCCCTGTGGTCCCTTGACTTGGGAGTATGACGGCACATCTAGGAATGCTTGGAACTCCAAAAAAGCGTTCCTGCAAAAAGGCAAGGTTTATACCATCGCCCCAATGATTGCGGATGCACAGGATCACATTTATGACAGTGGCGTGATCTTTGGACCAAACAAGACAATCATTAGGCCGATCGACAAGTTCATTCGTCCCATCCAGGTCAAGCCAATCGGGATTGACACCAAACCCGAAGGAATTGACCGCATCACAGGAGATATTGACTTCAAACAGTTGGGTACAAGTGAAACCAAGCGTTTCGCATGGGCCAAGCTGGATCCCGCCAAGCTAAGTGATGGCCAAATCGATTCCATCCGCTGGGATGATGTGGATCTCAAGCGCTCCAGTGGCAAACGTGCGTTTGACTACAAGCGCGCCGATTGGAATGCCATCATCAACTCCGATGGATTTGGTGATCAAGCGGCCAAGTCACTGCGAACCGATCTGCTCCCTGATCATTCCCTCTCCGATGAATCTCTCGAGAAACTAATGGGTATGGGAGTGAACATGAATGCAGGCAAGATGGATCTTCTCACCATGTAAATCACGAGGCCAAACCATCACCTGAGTCATCAGGCATCAGCACGATCCCCTTCTGCTGATGCCTGATTTTTTTATGGCTGTTCAAGGAACTGGCTGTTCTAAGGGCTGATTGTTGCTCACTCAGGCTTGCCGTTCCTCGGAATGGACCATCGTTCGAAGCCTGAGGCGTAACGCAGCATCCGCCCGTCGATCCGTGCAGATCCTTAACAACGCCGGACCCTGTTGCGCTAAGCCCCATTCCACAGCAACAGGCAAATCCTCCAAACAAGCCACGCCGCGCCCAACGATGCCGTGCGCAGCTGCCAAACGCAGCGGATCGACAGCCTGCGGCATGGCAAACAATCGATCAAATGTGTCCAGAGCATCCGATTCGATCGGCAACTGTTGAAAGATGCCACCACCATTGTTGTCGATGAGCACCACCAGCAATGGGATCTCGCGTTGTGCTGCATGCAGCCATCCATTGCTGTCATGCAAAAGCGCCAGATCGCCTGTGACAAGAACCAATGGACCCCGCGCCATCGCAAGACCCATCGCCACTGACAAGGTGCCATCGATCCCAGAGGCACCACGAAACCCGTAGCACTGTCGTTGGGCACCTGGGCCACCAGCCCAAGTCAACCAATCGCGCACCGGCGAGCTGGCCGCCAGCATCACCGGCATGTCAACAGGCAGGAGACGTGCAAGATGAAACGCCAACGCCGGCTCCGTGCAGATCCCTTCCAATGGCAGAGCCTGCGCCAAATCAACATCGACCTGATCATCCCTGTGTTGCCAGCTCACCAACCAGGGCATCTCAGCCGGACGACGCAGGCGAACAGACCATTGCTGCATCCAGGCCACCAAACCACAGTGCAACTGCGACGCTTGTCGCAACGGATCAAGGGGACGTGATTCCGCTTCAGTGATTAAGAGCTGTGGCCCCTCCAGCTGATTGAGCCAGGCCTCCAGGCGTCTGCTTGCCGGCAGCGGCCCAAGCCGCAACACCTGAAGCTGGCGTGTGGCTTGCAGTCCATCAGGAAGCAACAGCTCCCAATGGTTCAAGCGATTGGGGGAAGAGGTTGGAACGGCTGCCAGGGGATCGGCGAGAAGCGGCCAGCCGCTGAGCTCTAACCACTGATGCAGTGCCTGTTGAAACGCCGGCAATCGCCAAGCCAACCCTCGCCAGGGACCTGCCACAACAACTCCTGGACCACTTGGATCCAAAACCAGCGGCAGCGAAGCAATCGGTAGAGACGCAATCGGTGCGGCGGCGAGAAGCGAAAACTGAGCCGTTCGGCCCGAGCCAAACAATCGACGCTGACCAGAAAGGTCCTGCAGAGCAGTCTGCTGCTCTGCCAATGATGCATGGAGGGGTTCTTCCAGCGGCAGGTTGCAATGCACTGGGCCAGGTGCCATCTGATCCAACCCATGAGCGTGCAACCAGCACTGCTGCGCTAGGTGTTCAACAACAGGTTCATCGGCAAGGTGCAAACCGTCTTGCGGGCCGGACCCGAACCAGCGACAGACCGATCGCAAAAAATCCTCCTGGTTCACGCTTTGATTGGCACCACAGTTCTTCAATCGAGCTGGCCGATCGGCGCTGAGAAACAGCAAGGGCTGACACGATCGATCCGCTTCCACCGCCGCTGGCAGGAGGTTGGCCACCGCTGAACCGGAGGTGGTGACCACGGCCACGGCTCGCCCAGCGGCAGTTGCCATGCCCAGGGCCCAAAACGCAGCGGAACGCTCATCAACCGCCGTCAGCAGCTGCAAATCCCCATGCGTGGCCAATAAGCCAGCGGCCATCGCGAGCGGACCTGATCGACTGCCAGGGCAAAGCACCAGTGTTTCCAGTCCCTGCTCTTGCAGGGTGCGCAGAACCATCAAAGCGGCGTCAAGGTTGGCGCGAGCGAGTGTCAGAAGCGTTCCAAGAGTTCCCAGAATCCTGCTGCAGCGCCGTATCGCATCGGGACAAGCCCCCACGGCAACGTCCAGCCCAGCCACTCCTTAAACATTGACGTCATCACAAATCCAGAGTTTTGTTCAAAATTGCGAGCCAAAAGGGCCACTAACTGATCACCGGCATACTTGCGATGTCAGCGGTACCAACACAACATGCCGCGAATCAACCCCAGTTAGGGATAACGCGTTTCAAGAGAGGATCTCCATTCAGGCGTGATTCAGTTGTTCGAGAACAAATGCACAGAAAAGATCTTGAACAGATTTAAGATCAGGCTCTGACCAAAACCGAATGGATGATCAGATGGATGTGGCATTGTCTTACAAAAGAATCAACCTCTGAAGCGACCTAAAATCTGGAGAAATCAACAAAATAATTGCACTGGATTCATTCAAACGATTGAAGTGAAATCGTCCAGCCTGATCTTGGTTGCCATCAGTCGATTCACACTGGATCAGAACTCAAAAACAGCCAGCTTGGACAGGCGAATCAGGGAGCCAGGTGAATGGGCATGCTCCAGCAGTTTTTAAAGCGCAACACATCTGAGACACTGAGGCCATGAGCGAGTCTTCAGAACCATCGTCAAGATTTGGTGATTCCAATTTTTGGCGCAGTCTTGTGTTGTGGGCCCTACTGGCGCTGCTGCTGCGCTGGCTGGTTATCGAACCGCGCTGGATCCCCTCTGGCTCGATGCTGCCAACTCTGCAACTGCAGGACCGCATCCTTGTGGAGAAAATCCGGCCGCGCCTCAGCCGCAGCCGTCATCGCCCCCTACCACTTGAGAGTGTTGTGGTGTTCGCGGCACCACCGCAGTTGGTCGATGCTGGTTACGACCCTTCAGCAGCCTTGATTAAACGAGTGGTGGGGCTACCTGGGGATCAACTTGAAGTTGACCACGGGGTCTTGATTCGCAACCACGACATCCAGACGGAGCCCTGGCTCACCGACCCAATTGACTACTCCATGGAACCAGTCGAGGTCCCCCCAGGCCAACTGTGGGTTATGGGTGACAATCGAAATTCGAGCTTGGACTCCCATCTATGGGGTGCCCTGCCGGAAGAGAACGTGATCGGAACTGCTGTTTGGCGCTATTGGCCCCTGAATCGGTTCGGTCCGATTCGGTTGTCCGAAACAGCAAAAACAAGACTAAAACCTGGGACTGCGGTAGTGTCAGATTCGTGATGCAGACAACACGGGATGTTTAACCCCGAGTTCCTGACCACTGACAGTAACGACGGTCAAGCGGGGAACGGCCTGATCCAGTATCTGCAGGAACAATCTCCAGACACGCTGCAACGTGTTGCCAAGTCCGCCAGCGTCGACATTCAAGACATCATTAGGCACAACGTTCAGGGTCTCCTGGGCATGCTTCCAGGGGAACACTTTGAAGTCAAAGTGACAGCTAACAGAGACAATCTGGCCAACATGTTGGCTTCAGCGATGATGACTGGTTATTTCTTGCGCCAAATGGAACAGCGCAAAGAGTTAGAAGAATCTCTTTTCGCAGATGATCACATGGCCATCGAAGCAGACGACGAGCTTAATCTCTAAAATTTCTTGCTGATCATTCTTTCAGAATGGGTTGTCTTGGAACAACGCCGCGTTCTAGCAATTGATCATCAAGTGACGACAAGAACGTCCAATTCTTATCGTTAGGTGCCCAAGCACGTTGTTGTAGTTCAGCTAGAAATTGTTTGACCAATTCGTGGGTCAATCTGATCGGAGCGTTGTAGTGCGCGGGGATCAGCCAGCGAAGACCTGGCAAGTCTCCTAGTTGCTCCAACCAACGCTCTAAGGACTGACGAGCTCGCGGTAGAACCAGTCGCTCCAACACAGGCGCCACCTGAAGTTTTGGAGTGTCCTTGCCCATCAATTCAGCAGCAGCCTGCTCCCAGCCCATCTGCCAGCGAAAGGGGTACAGACCAAAATGAGCTTTCGCGCTGCGCAAGCCTGGGCGAAATGCGTCTTTTAAAACCTCCCATAAATCTGGAACCTCCAATGGCTGCGGTCTGAGATACGAGGCAAATAAAACCAAACGAGCCCAGCCGCGACGGCGTGCGTCGGGTGAATCGCGAAGCGGCTCGTCGCCGCGTTCGCGAGCGTGGAACAGCAGAGGTGTTGGATCTAGCTCAAATAGAGCCGGTGGTTCCCGCGAGATGCCCACCAGCGCATCGGTCACCAACAAAGCCCCGGAGGGTTGATGGAAGCAACTGATCTCTTGAAAGCGGCCTACCCCCAAATCCAGTGGTCCAAGGGACATCCACTGACAAATCTCTGGATAAGGGAGACCGTCCTCCAGCAAAACCTTGGTGCGCCTTGGAGGAAGTCCGAGCCAAGACGACGGCAGCTTCACCGGAAAACTCCACTGACCAGGAGTCACCCACACCTCTGCCTGCGGGAAGGCGCGCGCCAACGGCGCCAGCGGCAATTTGTGCTCAAGGCCGGAGGCGGTGGGGAGCACGATCGTGCGCACCGGGCCGTGCTGCTGCTCAAGACCGACAATGGCTTGGCGAACCTCACAGGTGGGAGGCAGCGGATTCACCAACATCAAGCCACCGGGCACCTTGACCACCGTGAGCCGCACCGGTACTGCGACGTAATACACACCCTGCAGCTGCTCCAGGCTCCAAAGCTGCCCAGCAATCAACTCACTGAATACCGTGCGACGACGGCCATAGGGATACAACGGCAGCAGCGGCCACCAGGGCCAGCTTTGGTCCTCCGCCGAGACGCCCTCAATTGCACGCAAATCGACTGGCATCACTCAAGTTGATGTTCCATAGACCCTGGCTGTGCATAGAAACAAAACCTTGTGCAAATTAGCTGAGGAGCAATTGAGGGACCTATGAATAGCAAGCGTCACGCGATTGATTCGCTGATCAGATTGAATTCAGTCCGGCACCTTTTGAGGGAATGGCAACAACAAAGGTTGATTGAATAGAAAAACCTACGCTTTTCTTCGCTGTTTCGATAATTGGTTTATTTTCCTTTCTACAGGCATACTTCCAATAGCCTGCCAAAATCATTGCAGACCCTCACAACAGGAAGAAATAAGTGATTAATAAGGCTTCAACACCACATATCAACAGTTTCTGACATGCAAGATGGTGAAAACAGATTCAAAAACACCCTCAATATCATTCTTAATAGTTGTATATCTTGAATGGCCACTTCAGAATCACATAAACGAGCAATCAGCAGGGATGAACCAGCAGGAGGCTTGCTTATAAGCGCTGTGAATACTGTTTCAATGAAAATGGACGGAGAGAATTGAGTAAATAATATGCCGATTTATTGATTAGCCCGGAGCGATAAGCCCAGCCGCTTTTTCCTTATTAAGGCAGTGCTGATCAAGATCATGTATTCATCATGCTTCCCTTCTGCTAGATTCTGTAGATTTACATGATCTAATCATAATCCAATCGCTGAACTCATTCACTTTTTAATGCCAGAATTGATACAATTTCAATTTCATGAATGACTGGGCCACAAAATGACTCAAAGTTAATATAATTCAATGAAGAAATAAGTTTTTTTGGTGCATTTCCTCAGAATTGCTACAATTATATTATTCCTAATTTTGTCCCTAGATGACTTTGATTAACATTGGTGACATGGCGACATATGGCTTAGCCAAGGACTGGGCTAATAAAGTGTTTAAGGGAAATGCTAATTTCGACCAAACGTTACACTGCAGAAGAAAATTGAGTATTTTCGGGAATTACCGGGAATTACCAGATGAGCCAATAATGCAACCCGTAACATATTCTAGAAATAGCACCCTTAGCCTTGGAAACGATTTTACGCTCACATGGTACGATATTGTTGGAAATAATTTACAAGACCAAACAAAAGGGCAAGCTTTTAATTATATACTTAAATACAATACTGAGGCTTATCCATTCACACTTCGTTTCCCCGTAATGCCCCCTTCTGGCAAGGGAACTGCTTGCTCCGGGCCGAACGCAAAATGGAGAGAGCGTACTATTGATCCGGTAATTGTTGAGCGATTTGGCGTTCCTGAATACAACGATGCTCCCCTTAATGTATATTTTGATAAGAGTAATTTAAACTTAGATAATATTACTTACATGCCAAGGGTTGTGACTGATGGTCAAGATCTTTCGGATGGCTTGCTACCACAAGATTTTGATATATCAGCCCCTCAGATAACAAATCAGATTGTCCGAGCAGATGCTTCGCCAGGATCATCTGTAGTATTCCAATTCCTTCCCGGGGATGAGTCCTCGCAAGCCCTTGAGTACGGCGGCTCTAACACTGCTTCTTATACCACTACAAACGGAACACTATCCTCCAGCTCATCGACTAATACATCAAGCTTTGAAATATCAAGATCTAAAACCGCTTCAGTTGGATTTGATCTAGGAAGTGGAGTGTCAGCAGGAGCCTCTGTCACTCAATCAATGACATCGGGTTGGTCTGACGCATTAACTAGTCTAAAAGAAGTTAATTTTACAAAATCTTCTGGCAGACAGCAGACAACTGAACAAACAACAACGACTACTATTAAGCCAGGGAATATTAAGAAGAATCCTGAAACAGGAGATTACAATTATACATTACCTACAAGACAGCCAGATGGTAGTCTTTTACCTCCCAGTATTAACCCGCCCTTTGTACCAGGTAATTGGTACAAAGCATCTATAAAAAAAACTATTACAAGCATACAAAATAACTATAGTGGAATCTACGATATTGGTGGTAGCTTAGGCACATTAGCTGATAGTAATCAAAGCGGTGCATCTAGCTCACTGTCTACGGCAAAGGCACTTCGTCTCGCAAAACAAAATAATTATGGTTCCTGGGACAATCTTTCTCTTGCGCAATTCGATGACTCTCTAAATCCCTTTACAATTGGCTTTACAGGGAGCGCGGCTGGTAGTGGTACGTTAGAAAATAATTGGATCATTACGTTCACAAATGTAGCAGATCCAAATTTTTCACAGCTAGGTGTTACAGGCCGCTTTCCGCTTTCACGAAGCTTATCTAATCGTAAAAATAATCATAGAAACCATACTGACCTAATGGATGTTGTCAACTCGAAACCTAATGGAATGGGGGTTTCGCACGTTTTTCACAAAAAAAGTAGAGGTAAGAAATCTGTCTCTGGAACTGGGTTTACTGATATAGTGCATGCATCCAAGAAAGGTAATCATCACTTTAGCGCCTTCCAAGAGTCATTTCTACATGGCAATTCAAAATCTGACGTCTTTATACTTGGTCGTTCAGATCATGGCAATAACATCTTTTCCTTTGATGGAAACGATACGGTAAAAGCATCTTCTTCTCAGAATGTAGACTTAGGGAAAGGAGACGATACGTTTCACATT
>MDSW01006336.1_pt1 | contig 19005 bp, 20 predicted proteins | sample 811171 | NCBI WGS metagenome assembly MDSW01 (sample SAMN05326641, study PRJNA326480) | marine metagenome | isolation source: seawater | place: Atlantic Ocean: North West | collected 2012 | reverse complement strand
CATCAACTGGATCATCCCATGTAATATCATCATAAATTGTTGTTGCAATACCATCAGCTCCAGCAGCTATTGCTGCATTGAAGTTTGCAATCTCTTCACCAATATTTCCATCTTCAGACTGAAGATATACCATTTGGCATTCTGCATCATAAAGTTCACACGCATCTTCCATACCATTTTTAACAGCTTGCCAGAATACACTACTAGCAGCACCTACCGATGCATGAGTAATGAACATATATAGTGGCTTAGCTGAAGCAACACTAGAAAAAGTCATTATTGTTGCTATAAATAAAGCATAAATAATTCTCATATTTCCTCCCTTTTATAAAAGTTCGATAATAGTATTTAAATTAAGTTAGAAGTAAAGGACTAAAAATCATATTTTTAAGAAAATTCTTATTTAAAATTAATAGTTTATTGTCCTGTTTTTGTTTCTTTTAAAATCGGAGCATCATATGCACTATATGAATGAAATCCTGCAATTGATTGATCAAAATCAATAATGCTGCCAGTCATAATTCCTGATTCTTCAGAACAAATGAATGCTAGTCCTTTTGCCACATCTATTGATTTTGTTAATTTATTAAAAGGCATTTTCTTCTCAGCTTCTTCAAGCCAATTTTCCTTAGCATTATGATATTTTTTTTGTATTGAATCTTCGCCAGGTGTGTCTGTCCAACCAATATTCAAAGCATTTATTCTGATTTGATCTCTTGCTAAACTATTTCCTAAATTTTTTACTAAAATGATTAATGCTCCTTTTGATGCACTATAAGGTGCAATAAAAGGCATTCCGCTATATGCGGCCATTGTCGCAACTACTCCTATCGTTCCCTTTATATTTTCTCTTCTCATTATTTTTACAGTGTCTTGAATTAAAAAAAAGGGAGCCTTAATATTCACATTAAACATTGAATCAAATAATTCGGGAGTAGTATTTAAAATAGTTCCTCGTTCAGTATTGCCAGCACAATTAATTAGTGAATCTATTCTTCCATATTTTTTATCTGTAAGATCAATTAAATTTCTGCAATCATCAATACTTTCCAAATCTGTTTTTATAAAAAAACATTCAGAGCCAATTTTTTCAATTTCTTCTTTTACTTTTTTGCCATTTTTTTCACTTCTGCCAGCAATTATTATTGCCTCTGCGCCTCTTCGTGCTACTAATCTTGCAGTTTCAGCGCCAAGACCTTGGGTTGAACCAGTTATCAAAATTATTTTTTTTTCAAATTGCTTTTTATGCTCGCTCATTTAGTAATTATGAATTATATCCATAATTATAATAAATTAAACAAAACATTTTTTTTTATGAAATACTTACACACAATGGTTAGAATCAAAAATATTCAAGAATCGCTTGATTTTTATTGTAATAAATTAGGATTAAAAGAAGTAAGAAGAACAGAAAATGAAAAAGGCAGATATACTCTAATTTTTCTTGCTGCTGAAAATAGCGATGAACGTCATTCTTTATTAGAATTAACATATAATTGGGATTCTGAAAATTATACTGGTGGAAGAAATTTTGGTCATTTAGCATACAGTGTAAATAATATTTATAAAACTTGCGAAATATTAATGAAAAATGGAGTTACAATAAATAGACCGCCGAGAGATGGTCATATGGCTTTTATAAAATCACCTGATGGTATTTCCATAGAAATTCTACAAGAAGGTGAGTCACTAGATATAATAGAACCTTGGAAATCTATGGAAAATACAGGCAGTTGGTAAAATTTTATACTAATCTTTTAGATAAAATATTTTTTAACAAAATTTCAAAAGATTATTTTAACAGTTTTTTAATTTCTTCATCTGAAAAATAATCTGGTCTAGTACAAGTAGTTCTCATTTCTTTTTCTTCAGATGTTTGAGCGGATAATATTGTTGAGTCTATAATATCAAGAACATGTAATGATAAATCTCCATTACATCTATGGATTTTTTTATTTTCAATACAAAAAATCATTTCGGACAAACCAATTCCTCTATAGTTAGCATTTTTTGGAGATTCATTTGATCTTGAACTTTGGCTAAAAATATTTGTTTTGCCTAAAGGCATATCTTCAGTAGAAAATTCCTGCCATTGTCCTCCTTCAGAAAAAGAAGCTAAAATTGGTCCTCCAAACATATTAGGATCAGGGCCAATTATACTTCCTTTAGTTCCATAAAATTCCATATGATTTCTATTATGATTTAAAACATCAAATGATAAGAAGCCATGCATTATAGAGTTGTTTTGAAAAGTTAAGGTAATCATATAAGATGTAGGAATTTCAACATCAAATTTTTTACCTTTTTTTTGTCCACTTCCTATTACTCTATAATCAGTTATTTTAGTTGCTTGAGAATTTACACTTTTAGCTGGCCCTAAGAGATGAACCAACATTGTAAAAAAATACGGCCCCATGTCGATTACAGGACCTCCACCTTTTTGAAACCAAGGCTCTGGGCTAGGATGCCAGGGCTCAACTCCTGGAAATGCAAAAATAAAATTTCCTAGAATTATTTTTCCAACGTCTCCACTATCAATTATCGATCTAGTCTTTTGTCCACCTCCACCTAAAAAAGTATCTGGTGCATTTCCCAAATATAAATTATTTTTTTTTGCCAACTCATATAATTCTTTTCCTTGTTCAAACGTTATCGAGAGAGGCTTTTCACAGTAAGAATGTTTTCCTGCTAACAAAGTTTTTTTTATTGTTTCAAAATGAGATTGTACGTTTGTTAAGTTTAAAATAATATCAATTTTTTTATCATTTAAAATGTCATCAACTGTCTTGGACTCAATCTTATAAATTTCTGAACATTGTTTTGCAGCTTCAGAATTTAAATCTGAGCAAGCAATAATATTTATGTTATTGAAATATTTTTGACTTCTAAAATATGTTTCAGAAATATGACCACAACCAATTAATCCTACATTCATCATATTTATAAATATTCTATCAACACTTTCATTAAGGTAGATTTTTCTGCACCATTATCTCCAACAACTCCAAGAACTTCTCCTGGCCTAAGTTCAAGATTGACATTATTTAGAGCAGTGATTTGGCCAAAATACTTTGATATACCTTTTGCTTCCAAAATAATATTTGAATTAGAAGAATTCATCAAATGACTTGTAAGGAAAAAATTAATTATGATCAACAGGTTTTGATTGTAATAATCCTACTGTTTCTCTTTCAGCTCTTTTACAAAGTCTTGGAGGTAAGTTTTTTTCTATTAAAAGCATATCACCATATACAATATTTCCCATTTCCTTAAAAACAGAGTCTAAAGCACCTGCTCTATGAGCAGAAAAAAGAACATTTTTTAGTTTTCTAATAGGATCTTTTTTATCAACAGGTTCAATTGGAAAAACATCAATAGCTGCATAAATTTCATTAGATTTTAATTTTTTATAAAGATCTGAAAAATTAACTATTGCGGCCCTACTTAGTAAAATAAACAAAGAATTTTTTTTCATTAAATCTAATTTTTTACGACTAATAAAAAACTGATTTTTAGAAGTTATTGTTGCCAAAACATAAATTATATCTGATTTTTTTAATAATTCATTTAAGCTTACAGGGGTAACTCCATTTAATAAAATTATTTTATTTGGTACCCATGGATCATATGCATAAATCTTGTTAGAAAAAGGTTTGATTAGTGGCAAAAGAGATTTTGCTAAATCTCCAAAACCTATCATGCCAAAAGTTTTATCTTTTAGTAAAAAACTATTTTTACAAGATTCTCCTCCATATTTTTCTTTACCAAGTAAAAAATCAGAATGAGCATTATGAATATTTCTAGCTAATGATAGCGTGAATCCTAGGGCTAACTCTGATACTGGCTGAGCAAATACAGGAGAGGTAGACAAAACATGGATACCCTTTTTAAAACAATAAGTATAATCCATATTATCAATAAAATTACTTTCTACGTTAAATATTGCTTTTAATTTCTTAGCTTTTTTCAATAAATTAGTTTCCAACTTTGGTTGTCCAATAATAAATAATGATAAAGAAATATTATCTTCGTAGAATTTATTTATTTTTTTTAAATCACCTTGAGGTGCATGAATTAAATTATATTTCTTTTTTATTTTTTTAAAAATTTCTTTGGAAAAAATTAAATCTAAACTTCTTGGATAAGGATCACAAATTATTGTTTGTTTTTTTTTCATAAAATTTATCTAATACTTCTTCCGCCATCAATTGGGAGAGTTGATCCTGTTATAAATGATGACTCTTCACTTGCTAAAAAACAAATAAAATTTGCTACTTCTCTTGTATTGCCTATTCTCCCTATTGGATGAGCTTCCTTCATTCTAGCATTATATATTTTTGAAGATCTGAAATCTTTTTTTAAAGTTTTTACCATGTTTGTATCTATTGCTCCAGGTGCTACAGCATTAACTCGAATATTATATTTTGCAAAATCAAGAGCTAATGAAGAAGTAAAAGAAACAATTGCACTTTTTGAAGTAGCATACGCAATCATATTTTTTGCACCTCTTAGACTAGTAATTGAAGCAGAATTAATTATTGTGGGTTTAGATCCTTTTTTTAAGAGTGGTAATAAATACTTTGTGCCCAAAAACATACTCGTAGTATTCGTATTAATTATGTGATTCCATAATTCTAATGAAGTTTTTTCTATTGTGCCACTAATTCTTATTCCTGCGTTATTTATTAGAATATCTAATTTATTATAATTATTACTAATATGTGTTTTAAATTTTTTCCATTCATTTTCTTTAGTCACATCAATACAAAAATACTCTACATTTTTTTTGTTTTTAATTTTTTTTTTTAGAAAAATTTGTACCAATTACTTTACAGCCCTCAGAAAGTAATTTTTTTACAACACTTTCACCTATGCCTGTTTCAGCTCCAGTCACTACAGCTATTTTATTTTTGAATCGCAAAATTTATTTATACACCTTTTCTTTGATTATTTTTTCCCTGAAGAAAATCATTGTAAGCTTCTTTATTTTCTTTTGTAGAATGTACTTCAAGTGTAGGGCTTTCCCAAAAGGCGGTTCCTTCCAACCATTCATATCCATGGGTCTTGATAGAAATAACGTATGTTTTTAATGATTTTTTTGCTCTTGAAAATGCAGCCTCAAGTTCTGAGGTTGATTTTACTGTTTCACCATCAGCCCCCATACTTTTTGCATTAGCCTCAAAATCAACAAATTGTAAATTTTTTGCTCCAGACGCTTTTAAATTACACAAATATTCTTTTCCACCTTTTGCGATTTGAAGTCTATTAATAACCATATGCCCACCATTATCACATACAATGATAATTAATTTTTTATCATAAATAACAGAACTATAAATATCACTATTATGTAGTAGATATGATCCGTCACCCACAAAAACAATAACATCCTGATCAGGTTTGGCCATTTTAATTCCTAATGCTCCTGAGATTTCATAACCCATACAACTAAAACCCCATTCCGTTTCAAAAGTATTAAGTTCTTTTGGCTTCCAAATTTGAACAACTTCTCCAACTAACCCTCCTGCAGCTGTAACAACTATATCTGTTGGATCTGCATTTCTATAAACAGATCCTACAGCATGAGCATAAGATGGTAATTCCTGATTAGTGGGTCCACTTTGCATTTCAACATATGAATCCCATTTATTTTTTTCTTTAATTGCATGTTCATACCATTCATTAGGTGCTTTCCAATCTCCTAATGATTCAGATAATTCTTTAAGACCTATTTTAGCATCACTTATAATTGGAGTTGCTCTATGCTTAGTGACATCAAATCTTGCAGTATTAATTGATACAAGTTGAAAATTTTCGTTTTGAAAGTTTGTCCAAGATCCAGTAGTAAAATCACCTAATTTTGTACCTATTGCTAAAGCAAGATCAGTATTTTTAGAAAGGCTGTTTGAAGATCCTTCTCCTAGACAACCTATGGCTCCTATATAGTAAGGATCATCTTTTTTCATACAACCTATGCCCATAACAGTTGGTGTAACAGGAATATTATGTTTTTTAGCAAAATCTGATAACTCTTTTTCTGCTTCAGAATATAAAACCCCACCACCGGCAATAATTATAGGCTGATTGCAAGATTTAATTTTTTTAGAAGCTTCATCAATTTGTCTTGGATCAGGGTGGACTTTTCTTATAGTATGAATCTTTTCTTCAAAAAAAATTTCTGGATATTCAAAAGCTTCTCCTTGTACATCTTGACTTATAGAAATTGTCGCTGGTCCACAATCAGCAGGGTCAAGCATTATTTGAATAGCTTGTGGTAAAGATGTTAAAATTTGTTCTGGACGAGTTATTCTATCAAAATATCTAGATACTGATTTAAATGAATCATTTTGTGTTTCTGTTGGTCTTAAAAAATTTTCTACTTGTTGCAAAACTGGATCAGGAAATCGACTAGCAAAAGTGTCACCAGGGAGTAAAAGAAGGGGTAGTCTATTACTTAATGCAACAGCAGCGGCAGTTATCATATTTGTTGCGCCCGGCCCAACAGATGAAGTTGCTATAAAAATTTGTTTTCTTCTCATAGCCCTTGCATACGCAACAGCAGTTAAAGCCATATTTTGTTCGTGATGCCCTCTATAACCTGGAAGATCTTCTTTGAATTCTTCCATAGCCTGACCTAAACAAGCCACATTACCATGTCCATAAATACCAAATGCACCTGGGAAAAGTGGTACTTTTTTACCATTTACAATGGTTTTTTGAGCCACAAGATATTTTATTACTGCATGAGAGGTAGATAGTTTTAATGATTTCATAAAAAAATTTTATAGTAAGTAAGGATAATTTCAATAAAAAATATATTATAAAACAATTTAATTTTAATAATTATTGAATATAGTTAATAGTAAGGAATTAATTTAATATTTATTTATGAAAAATGTTGCAGTAATTGGCGAAATTCATTCCGACGGAATAGATATTTTAAAAAAAAATCAGTTTAAAGTTATTGATCTTTCAAGTATTCCTAATAAAGACCTCGCTGAACATTTAGATAAAGTAGAGGGAATTGTTTTAAGAACTGCTCAAATTTCTGATGAAATATTAGAGTCATGCAAATCACTTAAAATTATTGCTCGTCATGGTGTGGGATATGACAATTTGAATTTGAAATTCCTAAATAAAAAAAATATTGCTTTAGCAATTACTGGAACTTCTAATGCTGCTAGTGTTAGTGAACATGTAATGACTATGTTTTTATACTTATGTAAAATGATAAATAAATCTGATAGATTAGTAAGAGAAGGAAAATTTAAAGATAAAAGATCTCTTCCTGATTTTTTTGAACTTTATAAAAAAAATATTTTAATACTTGGCTTTGGAAGAATAGGTAAGGCTTTAGCAAAAAAATGTATTGGTTTTGATAGTCATGTTTATGTAAATGATCCGTTCATAGATCCTTTAATAATAAATGAAAATAACTGTCATGAAATAGATTTTGAGGAAGGTCTAAAAATTGCAGATTTTATAAGTATTCACATGCCTTTAAATTCTAATACTAAAAATTTAATTACAAAAAAAGAATTTTCATTAATGAAAAAAAATTGCATCATAGTAAATACTTCAAGAGGAGGAATAATAAATGAGAGTGATTTATCATGGGCTTTAACAGAAAAAATAATTTATGGTAGCGGAATCGATGTATATGAAAAAGAACCTCCTAATGTTGATAAAGAATTATTTAAATTAGATAATATTATTTTTTCACCTCATAATGCTGCTCTTACAATAGAGTGTAGAAAAAGAATGGCTGTGGAGAGTTGTGAGAATGTTGTTAATTTTTTAAATAATAGTAAAGATCTTAATTCAAAAAATATTGTAAATAGCAAAGAATTGAGGTTAGATATTTAAAAATAAATTACCATCTTTTTCAGTGACATCATATATTTTAATTGGAGAGTCTTCTGTGTCACTTAATGAATCTCCAGAAACTATACTATAAGTTCTACTACAACTTGCACACTCAAGATCTTCTCCTTCTAACGTACCTTCGCTGAGATAAGCTTGTTCTTCACAATTGCATCTTCCTTGGGTTGCAAAAAATCCACTTTGTAAATGATAAATTGCATAATCAATATCTTCGTGTTCAAAGTTTTCAACACTATCTAGGTCAATATCTTCTATATGACCTATATGAACAGGTTCATACTCTTCATTCATAAAAAAATCTTAGAATAATTTAACATAGTAATAAATATTTTTTTTATTATATTTTACCTAAATTTTATGTTTTTGCGGGATAATTGCTCAATATTGCTAACACCCATTAATATCATGTCACGCTCAATTTCTTCCCTTAATTTTCCTAGAGCTTTTTCAACTCCCTTTTCTCCTCCTGCTGCTAAAGCATAAAGGTACATTCTTCCTCCTGAACACGCTTTAGCGCCTAGAGATAATGCTTTTAAAACATGGGTGCCTCTTCGAATTCCGCCTTCACAAATTACATCGATTTTATCTCCAACTGCATCTACAATATCAGCTAATTGATCAAAAGGTGTAACAGAACCATCTAGTTGACGCCCTCCATGATTTGAAACCATAACTGCACTAGCTCCTATATCGACTGCTTTCTTAGCATCTTCCACTGACATAATGCCTTTAATTGCAAAAGGTTTGCCCCAATACTTATTTATCTCCTCAGCTTTTTTCCAATCTAATTTATCATCAAGCATTTTAGTAAAATATTCACCAACTGAAATCGAAACACTAGTACCTTCAGCAATGTGATCTTTTAATTGACTAAGTTCAAATTTTTTATGTGTAAAATGATTTATTCCCCAAGAGGGCTTCATAGCAAATTCAATTATACTCCTTAAAGATAATTTAAGAGGATATGTAAAACCAGTATATAAATCGCGCTCACGATTTCCGCCAGTAGCAGTATCAACAGTTAAAGCTAAGGTTTCAAAATTAGCATCTTTAGCTCTATCAAGCATACTTCGATTTAACCCTTCGTCTTTATGAACATAAAGTTGGAATAATTTTGGTGTTTTAATTTCTTTTGCTATTTCCTCAATACTAAAAGTTCCTAATGATGATAAACCAAACATGGTTCCATATTTTTGTGCTGCTTTGCCTACTGCCATTTCTCCATCGTGATGAAACAATCTCTGCAAAGCTGTAGGCGCACAATATAAGGGCATATCAAGTTTTTGACCCATTACAGTGGTGCTCATATCAACTTTATTTTTATCAACTCCAGACAAAACATCGGGAATCAAATCACATTTTTCATAGGCTTCGGTATTCCGTTTATAAGTAACCTCATCATCTGAACCACCATCTATGTAATGAAAAATTGGACTAGGTAATTTTTTTTTAGCAAGTTTGCGAAAATCTTTTACGTTATGACAATTATCTATACTTCCAAACATTATTCTGATGCAATAGTTTTTTGAATCTGCTCTCCCAAGCCCTCAATTCCTAACTTCATAATATCCCCAGGTTTTAAAAAAACTTGAGGTTTCATCCCCATTCCAACTCCTGGCGGTGTTCCAGTTGATATAATATCGCCAGGCTGAAGAGACATAAATTGACTTACATAACTTACTAAAAAATTTACACCGTACACCATAGTTTTTGTTGAACCGTTTTGCATCATCTTGCCATTAACTTCCAGCCACATTTTTAAATTTTGTGGATCTTCAATTTCATCAGATGTAACCAAATAAGGACCTATAGGACCAAATGTGTCACATGATTTTCCTTTGACCCATTGACCTGAATGCTCTAATTGAAATTCTCTTTCACTTAAGTCATTTACGACACAATAACCAGCTATGTGATCTTGAGATTGTTCTTCACTAATATATTTAGCTTCTTTACCAATAACTACTCCTAACTCAACTTCCCAATCAGATTTAACAGATTTTTTAGGAATGATAACATTATCATTGGGTCCAATTACAGCGCTTGTTGCTTTAAAAAAAATAATGGGTTCAGGAGGAACTTCCATACCAGTTTCTTCAGCATGATCAGAATAATTTAGTCCTATACAAATAAATTTACCAATAAAATTTTTACTTACACAAGGTGCGATACTATCAATTGATTCTATAAGAGGTAATAAAGATAAATCTTCACTTTTAATTTTTTTAAGATTTTCAACTGTAATATTTTGATTATCCCAGTCTTTTACTAAACTACTTGCATCTCGAATTTTCTCATCGTGATCTAAAATTCCAGGCTTTACTTTACCGTCTTTTCTATATCTTAATATTTTCATTATAAAGTCCATCCTCCATCAATTAAATTTAAAGTTCCAGTTACAAAATCTGACTCATCACTTGCTAAGTACACAGCTAATGAAGCAATTTCCTCTGGTTGCGCTAATCGTCCCATAGCTTGTCTTGCAATAAAATCTGCTCTAGCTTTTTTTGGATCTACGGCCATATTCACTCTACCCTCCCATGAAGGGGTTTCAACAGTTCCTGGAAGAATAGCATTGCATCTTATACCTTCTTTAACATAATCAGCAGCTACAGATTTTACAAAACCATTGAGAGCTGCTTTGGTAGTTCCATAAATAAATCTATTCGGGGCACCTTTAACATTTGAAGCAGCAGATGAAACAATTATTATATTGCCTTTTTTTTGTTCAAGCATCTTGGGCATTAATGAAATACTCATTAAATAAGCTGAATACACATTTATATTGATTGAATTATAAAATTCTTCAGTAGAGCATTTCATTAATGTTCCATGATGGACGAAACCAACTGCGTGAAATAAAACATCAATGCTAGATATAGATTTAGCAAATAATTCTACAGCATCTTTATTAGCCGAATCAAGAACACTTGTTTGAATGGTTGGATTTTCATTTTTCAATTTATCTAATTTTTCTCTATTTATATCAGTTGCTATAACATCAGCTCCCTCGGAACTATAAGCTAGAGCTGTTGCTCTTCCTATTCCTTGTGCTGCAGCAGTAACAACAATTTTTTTGTTCTTAAGTCTCATATATTTTTTTTCCAATATTCTCCATCTGGGAAAGTAAATGTTTTAACAGAGTTTTCTTTCATTTCAATAGAATAACCTTTGTCTTGAGGGGGCATATAGTTACTATTATTTATTTTACATGGATATTTGAAATGTTCATGAAGACTATCTTGATATTCAACTACTTTATCTTTTTTTTCTCCATTAATTAATACATAATCAATCATACAAAGATGCTGAACATATTCACATAATCCAACCCCGCCTGCATGTGGAAATACTGGGACATCAAGTTTATGAGCCATTAACAAAACTGTTAAAATTTCGTTTATGCTTCCTAATCTACAACTATCAATTTGACATATATCCATAGCTCCACTTTCTAAAAATTGTTTAAACATTATTCTGCCTCCACAAGCTTCTCCAGTAGCTAAATTAACATTGCCAACAGCATCCTTTATTTTTTTAAAACCCATAACGTCATCAGGACTTGTTGGTTCTTCAACAAAAAGTAAATTAAATTTTTTATAAGCATTAATATGTTTAATAGATTGAGAAATACTCCATTGTTGATTAGCATCAACCATTATTGAACATTCATCTCCAATAGTATTTCTAATAATTTCTAATCTTCTGATATCTTCATCTAAATCTGTTCCTACTTTAATTTTAAAATGACTCCATCCTTGTTCCATATATTTATTACAAAGCTCAACTATTTTTTTATTCGAATATCCTAACCAGCCAGCTGCTGTAGTATATGCTGGATAACCCTCTTCTAATAATATTTTAATTCTTTTATCTTTGTGTTTTTGATTTTCTGATAATATCTTATGAGCTTCATCAGGAGTCAAAACATCTTCGATATATTTAAAAGTTAACCAATCTATAATCTCATCCGGATGGCAATCTATAATAAATTTCCAGAGAGGTTTATTATGTTTTTTAGCAATTAAATCCCATAATGCATTAAAGATTGCCGATAATGCCATATGAACTACTCCTTTTTCTGGTCCCAACCACCTCAGTTGACTATGATCAGCAACTTCATACCAAAGCTTACCGATATTCTTGTAAATATCGTCAATAGTTGAGCCTAAAAAAATGGGAAAATAATTTCTAATACATTCTGCAACAATATCATTACCTTTTCCTAAAGTGAAGGCTATGCCAAATCCCTTTAAATTAGGATCGCTAGTTTCAATTGTTAAATATGTAGCAGAGTAATCAGGATCAGTGTGAATAGCATCAGAACCAGTTAAATCTTTAGAAGTTGGAAATCTAAGATCCTGAACTTTCATATTAGTAATTTTTATCATTATCTAAAACTATACATTAGTTAAAATTTTTTAAAAGTAGCATTATCTATGAAGTCCCAATCTAGATCAATGCCTAGTCCTGGTTTATTAGGAAGATAAGCTTGTCCTTTTTCTATTTTTATGGATTCTCTTAATCCAAAATTAAAATATTCATAAGGAACTAATACTTCAAAAAATTCAGAATTTTTGATTGCTGCACAACAATGTAAATTAACAAGTTCTAAAGGATGATAAATAGCTGTGTGTATTTCGCATTGTACCCCAAAACTTTCAGCCAAGTGGGCGGTTTTCATTGTTGCTGTAATTCCTCCACTCCAAGAAACATCTGCTCTTACCATATCAACAACACGAGTTGATATACATTCTGCAACACTGTATGGATGTTTAGCTAAGACTTCAGTTCCAATAATTGGAATATCTAATATTCTTGTTAATTCTCTTAAGCCATGAAAATTTTCATCATGTAGTGGTTCTTCAAACCAGTAATAATTTAATTTTTCTAATTCGCGACCAAAACGCAGAGCTTGTTCAAAATTATAAGGAGCTACTGGGTCGCTCATTAATTTAAAATCTTCGCCTACTGCCTTTCGGACACTCTTATGAATATTTAGATCAATATCATAATTACCAGGAGGATGAATTTTATAAGCATTAAATCCTCTTTTTTTATACTCTAAAGCTTCTTTTATATAGGCATCTGGACTTTCTAAAACTAAAGAACTACCATAAATAGGAACTGAGTCCCTGAAAGCACCTAAATATTTATACAGAGGTTGATTGGCCTTTAAGGAGGAAAGCAGCCAACAATTAATATCAAAAGGACCATAACTATAAATTGGAGCATGATTCCACCAACGGTCAGCAACTCTATAATCATGCCAATGTTTTTCTCTATACAGAGGATCTTTATTTAAAAAAAATGGTTTAAGAACTGAGTTAGCGATTTCTCCAGCCATTGATGCTCCTCTGCCTGCAAAACCGAAGGTTGAGGCAGATATTTCTTCATCAGTATAAAAAGTAATAACTAAAAATTCTAAATCAGATTTTTTTCCGTCTCGCATTTCACTATCTTTCATCAATGGTTGATTGTGACGACACATTCTGATTTCAATATCTTTTATTTTCATAATTATAATATAAATTCTTTTGAAATTGTTTCAGTGTGTTGACCTAGAATTGGAGCAGCTACTTCTGATTTTAAAATTTCATTATTAAATCTTATTGGACATCTAAGAGTTTCAATATTTAATCCATCAAATCTATTTATTTTTTGAATCATATCAATAACCTTAAATCCTTCATGTTCTATCATTTTATCCCACTCTAATACTTCAGAGCACCATACATCCGCGGGCTGCAAAATATCTAACCAATATTGTGTAGTATTTTTTGAAATAAAATCTCCAATAAGTTGTTTTATCTCATCTCTTTTTGTAAACCATTCTTCTTGATTAGAATATTTTTTTATAGATTCTAGATTGATTAACTCGCCAAGTTTATGAACTGGTGTCATAGAAATAGCAATATAGCCGTCGCGAGTTTTATAAATTCCGTAAGGAGCAGCTAGATAGGCATGAGCATTATTATAATTGCTTCTTTTAGGTTTTTTTTTGCCATTATTTAGATATGTAGTAAGTACTTCAAATTGAAAATCTAACATTGCCTCCATTAGACTAGTTTGAACATGACTGCCAACACCTTTTTTTAATACCTGATACATCGCAGCAATTAATCCTTGAACTAAAAAATGTCCTGCAAACATATCAGCTGCAGCCAATCCCATTGGTGTTGGTGCTGCATTTCCATTTCCATTTAACCAAACAAGTCCTGAGCGTGATTGAGCTAATAAATCTTGCCCGGGTAAATCTTTCCAAGGTCCTTTATTGCCATAACCGGTAATTGAACCATAAACTATTTTCGGATTTATTTTCTTAACATTATCATAGTCCAAACCAATTCTTTCTATTACGCCTGGTCTAAAATTTTGTGTAATGATATCAGACTTAGAAATAAGTTTTTTAATTTTTTCTAAATCTTTAGTATTTTTTAAATCAGCAACAAAACTTTCTTTATTGCGATTAATGGCATGGAATAAACTATTGTCACCACTTAAATTAGTATCACTCAAATAAATATATCTGCAAAGATCTCCTACTTCCGGTTTTTCTATTTTAATTACCCTTGCTCCTAAATCTGACAAACGCAAACCGGCAACTGGACCGGCTAAAAACTGACTGAATTCAAGTACAGTAATTCCCTCTAAAGGTCTTTTTATCTGATCTATCATTAAACAAAACTTTTCATAAATTCACTATTTAGTTTATCGTATATAATCTCTTCCTTTAAATTATTTTTTAAAAAATCGTTAATAATATCTCCACCAATATCTTGAAAATTCATATAACCGTTGTGTTTCGGTCTTACCCAAGCACCATCTAACGTATTTCTTGTATTATAAAAAAAATTATTACTATCTTCATTAATTTTTTTGTCTTTCCAAGCGATTGAATTGCCAGGTTGACCTCCACTATTATAAAAAATATTTTTTTGACAATCTGAACTTGCAATCCAAAAAGCATATTCAAAAGCCTCTTTTTTATAATCGCTCTTAATTGATACTGCAATTCCAGTCCCTCCTAGTTGTGTACCAACTGGTCCATTACCTCCTAAATCCATAACATTAACAAATGATAAAATATTTTTTTTAAATGATTTTCTAGAATAATTAGAAAATCCATATATGTATGGGCAATAAAAAAAATCATTCTTTTCAGACATATTTTCACAAGTTTGAATTGGGTCCATCTGTAAACATTCACTTGGCAAATATTTTACAATCTTTTTCATCATCTTTAGCGTTTTTAAAGAAGTTGCTTTATCAGTAAATTTTTTTGCACTTTGGCTTAAAGGTTGAGAAATATTGTTGCTAATACTATAAAAACTACTAATTGCATGAACAGGCTTTAACGGCCAAATAACATGATTTTTTTTTGCTAAAGCAATTAAATCATTCCATGATTTTGGAATTGAAGGAAGTAGATCATCTCTACAAACAGCGACTTGGGTGGCAGCATCAATTGCCAGCGCCCATTGTTTATTAGCAAAGAAATAACTTTTGTGTGACTCTCCAACACTTTCTTTAAATAAATTTACAAGTTGTTCAGAGTATTCTGGTTTATCAAAGTTATCTAATAATCCTTTTGCAGAAACTTCTCCAACATGAGGATAATCTATTACGATTAAATCATATAAATCAACCATTTCTTCTATAGGTCTATCGGCAAAAGCTTGTAAAGGTCTTTTGTCCCAGACTATATCAATAGAATTATTACGATTCATTTTAAAAATTTTACTTGAAGCAATCATTGGGTCATATCCCCTTGGGTGATCCCAGGTCATTCCTTTAAGTTTTATCATTTATTTTTTTTTAATTTGATCTTTGAATTTTTCAGGTTCTTTATACAAAACTGAATGAAGATGTTCGCAGTACAAAACTATTTCACCTTCTTCTTTAAAAACTTCATAACTTGTTCTGACCAATCCCATCTTTTCATATTTTGGATTTTTTTCCATATTTGTTCTTATAGTATAAATTGTATCTCCTATAAAAACAGGCTTGATAAATCTTAAACGATCATATCCATAACTAAAAGAATTTACACAATTAGTAGCCACTAAACCTAAACCATAAGAAAATACCATAGCTCCTGCTACTAATCGTTTATTAAACATACCTTCTTCTTTTGCAAAAATTTCATCTGCAACATAAGGATGCATATCTAAGACCATACAATTAAACTGCATTGCCTCACCTTCTGAAATTGTTCTTCTTATAGATCGAATTTTATGTCCAATAATGACATCCTCATAAAACCAGTTTTCTGAATTCCATACTGGTATATTTCCATGCTCATCTGGCATTTTTTTTGGATTCGTGCTTTCTATTCCAATTGTATGTTTGTATTTGCTATTCATATAAAAATAATATTAAATGATTATAGTTATAAATTAAATTAAAAATATTTATATGGCTGAAATAGAACTTTATTATGAAGATTACAAATTAGGAGATGTTAGAACCACTCTAGGGCGAACTATAACAGAAACAGATATAGTGATGCACGCAATGCATTCAGGAGATTTTTATCCACATCACGTCGATGCTGAATTTGCAAAAAAAGGTCCGTTTGGTCAAAGAATAGCTCAGTTTAGTTGCACATTTTCTATAGGAATTGCATTAACTGCTGAAATTGTCAATAAAAGAGCATTTACTTACGGATTTGATAGATTGCGTTTTCCTAATCCTGTTTTTATAGGAGACACTATTCATACAAAAGTAACTATTAAAGAAAAAAAAGATGATCCAAAAAGACCTCAATATGGACAAGTTTTTGAAGCATGCGAAATTATTAATCAAAATGATAAAGTAGTTTGTTATTCAGAGCATATTTTATTAGTTGAAAGAAAAGATACCCAAACTTAAAAAACACTATATTTTAAATAAGCTTCCTGAGGATCCATACCTTCTTTTATGGCCTTTCTTATTTCGCTTTCCGTTTCTATAAGTTTCTCGGATTTTAAAAGAATATCCTCTGCTCTATCTTTAGGAATAATAACTATTCCATCTATATCTGCCAAAACAAAATCATCATTATTTATATTTGTATTTCCTATGGTGATTGTTTCCTGCATTTTTGTAGGAGACCAATACGCAACAACATCTCTAGGTGTGTAAAAATTACACCAAACAGGGAAATTAATTTTAAGAATAAATTCTAAATCTCTACAGCCGCCATCAATTATACAACCTCTTATTCCTTTGTTTTGTAATGTTTCAGCTGATAGCTCTCCCATTAATGCTATTTCTTGATTATTTGGCTGGCAAATAATTATCTTGTCTTTTGGTGCTTTTGACAAAAAGCCGGTCCAGGCAAGCAAACTTTCATGATGTGTGAGCTTATTATTTATTTTTCCTTCAATAGTAAAAAGCTGACCGCCAATTTTTTGATTTACTTTTGTTGGATTAATAGATGAGGGTAAGGTAAAATTTTTAATTCCCATATCTCTCATGACATCATGAACAACACTACTATAACATTTTTGAAATCGATCAGAAATTTCTATATTATTCATTTAATAACCTTCTTAGTTTCATTATCAAAAATATGTATTTTTTTAAGATTTATTGAAAAATTAATTTTTTCCCCTATTTTTATTTCTCTTGGATTATACATCCTACTAATAATTTCTTTGTTTTTTAATTTAATGAATAATTGAGTTTCTGTTCCAAGAGGTTCGGCTAATTCAACATTTTTTTCAAAATGCCATAAATCTTCTTTTTCATTAGTTGAGATAGATGGAGATATATCTTCTGATCTAATTCCAACAATAACTTTGTTTCTATCTGATAAAAGATTTTTTTTTGAAAGAGGACATGGCATTAATACATCCTTATCTAGTTCAAAATAAATTTTTCCATCTTTATTAATAATTTCTGCTTCAACAATATTCATTGGTGGACTTCCAATAAAAGTAGCTACAAAAACATTATTAGGGTTATTAAAAACTTCTATTGGCGAACCAATCTGTTCTATATACCCATCCTTCATAATAATTATTCTATCTGCTAATGTCATTGCCTCTACTTGATCATGCGTTACATAAACAATAGTAGTTTGCAGTTTTTGATGTAGTTTTTTTATTTCTGTTCTCATCTGTGTTCTAAGTTTAGCATCCAGATTAGATAGAGGCTCATCAAAAAGAAATGCATCTGGGCGCCTCACTATTGCTCTACCCATAGCTACTCTTTGTCTTTGTCCACCCGAAAGTTGAGAGGGTTTTCGTTTTTCTAATTCTTCCAAACCAAGAATTTGAACAGCTTCTTTAACCCTTACTTCAATTTCTTTTTTATCAACTTTTGCTATTTTTAAACTAAAACCTAAATTTTCTTCAACTGTCATATGCGGGTATAAGGCATAATTTTGGAAAACCATTGATACATTCCTATCTTTAGGATCTTTTTCATTTACTAATTGATCATCAATAAATATTTCACCACCAGTTATTTCTTCCAACCCAGCAATCATCCTTAAAGTAGTTGATTTTCCACAACCTGATGGTCCAACCAAAACTAAAAATTCATTATGTGGAATAAATAAATCCATATTTTGCACAGCAATAACGTCACCATATTTTTTTGTAAGATTTTTTAATTCAACATTTGCCATACTATCCTTTTACGCCCCCGAAAGTTAATCCAGAAACTAGATGTTTTTGAACTATAAAAGTTAATATTACAGCGGGTACTATCATTACAACTGCTATAGCACACATACCCGCCCAATTTATTGTAAATTCATCCAAATAGTCCATCATTCCTATTGGTAAAGTTTTAGAATGAACAGTTCTAGTTATAATAGATGCTAAGGCATATTCATTCCATGAAAGTAAAAAAGCAAATATTGCTGCTGCTCCAATTCCTGGACCTGCAAGAGGTAATTCTACATTCCAAAAAGCTTGGAATCTTGTACAACCATCAGTTCTAGCTACTTCAGACATTTCTTTTGGAATTTGCCTAAAAAATCCATCTGTTAACCATATCGTAAATGGAACATTCATCGCAACATAAACCAAAATAACACCAAATGAAGTATTTATAATTCCAATTTTAGCAAATAAAATAAAAAGAGGTAAACTTAATGAAATGCCTGGTACTGCTCTTGCGAGCATT
>MDSW01151042.1_pt1 | contig 19008 bp, 18 predicted proteins | sample 811171 | NCBI WGS metagenome assembly MDSW01 (sample SAMN05326641, study PRJNA326480) | marine metagenome | isolation source: seawater | place: Atlantic Ocean: North West | collected 2012 | reverse complement strand
TCTTACGATATCTTCCCATACAGAATCACCTTGTCTAACAACTGGGCCTAAAGGCTCTTTTGAAATAGTTTCAGGTAAAACCATGTGGTCATCTGGGTTGCTCATTTTAGTTCTTTGAGCAGCTAAACCAGATTTGTCAGTAGTGTAAGTATCACATCTTCCTGAGTCATAAGCAGCAACAACTTCGTCAGCTTTTTCGAAAGCTACTGGTTCGTATGAAATATTTCTAGAATTAAAGAAATCTCTCATGTTTAATTCAGTAGTTGTTCCAATGTTAGTACAAGCAGAAACACCATCTTTAAAATCATCTACAGAAGTTATTCCTGAATTTTTTCTAACCATAAAGCCTTGACCGTCGTAAAAGTTTACTCCAACAAAAGTTAGACCAATGTCAGCATCTCTTGATAATGTCCAAGTAGTATTTCTAGATAAAATATCGATCTCACCAGATGTTAAAGCTGTAAACCTCTCTTTAGCACTTAGTGGAGTATATTTAACTTTACTTGCATCACCTAATACTGCTGCTGCAACTGCTCTGCATACATCAACATCAACACCAGTCCAATTTCCAGATGCATCAGCATTAGAAAATCCTGGTAGACCTTGAGATACACCGCATCTTACAAATCCTTTGCTTTGAGTATTCTTAAGTGTCTTAGATTTACCTTTCGTTTGTTTTCCACCTTGTTCACAAGCGAAAATAAACAGCAAACCTGCTGCACAAACTAAAGTAAATATATTTTTAATAAATTTAGTCATTTATATATTCCCCTTTAATTAAATTTATTTGTTAACAAATAATTCAAAATTACTTTTGAATTATCATAATTTAAACATGATATATTTTATGCTTCAAGATAAATTAGTAACTAAATCTGACGATTTTTAACACATTTTGGCGCGCTCTGAAGGATTCGAACCTTCGACCCTCGGTTTAGAAAACCGATGCTCTATCCAGCTGAGCTAAGAGCGCATAAATTATCTTATTTATAATACTAATTTAATTTTTAAAAAGGAATTTTTTCAGGATAATTAATAAAGTTATCAACTCAACTCTACCGATAATCATAAAAATAATCAAATAATATTTGGTAAAATAATGAAGTTCTTGGAAATTAAAATCTGAAAGACCATGTATTGATGAATTTACTGTATTCATTAAAGTTAAAATTGATAGCTTAAAAGAACTTTCTATAGAAATATCAGTTATGGATAATAATGAAGAAAGAATGAATAAAGACAAAATAAACAAAATTACTGAGAAAAAATATTTATTAACCTCTTTTTTTTCAAAAGTTAAATTTAAAAACATGTGTTTATTTAGAAGAATATTTTTTGGTCTAAAATGTGATATTAAATCATTTATAGAAAATTTGAATAACGAATATAATTTAAAAAATCTAATTCCAGAACTAGTAGAAAAAAAAGATCCTCCTATTATAGTCAATATTAAAAAAATAAAAGAAAGATTATCAGGTGAATTATCTAAAGATATGCCAATATTTGAAACACTACTAGTTAGAGAAATAAGAATTGAACTAAAATTATAATCATAATTAAAAATTACAAAAAAAATAATTATAAGTGTAATTAAATACAAAAATAAATAAATATCTTCATGAAAAAAATTTATATTCTTACTTTTAAAAAATAATAAATTATAACTTAAAAAAATGCTAAAAAATGAAATAAGCATTAATAATGAAAAAATTATTTCCTTGGTATTAGTATTAACTATTGATGAAAGATTATTAACTGGTAGAAAGCCACCAGATGAAATTAAACTCATTGATAAATTAAAAGAATTAAATGTTCTAAATTCAAAGATATTAAGTATTAAGAATATTCCCAATGTTAATGATATATATAAAATTAAAATTTTCGATGCTTGTTTTAATGTTTCAGATTTGTCAAACGAAAAAAAATTAGTTAAGGATTTTTTAAGATTTTCATCAAAAATATCTATTAATAAGATAATTGAAAATAAAAAATATAACCCTCCTATCCATTGAGATGAAGATCTCCATATAATTAAGCTTTCATCTATATGTTTAATATTATCAAAAATTGTAAATCCTGTTGAGGTAAATCCAGAAATTGACTCAAAATAAGAGTCTAAAAATGAAAGATTATAAATACTAAAATAAAAAGGAACTGAAATTATTAATGGTAAAATTATATATCCAGATATTACTGTTATAATTTTATGATATATAGAGATCCTAAATTCATCTTTTTTTTTTAAAAAAAAAATACATCCCAAAATTAATGATAAAATTAATGAATAAACATAACTATCTATATTTAAGTAAAGATTAAAATAGTATGAGTAAATAATATTAAAAAAAGATAATATTGAGATTAAAAAGGAAAATAATCCAAGATACATTAAACTAAAGTAATTCATTATTAATCCTAAATAGAACTAATTCGAAACATATTTTCAACAATTGGTAGCTGATCACGTTTTGCTAAAAAAACTACTATATCTTTTTTTTGAAAAATAAAATTCGATCTTGGTATAATAATTTTATTATCTCTTAAAATAGCACCCATTTTAATTTCTTCGGGAAGATTTGCGTTTTTTAATTCTTTATTAATTAGTTCAGAAGTTTCTATAATTTCTGCTTCTATAACTTCATATTCGCCATTAAGAATACTATAGGCTGTTTCAATAGTGCCTTTATGAACGTGTTTAAGAATACTTGAAACAGTATTCATTCTTGGATCTATTAAATCATTTATTTTTAATGATGATTGAAGTAAAGAATAATTTGATTTATTTATTAAAGCCATTGTCCTTTTATCTTTAGAAAATTTTTCAACTAACACACTTACCATTAAATTATCTTCATCGTCATTGGTTAGAGCTAAAACAGTCTCAATTTCTTCTAAATTAGCTTCTGATAAAACATCTTCATCTAATCCGTTACCATTAATAATAATAGAATTAGTTAATTGATTGGCTATATATTCAGCTCGGTCTTTATCTTTTTCAATTATTTTGATTCTTGCTGAGTCAAATGAATCTTCTATATTTTTTGCAAGATTAAAACCTATGTTTCCACCTCCAATTATCAAAATTTTGTTAGAGATTTTTTCATTATGTCCAAAAGCTGATAAAGTTAATTCCATTTGAGCAGAATTAATTATTACATAAACTTTGTCATTTTCTTTTACTACATCATTTTTTTTTAGAATTATAAATTTTTCATTTCTAATAACCCCTAGGATATTTGCTTCAAGCTTTGGAAAATTTTTGGTTAATTCGTTTAATTTGATATTAATCAATGGACAATCTTTTTTAATAAATATTTCAAGTAATCTGATTTTATTTTCTGCAAATGGAACATTGTCTAAAGCACCAGGTGCTTCTAATTTTCTTTGAATAGATTTGGCTATTTCTAGTTCTGGAGAGATAATTACATCTATAGGAAGATTTTCTTTACTATAAACTTTTGTGAATTTTGGATTTAAATAATCTTGTGATCTAATCCTGGCAATTTTTTTTTGTATTTTAAAAATGGAATATGCTATTTGGCATATAAGCATATTTATTTCATCATTACGAGTGACGGCTATAATCATATCAGCTTCTGAGGCATTGGCTTTCTCTAGAATGGATGGATAAGTCGCCTTTCCTACTATTGCTTTTACATCTAAGCTATCATTGATTTTTTGAATATCATCACTTGATTGATCAATTACAGTAATCGAATGATTTTGCTCACTTAATATTTTAGCTATAGTAAAACCAACTCTGCCGGCTCCACAAATTATTATATTCATATTAATTTAAATCCTTAACTCCAAGGCCTTTTAATTTTCTATGCAAAGCTGATCTTTCCATACCTACAAATTTAGCAGTTTTAGATATATTGCCACCAAACTTTTTTAATTGAGTAGTAAGGTATTCTTTTTCGAAATTTTCTCTAGCTTCTTTAAGTGGTATAGATAAGGTGTTTTCTACTTTAAAGTTATCTTCATTGGTATTTTTTAGAGATTCTTTTATAATATTAGAAGCTAACTCATCATTATTAGCTCCTAAAATAGCAATTCTTTCAATTAAATTTCTTAGTTCTCTAACATTTCCTGGCCAGTTATAATTAATTAAATAATGATTATTTGCATCAATATTAAATTTCTTTAAATTATAATTTTGTGAAATTTTGTCAGAAAAATAATCTACTAATAAAGGTATATCCATAATTCGATTACTTAATGGTTCAACATCTATTTGAAATACATTTAATCTATGAAATAAATCTTCTCTAAAATTTCCAATCCTGATTTCATTTTTAATATCTAAACTAGATGAGCATATAATTCTTACATCTACTTTAATATCATGATCCCCGTTTATTCTTTTAAATTTTTGATCTATTAAAACTCTCAAAATTTTAGATTGTGTTTCTAAGGGTATTTCAGTCACTTCATCAATAAGTAAAATTCCTCCACTAGCCTTTTCTAGAGCTCCATAAGAAATAGCACCATTGTTTTTTTCTTCTCCAAATAATTCTTGTTCATATTTTTTGCTATCTAAAAGAGCACCATTTAAAATAATGAAAGGACCTTTTTTTCTTTTGGATAACTTATGAATTTTTCTAGCAATCAATTCTTTTCCAGATCCAGTTGGTCCATTTATAAATATTCTACTTTCTGAAGTGGATAATTTGTTAATTTGATCTTTAATTTTTTCTATATTTGGACTTGATCCAATTAGATCAAATGAATGAAAAAGTTTTGTTTCAAGTTCTTTATTCTTATTTTTCAAATTAAAATTTTCAACAGCCCTGTTAACAAAATTCATTAATCTTTCTTGATCAAAAGGTTTTTGTATAAATTCAAATGCACCATTTTTTAAAGATTTAACCGCCATTTCAATATTAGCGTGTCCTGAAATTATAATAACTGGAATATCTTTATTTTTATTTTTAATATGTGATAAAAGTTCTATACCGTCATTATCACCTTTATCTAATTTTACATCAATTATCGCAACATCCGGCAATTTTTTATCTATTTCTATTAAAGCCTGATTGTAGTTTGCAGCAACTCTTGTTTTGTAACCAACATCAGAAATTAAATCTTTTAAAATATTTCTAATATCAGGGTTATCGTCAATGATTAATATTTCTGTCGACATTTTTTGAAAAATTAATAACTATTTTAGCTCCTGTATCTTTTGGTATAAATTTAATATTACCATTATGATCATTTATTATTTTATTTACAATTGATAAACCTAATCCACTTCCTTTAATTTTTGTTGTAAAGTATGGTTTTAAAATATTATCCAAGTTTGTATTTGAAAAACCAATTCCATTATCTGTTATTGTTAGGCGTATATAATCATTTTTATTAGTTATTTCTATATCAATTTTTTTAATAAAATCAGTACCTTTTGAAGACTTTTCTTGAATACTTTCAATTGAATTTTTAATTAAATTTAAAATAACTCTATTGATTTGTTCATTATCACAATAAAAAATAATTTCTTTTGAAGGTTTAACAAAATTTATATCTATACTTCTATCAATTTCTTTTAGAAGCTTAATATTATCTTCAACAATTTTAGTAATATTATTTTTTTTAAAAATTGGTTTTGGCATCCTGGCAAAATCAGAAAATTCATTAACTAAATTTTCGATTTGTTTTATTTGCTTTAATATTATTTTTAAATTTTCGCTAAAGTTTTCTTTATCTGGTGAATTAATTAATTTCAAATATTTATCTTTCAATCTATCAATAGTCAATTGAATTGGAGTTAATGGATTTTTTATTTCATGTGCTAATTTTCTAGCAACATTCTCCCAGGCTTCATGTCTTTCATTAATTAATAATTTTTCTTGTTGATTTTTTAACTTTTCTATCATGAAGTTAAAGTTTTTATTTAATTTTTCTAATTCTTTTTCCGTTTCAATTTCTGGAACTTTTGTATTTAAATTACCTAAACCAATATTTGAAGAAGCAGAAATTAGATTGCTTATAGACCTAAAAAATCTTGAAGAAAATTTAATAGAAATCGATATAGATAAAAATAACAATAAAGTTACAACTACAATATAAATAAAAATAAAAGTGATTTTTATTCCTGTTCTCTTATTTTCAACTGTGTAATAAAAGTTAATCGCAGTTTCAGATTCAGTTAAATAATTTGAAATTTCCTCATCAAGATATTTTATTACGTAAAGATATGTATCTATAAAATTATTAAGTTTTAATATTGCTGCTGATTTATTTTCATATGTATTTATAATTTTAAGAGATCTTTCTTCTGCAAAGACCATTTCTAAAGCCTGATTTTCTGGTGGAATATAATTTTTATCATCTTCAATTGAAGTTACAATCAAATTTCCCAAACTGTCAATTAGGTGAATTTCATCAACATTTCTTATTATTCTTTGTGTTTTTAAAATATTTTTAAATCTTTCGGGATTGTCATAAAATACATCGATGTTCCTATTAACATCATATCCGATTAGAACTATATCAGACTCAACTTTATTTCTTATCTCCTGGATATAATTTTTTGCTATTTCATAAGAATTATTGACTGCAACTGTTATTTTTTTATCTAGATATTTTTCTAGAGCGAATGAAAACAAAAATAATGAGAATATTGCAATCATTATGGATGGTATTAATGTAAACATAGAAAAAAAAACAATATACCTTCTATTTACTGTTGATCCTTTTCTATCAATGTCATTTTTTAATGAATTTTTTATCTGGAATGAAATTACAAAAAAAAATATAACAAACAGTAATGAATTTATTATTAATAATATTTGAAGATTATTCTCATTTAATTGTAAAAAACTCTTATCTATAAAAGTTAAAAATGTTAAAAAACCCGATGATAATGTTATTAAAAATATACCAATCAAGAGAATATTTTTTTTGATAAAATCAGTCATTATGCAATAAGTATGATAAATTTATAATTTAAACATGAATAATTGTTTTATAATACTCGCAGCAGGTGAAAGTAAAAGATTTAATTCCAATATTCCAAAACCATACTATTTATATAAAGAAAAACCGCTATTATTACACTCTTTTAATAAGGTAATTTCTAATAGAAAAATAAGAAAAATAATAATTGTAATAAATAAAAAACATAGAAATTTAGTCAAAAAATTGAAATTAAAGAATGCAAAAATAATTATTGGTGGAAAAACCCGAGCTGAATCTGCTTACATCGCATTGAAAACTATAAAAAATAAAAAATTTAAAAATGTATTAATACACGATGGTGCTAGACCTGATTTTTCAATTCAATTATTGAATAATTTACTTAAAGAATTAAAAAAAAATGATTGTGTTATACCAGCTATAAAAATTAACGACTCTATCAAATATAAGGATAAAAAATTAATCAATCTAAATAGAAATAAGACCTATCTAACTCAAACTCCACAAGCATTTAATTATAAAAAATTATTTACTTTACAAAATAATATAAAGGCTAATGTTACTGATGATGCAAGTTTATTTATAAACGCAGGTGAAAAAATTAAATTTATAAAAGGCGAAAAAGAAAATATCAAAATTACAACAAAATTAGATATAAAAAAAAATAATTTTAATTTATTCTATGGAATTGGATTTGATATTCATAGATTAATTAAAAAAAGAAAACTTTATCTTGGTGGTCAAAAAATTCCATATCATTCAGGACTTAAAGGACACTCAGATGGTGATGTTATAATACATGCAATTATAGATTCTTTATTAGGAGCTATGCGAAAAAATGATATAGGTACTCTTTTTCCAAATAATAAAAAATTTAAGAATATAAGATCTGCTAAAATGTTAAAAAAAATATTACAGACTTTAGATAAGAATAATTATTATATAAATAATCTAGATATAAATTTAATTTGTGAAAGACCAAAAGTTTCTAAATATAGAAAAAAAATAATTTATTCATTATCAAAATTATTGTCATTAAGTAAAAACTTAATTAATCTAAAGGGCAAGACGACAGAAAAATTAGGATTAATTGGTAAAGAAAAAGCTATTGCATGCGAGGCAATAGTATCAATAACAAACTATGCTTAATAAGATAAACTTTTTATTTGTAACCTTATTTTCGATTGGAAAATTGCCAAAAATTCCTGGAAGCTATGCTTCTCTTGTGACTACACTTTTTCTATATTTTTTGTTTCATTACTTATTGTTTCCACCAAATATTTTTCTATATATATTGATCATAATTTTTTTAATTTCTTTAATTTCAATTAATTTTTTTATCAAAAACTTAGACAACAAAGATCCTAAAGAAATTGTAATAGATGAATTTATAGGTCAATCAATACCCATATGTCTTTATGAAATTGCTCATGAGGGAACTAAAGAAACTTCTCAAGTACTAACCTTTTATTTTATAATGTTTATTTTATTTAGAATTTTTGACATTGTTAAACCATATCCTGTTAGTTACTATGATAAACACTTTAAGAATAGTTTTGGCGTTGTTATGGATGATGTTTGTGCTGGATTATATGTTGTTGCCGTTCTAGTTCTATATATGGTTATTACTTCATGAATAAACTTTCTCAAAAAATTGTTAGATTATTAAAGAAAAAAAAACTTAAAATTTCTTTTGCAGAATCTTGTACTGGAGGTTTAGCTTCAAGTTCTATTACTTCGGTAAGTGGATCCTCTAAAGTTTTTACTTTTGGGCTGGTTACTTATTCAAACCAAGCAAAAATTAACCATCTTAGGGTGCCTAAAAGTATTATAAAGAAACATGGCGCAGTAAGTTATGAAACTTGTTTATCAATGGTTAAAAATTTAAACAAAATCAGCAAAACAAACCTTTCTCTCTCTATAACTGGTATTGCTGGACCTAATGGTGGAACTAAAGAAAAACCAGTAGGTTTAGTTTACATAGGTATAAAAAAAGGCAATAAAACTTTGGTTAAAAAATTTTTATTCAAAAATAAGAAAAGACACTCCATACAAAAAAATACTGTCAAAAAGGCATTTAATTTAATTTTAACTTTTGCTAAATAATTTCTCAGCTCTTTTTTGAAAAGCATCAGCAATTTTATCTAAACCAAATTTAAAAGATTTAGTCATAATTATATTTAAAAAATGATTTTTAAGTTCAAAATCTACATCAAATGAAACTTCTGTAAAATTATCTTTTTCTTTAAAAAACCACTTATTTTCTAGATGTTTTAATGGGCCATCAAGATTAGTTACATATATTAAATCTTTTTTTTGGTTAAATTTAACATCACTTTTATAAGTGTCTTTAAAAGGTCCTTTACCAATAGTTAAATCAGCAACTATTAATAATAAATCGCCTTTCTTTTTTCTATCATAAATTTTTGAGTTTAAACAAAATGGAACGAATACTGGATATTTCTCTATATCTAGAACAAGATCAATTAAATGTTCTTTTTTACATTTAATTAATCTTTTAACTGATGCTTTGGGCATTAGTTTCGGCTATTCTATTTTTTTGCAACTCGGCAAAGTCTTCATCTGCATGATAAGAAGATCTAGTAAGAGGCGATGATGATACTAACAAGAAACCTTTCTCTTCGGCAATATTTTTTAATTCATCAAATTCATAAGGATTATAATATCTATCAAGAGGATGATGTTTAATAGAAGGTTGCAAATATTGACCAATAGTTAAAAAATCAACTTCAGCAGATCTCAAATCATTCATTACATCAATTATTTGATCTTTATTTTCTCCAAGTCCGACCATTAAACCAGATTTAGTAAAAACTTTTTTGTTAATCTGTTTTGCATTTTTTAATAATTCCAAAGACTCAAAATATTTAGCACCAGGTCTTACTTTTCTATAAAGTTGTGGTACGGTTTCGATATTATGATTAAATACATCAGGATTTGCTTCTAAAACTTTCTTATATGCCTCACCTTTTCTCAAAAAATCAGGAGTTAAGACCTCAACAGAAGTATTTGGATTAATTTTTTTAGTTGCCATTATTACTTCAAAAAAATGATTAGAACCACCATCATCTAAATCATCTCTATCGACAGAAGTTATAACTACATGTTTTAAATTAAGTTTCTTTACTGCATTTGAAATTTTAAAAGGTTCGAAGGGGTCTAGTTTTTCTGGTTTACCTGTTTTTACATCACAAAAAGCACAGGCTCTTGTACATGTATCTCCCATAATCATAAAAGTTGCATGTCTTTTGCTCCAACATTCGGTAATATTAGGGCAGTTTGCTTCTTGGCAGACGGTTACTAAATTATTTTGATTAACTATAGTCTTTGTAAAAAAGAATTCTTTACTATTCAATAATTTTGATTTTATCCAATAAGGTTTCTTTTTAATTGGATTAATTGGTTTATTAACTTTTTCAGGATGCCTAATTGTCATATTTATTAATTATATAAAGAGATTCATTTTTTTTTCCATATAAAAATTTTTTTCGTATTAAAGTTTCAATATAATCTAAATCTAAATTATCACTTAATAATAAATTTTTATATTCAAGATCTTTAATCTTATTTACTAATTCTAATTCTTGAATTTCAAGATTATTTAATATTTCTTTTTTTTTAAAATAAGAAAACAAACCTCTCTCACCATCAAGTAAATTAAAAAAGAAGTAAAGTATAAAGAAAGTAGAAATTAATAAAAAATAATTTTTTTTTATTTTTGACAACATTATTAGATTTTATTCATTCTAGCATATTTTCCAAGTTCTTCTTCAATTCGTAATAGTTGATTATACTTAGAGACTCTCTCTGATCTAGCAAGTGAACCTGCCTTAATTTGATTAGAATTTGTTCCAACAGCTAAATCTGCTATAAAAGTATCTTCGCTATCACCAGATCTATGTGAAATTATTGTTTTATAGCCAATAATTTGAGCAAATTTAATAACTTCGATTGTTTCTGAAATAGTGCCGATTTGATTTGGTTTTATCAATATAGCATTTGATGAAACACTCAAAAAACCTTTTTTAAGTCTCTCAAGATTAGTAACATAAAGATCGTCACCAACAATTTGTACATTGTTAGTTGATTTCATTAGTTTGCTCCATGACAACCAATCATTTTCAGCAAATGGATCTTCAATTGATTTAATTTTATATTTTTTGATTATTTTTTTATATTCTTGAATTGATTTATCAACAGAAATATAGCTTTTAGAATGAATAGCATATTTTTTTTTTCTATATAACTCATTACCTGCTACATCTAGACAAATTGAGACGTCTTTACCATTAACAAAGCCTGATTTTTTAATTGCCAAAACAATCAAATTTAAAGCTTGATTGTTGTTGTTGATCATTGGTGCAAAACCCCCTTCATCCCCTACTGATGTTGAAAATCCTTTATCTTTAATAATTTTGCCTAAATTTTTAATAACAATAAAACAAATTCTCATTGCATCAGAAAAACTTTTTGCTCGATCAGGTCTAATCATAAATTCTTGTATTCTAAGTCCATTATTTGCATGTACACCACCATTAATAATATTCATCATTGGATAAGGTAATTTAAAATTATTTTTTAATAAAAAAGTTTTATATAATGGTAATTTTCTTACTTTGGCTGAAAGTTTTTTAACAGCCATGGATACAGCAAGAATCGAATTTGCTCCTAGTTTAGATTTTTGCCTAGTACCATCTAAATTAATCATTAAAGTATCTATTCGCTCTTGGTCATGGATATTAAGTCCCTTTAACTTTTTAGAAATTTTTTTATTAACTAAGTTTATTGCGTTTAAAACACTTTTACCAAGATAACGCTTATTATTTTGATCTCTTTTTTCAAATGCCTCATAAGTTCCTGTAGATGCACCAGATGGTGAGATGGCTTTAGCGCTATTATTCTTAATATAGACTTCGGCCTCTACTGTAGGATTTCCTCTACTGTCAAAAACTTGACGTGCTCTAACTTTTAAAATTTTGTTCACTAATTTTTTATTAAGTTATCTATATCTGTTAGTTGTTTTAATAAATTTTCTAATTTATTTAGTGGAACCATATTTGGACCATCTGATGGTGCATTGTCAGGGTCTTGATGTGTCTCTATAAAAACTCCCGCAACACCTACTGCAACAGCAGCTCTTGCCAAGTGTTCAACAAATTCTCTTTGACCACCACTTTTTTCACCTAGACCACCTGGTTGTTGTACTGAATGAGTTGCATCAAATATTACTGGGTAACCATTCTTTGCCATTATTGGTAATGATCTCATATCAGATACAAGAGCATTATAACCAAAACTTGCGCCTCGTTCAGTAACTAAAATATTTTTATTGCCTGAATCTGAAATTTTTTTTGTAACATTAATCATGTCCCAAGGTGCAAGAAATTGTCCCTTTTTAACATTAATTATTTTATTTGTTTTAGCTGCAGCTACTAATAAATCAGTTTGTCTACATAAAAAAGCTGGGATTTGTAAAATATCTACATGATTACCAACAGCCGAGCACTGTTCAATATTATGAACATCAGTTAAAATTGGTATATTAAATTCTTTTTTAATTTTATCAAAAATAGGTAGTGATGTTTCTAAACCAGCGCCTCTTTTACCTTTTAAACTTGTCCTATTTGCCTTGTCAAATGAAGTCTTGTAAATAAAACCAAGATTAAATTTTTTTGTAATTTCTTGAATTTTTCCTACCATATCCATCGCATGCTGTTCTGTTTCTAATTGGCAAGGACCAGCAATAATACAAATCTTATTATCGTTTGAAATTTCTATTTTTCCGCATTTGACTTTAATACTATTCATCTATGATTTTTTGCAGCTTTGATAAAAGATGAGAATAAAGGATGTGGAGACAAAGGTCTAGATTTAAATTCTGGGTGGAATTGTACACCAAAAAACCAAGGGTGATTCTTGAGTTCAATTATCTCAGGCAGATTATTATCTGGAGACATGCCTGAAAAAATCATTCCTTTTTTTTCAAATTTATTTTTTAAATTGTTATTCACTTCATATCTGTGTCTATGTCTTTCAAATATAGACTTTGTTTTATAAATTTTTTGTATCATAGAATTATGTCCTAATTTAGCTTCATATGAGCCTAGTCTCATAGTGCCACCTAAATTAATATTTGTCCCTTTTATTAGTTTTCCATTTTTATTCCATTCATTTAGTAGTCCGATTACAGGATAACATTTTTTATCTAATTCACTTGATCCTGCATTTTTAATCTTTAAACAATTTCTTGCAAATTCTATAATTGCCATTTGCATACCAAAACAGATACCTAAAAAGGGGATGTTATTTTTCCGGGCGTAATTAATTGCAGATATTTTCCCCTCAGTGCCTCTTTTTCCAAATCCACCTGGTATTAAAATTCCTGATATATTCTTCAATAATTTATTAATTTGATATGATTTTAACTTATCTGATTCAATTCTTACTAAATTAATTTTAACATTATTTTTTATGCCACCATGAGTTAATGCTTCATCCAATGATTTATAAGCATCTTTTAAGTTTACATATTTTCCTATAATTGCGATATTTACAATTCTTTTTGTATTTAATACTGTTTTAGTAATTTTTTTCCATGGCAATAAATTAACTTTTTTTCTTGGTTTTAAATTAAAATATTTCAAAACTTGTCGGTCTAGTTTTTCATTATAAAAACTTATTGGTGCTTCATAAATTGTTCTCACATCAACAGTCTCTATAACGTTATCAATTGATACATTACAAAAAAGTGATATTTTTTTTCTTTGATCTAAAGGTATAGATTTTTGAGACCTACAAATAATAATATCTGGTTGAATACCAAGGCTTCTTAATTCTTTTACTGAGTGTTGTGTAGGCTTGGTTTTAATTTCATCAGATGATTTTAAAAAAGGAACAAAAGTTAAATGAATAAATAAACTTTTATTTTTTCCGGTTTCATTTGAAAATTGTCTTATTGCTTCAACAAAGGGTAAACTTTCAATATCTCCAACAGTTCCTCCAATTTCACATATAACAAAATCTTCATTTCTTACATCTTCTTTTATAAATTCTTTTATTCTGTCTGTAACATGAGGTATAACTTGAACTGTTTTTCCTAAGTATTTACCTTTTCGTTCTTTCTGAATTATATCACTATAAATTTTTCCAGTTGTAATATTGTCTGATTTTTTTGCTGAAATGTTTGTAAATCTTTCATAGTGACCAAGATCTAAATCTGTCTCTGCACCATCATCTGTTACAAAAACTTCGCCATGTTGAAAAGGACTCATTGTTCCTGGATCAACATTTAAATAAGGATCCATTTTTCTAACTCTAACTTTATAACCTTGAGATTTTAAAAGATAAGCTAGTGAAGCTGAAGATAATCCTTTTCCTAAAGATGATACCACGCCGCCAGTAACGAATATATATCGCGCCATGGAATTATCTTATAACGAATAATTTTAGAATTGAAAAGAACTAATTATTGTCAGGAATTTTAGGCACGTCACTTGAGTTTTCTTCAATTTTATCAATAAGAGAAGTTGTCGGTTCAAGATCCTGCCTAGAGAGTATGGTTAAGCTTAAACTACAGATAATAAATAAAGTAGCGACTATTGCTGTCGCTTTTGTCATAAAGTCCCCTGCGCTCCTAGAAAACATAAAATTATCTTGTGAAATTCCAATTCCTAGTGCTCCTCCTTCTGACTTTTGAAGTAAAACTAAAATTACAAGAATTAGAGCTAATATTATATTGATAACTAATAAAATATTTTCCATTAGGTTTAATTAAAGGTTTTTTTAACTATATCAATAAATTTATTGGAATTTTGAGAAGATCCACCAATTAAAAAACCATCTAAATCATTTATTTCTTTTAATTTTGAAATATTTTTTGGACTAACAGAGCCACCATATAAAACTTTTGGGTTTTTTAGTTTTAATCTTTTTTTTATTGTTCTTTTTATAAACCTAACATTTTTTTCTAAATCATTATTTCTTGGAACAACTCCAGTGCCAATAGACCATACTGGTTCATAAGCAAACAAGACATTATTTGCGTTTTTGATATTTTTAAAAGCAGCATTAATTTGTTGGCTTAAAATTTTTTGTGTTAATTTTTTTCTTTTTTGTTTTAAAGTTTCACCAAAACAAAAAATAACCTTTAAAGTATTTTTAATAGAAGATTTAATTTTTTTGTTAATTATAGAATTTGTTTCTCCCAATGATCTATTTTCTGAATGTCCAATAATTACATATTTTGCTCCTATATTTTTTAACATTTTAGAATTTATAGAACCAGTGTGTGGACCGTCTTTTTCTAAAAAATGACAATTCTGGCCTCCAACATCAATATTGGTATTTTTTAATTTTTCAAAAAATAAATTTAATAAAGTATATGGAGGACAATAAATTAACTTAAATTTATTATTTTTATTGTGTTTTGAAAATTTGATAACTTTATCTAATGAATTTAATGATTTTATGTTGCCAAACATTTTCCAATTAGCTACAAAATATATATATTTATTTGTCATTATGATAAATTTAATCTATAGGTTTGTCCTTTATAGATTAATAACTTAAAAATTATCAATGTTAAACAATATTCGAAACTTTTCAAAAACATTTTTAGCCAAAATCTTATTGGTAATTATCATAATACCATTCATTTTTTGGGGAATGGGAAATGTATTTAATACTGGAAATACTAATAACATAGTAAAAATTAATAAAAATAATATTTCAACAAAAGATTTCATGAATTTTATAAATAGATCAAATCTTACACCTGAAATAATAAAAGATAATATCGACAATAACATTATAGAAGAAATATTAAGTAAATTAATTTCTAAAACAATGCTTGAAATGGAAATAGATGATTTAAATCTTACTTTATCAGATGAGTCTTTGGTAAAAAGAATTAAAAATAATAAAAATTTTTTTGATGAAAATAATAAATTTTCAAGAACTAAATATGAAAAATTTTTATTAAGTAATAATTTAACAGCAGTGGATTTTGAGAAACAATTAAAAGAAAATGAATTAAAAAATAGATTATTTACTTATGTAAGTGGAGGTGTTAAGTCACCATATTTTTTAGTAAATGACAGTTTCAAAAGTCAAAAATCTAAACTTTATATAGATTATATTAATCTTGATAATAGCTATAAAAAAGAAAAAGATTTTTCTAATGAAGAAATAAAAAATTACATTAATGAAAATAAAAACGATCTAAAAATTGATATAATTGATTTTTCATATATTAAGATAACACCCAATAATTTAATAGGAGTAGATGATTTTAATGAATTATATTTTGAAAAAATAGATGAATTAGAAAATAAGATCTCTAATGGAGAAAGTTTTGAAAATATTACTAATGATCTTAAAATAATACCAATTAAAGAGATAAACTACTCTCTTAAAGATGAAAGTAATGAGTCAGTAAAAATAATTTTTAATAATAGAAAAGAAAAAGATATACAATTAATTGATAAGAATGAATTTTATTTACTTTTTAAAATTGACAAAATTATCAACAAACTGCCATCAATAACTAATCAAAAATTTAAAAAAAAGGTATCAGAAGCACTATATTCAAGAAACGTGTTTGAATTTAATCAAAATTTATTTAAAAAGATTATAAAAAAAGAATTCTCTAGAGTTGATTTTGATAAAATTGCAAAAGGTAAAGAAGAAAAAACTGAATTAACATCAAATAAAGATTTTTCTAAATTTAATGAAGATTCAATAATAAATTTATATTCATTACCTGTAAAATCATTTGCTTTAATTTCTGATAATGAAAATAATGTATATTTAGCTAATATTAGAAATATTAAAAATACAAATATTAATAAAAATTCAAAGGAATATATGAATTATGTTAATGCTGCAAACATAACGCAAAAAAAAGATATTAATTCATCTTTTGATTTTTATTTAAATAATAAATATGAGATTAAAGTTAATCAACAAACACTTACCAGAGTAAAAAATTATTTTAAATAATGATCAATAGAAACTTTAAAGATTTCAAGTTTCAACACAGAAGCAAAAAAAATCAAATTATTTATACTTCACAAAAAGTAAAAAATGATGAAGAGGTTTTAAATTTAATTGATAATTTTTTAGATGAAAAAAATAGCTTTATATTTGAATCTGTAGAAAAGGGTAAGATTAAAGGTAGATATACTATATTTGGAAAAAATCCTGATAAAATCTGGGAGTTCAATAATAAAAATTCTTATCTAATAAAAAATAATAAAAGAATTAAATTAAAAGATAAACCTGATCTTTTAATTGAGAAAATAATTGAAGAATTTAAGTTTGAAACACCTAAAAACTTACCTAAAATTTGTTCATTAATTTCTGGATATTTTTCATATGATTCAATTAGATATATAGAAAAAATTTCTAATAAATGTAAAAATGATCTTAACTTACCAGATGTTAGACTTTTACGTCCTCGAACACTTGTTATTCATGATAATTTAAAAAAAGAAATATTTTATATAATTAATATTTTTAAAGATGAAAAAATAAGAGATTACCAAAAAAAATATAATGAAATTAGATCTGAACTATTTAAATTATTAATCCAATCATCAATAAAAACTCAAAAAAAAATGTTAAATCTAAGATCAAAAAATATAGAAGTTAAATCAAACACTTCTAAGAACAAATTTCTTAGAATGGTTGATAAAGCAAAAAAATACATAAAATTGGGAGACATTTTTCAAGTAGTTTTGAGTCAAAGATTTGAAGCAAAACTTACAAAAAAGCCTTTAGAAATTTACAAAAAACTTAGAGTTACTAACCCTTCTCCATTTATGTTTTTTTTTAATTTTAATGATTTTCAAATTATTGGCGCAAGTCCTGAAATACTAGTAAGATTAAGAGAAAACAAAATAACCATAAGGCCTATAGCAGGAACTAGACCTCGTGGTAAAAATAAAAAAGAAGATCTATATTATGAAAAAGATCTTCTTAAAGATAAAAAAGAACTTTCAGAACATTTAATGCTTTTAGATCTTGGTAGAAATGATGCTGGTAAAGTCTCAAAAATAAATTCAGTTAAAGTTACAGAAAGCTTTATAATTGAGAAATATTCTCATGTTATGCATATAGTTTCAAATGTAGTTGGAGATTATAGTAATAAATTTTCAAAATTTAAGTCACTTTTAGCTGGTTTTCCAGCAGGAACAGTTTCTGGAGCACCAAAAATAAGAGCAATGGAAATAATTGATGAATTAGAGATCTCAAAAAGAAAAGTGTATGCAGGTGGTATTGGGTATTTTTCTGCTAATGGAGAATTTGATACATGTATTGCTCTAAGAACGGCTGTAGTAAAAAATCAAAAATTTTATGTTCAAGCAGGTGCTGGAATAGTTGCTGATAGCAAACCTTTAAATGAATATGAGGAGACAGTTAATAAAGCTAAAGCTTTAATTAATGCTTTAAAATAATGAAAATATTATTATTAGATAATTACGATAGTTTTACATTTAATTTATATCATTATATTTCATCATTAAATACTAAAGTAGATGTTATAAGAAATGATAAAATTAATTCAAAAGAAATAATAAAAAAAAGATATGATAAAATTGTAATTTCTCCTGGTCCAGGTAATCCTAACCAATCTGGAAATTGTATCAATATTTTAAAATCTTTACATAAAGATCTACCATTTCTTGGAGTATGTCTTGGACATCAAATTATAGGACAGGTATTTGGGTCTAAAATTATTCAAGCAAGAAAATTAATGCATGGAAAGACTAGTAAAATTATATCAAAAAAAATTGGCGTATTACAAAATCTTCCAAAAACTTTTGAAGCAACTCGTTATCACAGCTTAATTATCGATAAAAAATCACTTTCCAAAGATCTTGAAATTACTGCTGAAACTACAGAAGGAATAATTATGGGTGTTCAGCATAAAAATTATCCTGTTCATGGAGTGCAATTTCACCCTGAAAGTATTAAAACTAAGATAGGTATTAAAATTTTAAAAAACTTTATTAAAATTTACGATTAATGAAACAATTTATAGAAAAAATTAAGAGTAAAGAAAATTTA
>MDSW01170596.1_pt1 | contig 19010 bp, 11 predicted proteins | sample 811171 | NCBI WGS metagenome assembly MDSW01 (sample SAMN05326641, study PRJNA326480) | marine metagenome | isolation source: seawater | place: Atlantic Ocean: North West | collected 2012 | reverse complement strand
CGGTATGGGCGCAGAAGAATGACAACCGGGTTACCCGGGTGGGGGCTTTCATCCGTAACACCCGGCTCGATGAGCTGCCCCAGATCTATAATGTCTTGCGGGGTGATATGAGTTTTGTGGGACCCAGGCCGGAACGGCCTGAGTTTGTCAAGGATCTGGAAAAACAGGTACCATTTTACTCTGAGCGACACCGGGTAAAGCCAGGCCTGATGGGCTGGGCGCAGTTGAAATATCCCTATGGCGCCTCAGTGGAGGACGCCTCCCAGAAGTTGCGATACGACCTTTATTACACCAAGAATCACAGTCTGTTATTGGATATCCTGATCGTGATCCAGACGGTGGAGGTGGTATTACTGGGCAAGGGGGTGCGTTGAATGGATCTGAAGATTATTGATCGTGATAACAAGGGGCAACTGATGAAAACATTAGCACTGGTAATTCTGGGGGCCGTTCTGGTGGGTTGTACCGCAGCGGGACATAATCCCACTGACAAACCGAAACCCGCCGCCACCAGCAAGGGCGAGGTGTATAAGGTGGGCAAGGGCGATGCCCTGAGCATTTCGGTGTGGCGTAATCCGGAGTTGTCAGTAAATGTGCCGGTGCGACCCGATGGCATGATCTCGGTACCCTTGATCGGTGACATCGATGCCGCTGATAAAGAGCCGGAGCAGCTGGCCGATGAGATCAAAAATGAACTGGCCAATTACATAAAGAATCCCCAGGTCACGGTGGTGGTGACCAATGCGGTGAGTTCGGAGTATCTGCATCGGGTGCGGGTGACCGGTGCCGTCAATCAACCCCAGTCCATCCCCTACAGCAATGGCATGACGGTGATGGACGTGGTGCTGGTGAGCGGCGGCCTGACTGAATTTGCCAAAGCCAATGAAACCAAGCTGTATCGTAATACCGTCGAGGGGCCGAAGGTTTACCGGGTCCGTCTTGGCGATATCCTGGAGCAGGGCAATATTGCCACCAATTATGAACTCCAGCCCGGTGACATAGTTACTGTTCCCGAGCGCCTGTTTTGATAGCTTGAGTGCATTATGAATAATTCCGGTCTCGATCTGTCCTTCGTCATCAACTTTGTCAAAGTGGTGATCCGCGAAGCCATCAATCACAAGTCGCTGGTGGCACTCACCTTTGCCGTCATCTCGTTGACGGTATTATTGATGGGTACGCAGTTTCCCAAGAAGTTCAGTGCCGAGACCAAGATTTTCGCTGACAGTCAGAATATCATCCGGCCTTTGCTGCAAGGCCAGGCGGCGACCACGTCGGTGTCGGATCATGTGCGCACCGTGCGTGAGGTGATCACATCGCCCCGGCTGATGCGGGAGGTGATCGAGAAACTGTCCCTGGTGGACAACCCTAAGGATCCGGTGGCACTGGAGAACACCATCCGCAGTATTGCCGGCCGGTTGCAGGTGAGCGGTATCGGGCCCGGCCTGATCAGAATCGGATTCAGTGGTTCAGACCCGTCAGAAGTTTATAACGTGGTCTCCACCGTCACGGATTTGTTCATTAAGAACTCATCGGAATCCAAACGCCGGGAGAGCCGGGAAGCCTTTTTGTTTATCGACAAACAGGCCAAAAACTACAAAGATCAGCTGGTGGAGGCCGAGGAGCGCCTGAAACAGTTCAATGCCAGCAACTATGATGGCACTGAGGCACAGGCCCGAGCCCGGATTCAGGAGCTGGAGAATCAGATCGAAGCCCTGGAAGTGCAGATCGAGGAATCCAATACCCGCATTGATACTCTGGAACGGGAACTGGTGAGTGAATCCCGGTTTGTGGAGAACCGGTATCGTGCCGATGAACTGCGAACCCGCCTGGTGGAGGCGCAAAACCGGCTGGATACCCTGCGGCTCACCTATACCGACGACTACCCGGATGTGGTGGCGCTCAAGCAACAGATCCGGGATCTTAAGTTCGCGATCCGCAATTCGGAAGCGCCCCCGGTATCCGGCCCCACCGGTTCCTCGGGTTCCGAAGCCAACGTGAACCCGCTGTATGAAGAGCTGCGCAAAATGATTGCCACGGAGAAGGTGGACGTCAATGCCGCCCGGCGCCGGTTGCAGCGCACCGAGCAGCAACTGGAGGAGGAGCGCAAACGTATGGAGCGCATAGCCGAGCGTCAGGCCGAGTTGGCGGAGCTGACACGGGACTATGATGTGACCCGCTCAATCTATGAGGACATGTTGGAGCGCAAGGAGCGGGCCCGGCTTTCCATGACTCTGGATATCGAGGGGCAGGGGGTCACCTTCCGGGTGCAGGAACCCGCCAATTTTCCCATTCAACCGGATGGCTTGAGATTCCTTCATTTTGTGATGGCGGGTCCACTACTCGGGGTTTTATTCCCCCTGGGGCTGCTGGTGGTGTATGTGTATTTTGATCCCCGCATTCGGTTTGCCAGTTCGCTGGAAAGCATCAGTTCAGTACCGATACTGGGTGTGGTACCACACATGTCCACGCCGCTCACCAAGCGCATCATGCGCACCGATGTCATTCTGCTGGGCCTGTTTGTGATTGTGGTCATGGCGGTGTATCTTGCCATCGCATTTGCCCACCGGGCAGGAGTGTTCTAATGGATAAAGATACCAGATCCAAGAAAGTGCCGGGACAGTCCCAGGTTATAGAATTGAGTCGTCAGAATGCCTCATCCCGCATTCGTAACATGGCGGAGTTGGGCAGTATGACGCCGGATGAGTTGTCCGCCCGCAAGATTCTGCACCCCGGGATGGCCAATAAGGAAGTGCTCAACACCTTTCGCGAAATCCGGACCCAGTTGTTAAGGATCAGCGGGGGACGTAATTTCGTGGTGATGGTGACATCCCTTACCGGTAAAGCCGGCTCCAGTTTTATCGCCAGCAATCTGGGCGCGGTCCTGGCCCTGGATAAAACCAAAACCGCGCTGCTGATCGATTGTAATCTGTATGATTCCAGTCTCAATCAGTTATTGGACGTGGAGCCCGATTACGGCCTTACCGATTACTTGGCCGAGGAGCACCTGGATATTAACGACATCATCTATGCCAGTGGCATACCCCGTTTGCGGGTGGTGCCAGCGGGTACCCACGTAGAGGTGGGGGCCGAATACTTTGCGTCTGAGCGCATGTCCGGCTTTATTAAAGACCTTAAAGACCGTTATCCTGATCGCTACATCATTATGGACGTGCCACCCATTGGTCTGGAGGCGGAAGCCAGAATTCTGGCCGAACTCAGCGATTTTACCGTGCTGGTGGTGCCTTACGGCAAGGTGACCGAGGCGCAGGTGGAAGCCGCGGTGGATGCCATCGGCGAAGAAAAGCTGGCGGGAATGATTTTCAATAATTAAGGCAAAGGTTTGGGGTATGCCATTAATCAATCGGCCCGGTGCGGTCACCGCGGCGACAGCTCTGCTCTGGTGTCAGCCGCTGTCAGCGGCTATTAATTCCGAGTACCGTGTGGGTATCACCGAAGAGTGGACCGACAACGTGTACTTCGCCTCCAGCGACAAACGTCACGATCTCATCAGTGAATTGTTTGTGGGGGTGGATTTCAGCAACGACGAACGCTCCCCCCACCAATACGGTATGGAATACCAGTTCACGCGGGAAGAGTACCTGCGGGATTCATTTGGGGGCACCAACTATCTTGAAGGCGCAGGCTACGCTGACGTGGAGCTGCTACCGCAGCGTCTGTTCTGGAACAGCACCGTTGTTTCCAGTGTCACTCAGCGAAACAGCAGTGGCCCCGATGATCCCGATAACCGCGACCAGCGCAATACCGTCTCCACCGGTGTGGATTACAATCTGGTGAGTGGCATTCGTGACACCCTGAGCCTGGGGGTGGAGGCCACAGCAGTCCGGTTTCGGGAAACCGATGGCAGCAGTGACCGCTATTCCGCCGATGCATCCTGGGTACACCGGTTTAATCGCCTCACCAGCGGCGGATTCAGTTGCACCGGCGAAGATGTGAATTTCCGCGACCAGGACAACGAGGATTACGAAAGTGTTCAGTGTCTGTTAACCCTCAGCCGGCAGCTGGTGCGGGGTTCCGTTGCGATGGAAGCGGGGAGACGCGCCATCAATCCCGCCACCGGTGAGACGGTGGATGGGCTTTCCTATAACCTGAACTTCTCCTGGCTGGATGGCCCCCATCGTCTCAGTGTGGTTGCCACCCGCGACATTACCGACACTACCGTGGGCCTTGACAGCGATTTGTTTGTGGGCGGCATCGATCCGTTGGATCAAAACACTGACATCACCGCACTGACACTGCGCAAGCGGGTGGAAATGAGCTATGGTTACCGGCTGTCCGGATCCTCAGAGGTGGAGGCGCTGGTTTATCGTGATTCAGATGATATCTATGACTCCACCCTGGACAACGACCGTGAGGGGGTTTATCTGGGTTATACCAGACAGCTGACCCGGGACACTGAGTTGAGTCTGAAATACGATTATGGCCGTTCGGAAACCGCGCTTGATTCGTCACGTTCCTCGGTGGATTACAACCAGGTATTTCAAATCCTGGGCACCCGTATTTTCTCCCGTCATTTCGACGTTTCCCTGGGCCTGACTGCCGAACGCCAGGACGGTAAGCAGGCCAGCCGGGATTACGAAGTCTATTCGGTTATGGGCACCCTGTTTTATCGGTTTTGACTTAACCTTTAATCTCCCGATAGTGGGCCGCAATATCCTCGTTGTCGGGAGCCAGTTTAACGGCTTTCTCCATCAGAGATCGGGCACCGGCCCGGTCTCCATTCTTGAACAGAATCCAGGCGTAGGTATCAATGATGGCAGGGTTCTTTGGCGCCAAACGGTAGGCCTGTTCCGCAGTCTCCAGCGCCTCCCGGGTTTGACCACGCTCCAGTCGGATCCAGGCCACATTGTTAAGGACAATGGGTTGGTTGGGGTTTAACTGCAAGGATCGCGAGTAGGTTTCCAGGGCCTGCTGTTCCTGTTTGCGCTGTTGCAGCTGAATTCCCTTCAAGGTGAGTGCCTCAAAGCTGTTGGGCAGGGTTTCCTGCCACTGCGCCAAAAATTCTTCGCGGGTGATGCCGCTGCCCGGCTCCAGATTCGACCAGATCACTTTTGCCAACCGGTCATTGGATTGCAGGCGCCAGGCGTCCAGGTACTGCAGGACAGCCGCCTGTTGATTGCCCTGGTGTTTGTCGATGTCACCGCGGATCAACAAGCTGATGTACTCGTTGCCAGCGGTCTCCTCCACCTGGTCAGCGATTTTTTGGGCCTGGGCCAGGTTATCGCCGGCCAGTTCGGCATTCACCAGCAGGTGCAGGATCTGGCCATTTTCCGGCTCCAGTTGCAGGGCGTTGAGCAGGTGCTGTTTCGCCGCTGTGGCATCACCTGCGCGCAGGTTGCTGGATGCAGCCGCTTGATACAGACGCAGCATATTAGTGGTGGCGGTGGGGTTGAACGAAGAGCGGGACAGGGCACTTTCTCCCAAGGGGATCGCCTGCTCCAGATCGCCGCTGCGTGAATAATATTGACTCAGCAGCAGGTCCGCCGACCAATGATTGACGGAGGCCTCGGAATAGGCGGTCAGGTAGGCCAGCGCCGCCTGCTGATCCTCCGCGTTCGACAGGGCCGAGGCAACGGCCCCCAGTGCCAGCAGATTATTGGGCTCCCGCTTCAGTATCTGTTCGGCATAGCGCTGGATGGCGGAGTGATCCTGTTGCTGCATGGCGCTGATCAAGCGGGCGTTCTGAGTGTATTGGCTTGCGGGGTCCTTGGCATAGGCTTTGGCGATGACCTGCTCGGCCCGCTCCGGATCGGTTTCCAGTAGCGCCATACCCGCCAGCGCCTGACTGGCCACCGCTGGCTTGGCAGCCAATTCATTGACCAGTTGCCGGCGGGCCTGGGGCATGGACAGGGCCTGGTACTGTTGCAGCAGTTTGGTCTGAGTGGCGAGGTCGTCCGGTGCCTGTTCATAGGCCTGTTGCAGCTGCTGCAATGCGGCTTCCGGCTCACCCTGCCGGTTATGCAGATCTGCCAGCGCCAGTCGGGTCCGGGTCAGGGTGGGGTCCAGTTTCAGGGCCGCCCGCATCACTTCACCGGCTCTTTGCTGCTCGCCACTGAACATCAGCGCCAGGCCGTACAGTGACAACAAATCGGGATTGTCGGAATTATCGCGGATATTCATTTCGATGGCTTTTAACGCCGCATCCGGTTTCGCCAGTCGCAACTGGGTTTCGGCAAACACCGCCAACGCCTGGCTGGAAGCGGTTTCCGGATCAATGGACTTTTGGAATAATTCTGACGCTTCCAGAAAATCACCCTGGGAATAGCGCACCAGCCCCAGCAGTGACCCCAGAATCTGGTTGGGGTTAGAGGCGTAAAGTTGCTCCAGCTTTTCGTTGGCGGCGTCCAGATCGCCGCTTTGTAGCGCCTCCAGCGCCTGCTGGAACTCCACTTCCAGCTCCTGGGCCTTGGGATTGGCTTCGGCAATCAACTTGGAATACACCATGGCCTCGGCGGAGCGACCCTGGCGGGACAGGGTCGCCACCATGGCTTTGAGAATCTGCAGCCGCTGCAACGTCATGCCATCGGCGCTGGGAAGCTGGAACAGTGCCTGGGATAACAGGTCCTCGGCAGATTCCAGCTGATCGTGATTGAAGTGGTAGCGGGCCAGCATCACCAGGGCGTCAATGTTGCCCTCATCCAGTTTCACGGCCCGCTCCAGGGCGGCCAACTGCTGCTTATCCTCATTCTTTTTCGCCGCCAGCATGGCTTTGGTAAGCTCCACTTCGGCCAGTTCCTGAGGCGGCTTGGCACGGGTCGCCAGTTTGCCGAGTAAATTCTCCGCCGCGGTCAGATCATTGGTGATCACCAATGCCTTGGCTTCCAGTGTTTGTGCTGCGATCGAATCCGTGAGTTTGTTGTCGGCATAGGCAGCCCGTAAGGTACTGAGGGCGGAATTGGCCTTGCCCAGCGCCATATGATTACGCGCCAGCAGCAGGTCCGATTCGGCATTGGTGGTGGGTAAGGACTCCAATACCCCGATGGAGGCACGGTGGTTGCCTTGTTGGAAATAGATATCCGCCAGCAGATTGTAGGCCGCCAGGTTACCCGGATCTTCCTGCAGGGCATTCTTCACTTCAATAATGGCAACCTTGTACTGGGCCTGCTGAAAATAACTTTCCGCCCGCGCCAGGAATTCAGCGGACTTCTCCGGGCTTTGTTCCGCGGACTGGTCGGAGCAGGCCAGGACAGACAGGCTGAGCAGGATCAGACAAAGAGTGTGGCGAGTAACCGATAACATGTGTGGTTCCTATAGTATTAACTTTCCTGAATGTGTATACCGTATTTTTTGATCAGGTCGTAAAGGGTGGGGCGGCTCACCCCCAGCAGCTTGGCCGCGGCGGATATGTTGCCATCGGAAATGGTGATCGCGCGAATGATCGCTGCCTGTTCCGCCTCCTGTCGTACCGTCCGCAGGTTCAGTGACAAATCGTCCTGCTCCGGCAGGCCCAGATCGGCAACCGCGATATTTTTCTGGTCACACATGATCACGGCCCGCTTCAGTTTGTTTTCCATTTCCCGGATATTGCCGGGCCACTCGTAACTTTCAATGGCGTTAATGGACTCCGGCGTGAATCCCTTGATGTTCTTGTCCAGCTGTTCACAGAATTTCTGCAACAGATGGCGCGCCAGCAACGCTTTATCACCACCCCGTTCCCGCAGTGGCGGCAGATCCACTGCCATTTCGCTGATGCGATAGTAGAGATCTTCGCGGAAAGTGCCTTCGCTGACCATTTCCACCAGGTTTTTATTGGTGGCGCATATCACCCTGACATCCACCGGAATTTCTTCCCGGCCCCCCAGCCGCTCCACCACGCGCTCTTGCAGAAAGCGTAACAGTTTGGCTTGCAGGGCCAGGGGCATGTCGCCGATTTCATCGAGAAACAGGGTGCCACCGCTGGCCACTTCCACTTTCCCCAGGGTACGTTTGCTGGCCCCGGTAAACGCCCCTTTCTCGTAACCGAACAGCTCGCTTTCCATCAGGTTTTCCGGTACTGCGGCACAATTGATGGCCACGAAGCGGCGTTCAATGCGTTTGCTGAGGTTATGCACCGCCCGGGCAACGACCTCTTTACCGGTCCCCGATTCACCCAGGATCAGGCAGGTGACATCGGTGGGAGCAATTTTTTGCACGATGCGGCACACGGACGCCATCCGTTCGTCGGCGGCGATCACCCCGGGCAGGGGGCTTTGTGTGGTTTCCTGCAGGCGTCGGTTTTCCTGCTCCAACTGCCACATCTGCTGGGCCCGTTGCACGATCAGGTCCAGGGTGTCGGTATTAACCGGTTTTTGATAAAAGTCGTAAGCACCCATGGCCACGGCCCGCAGGGCATTGGAATAGTCGTGGTAGCCGGTGACCACGATGATTTTGGTGTTGGGGGCAATGCGCAGCGTTTCCTGGATGGTGGCGAAACCTTCTTCCACTCCTTCCTCGTCGGGGGGCAGCCCCAGATCCTGCAGAACTACCGCAGGTTCGTGCATGCGAATGGCGGCAATGGCACTGTTGCGATCATGGGCCGCGATCACTTCGTGCTTATCAAAATGCCAACGCAACTGACTTTGCAGACCCAGGTCATCCTCGACAATCAGTAGTACCGGTTTGTTATCGGTCATGCTGTTCCAACTTTTTCGCTATCGGTTTGCTGCACGTTAACAGGAATGGAAATAGTGAATGTGGTGCCTACTCCCGGTTCACTGCGCACCAGGACCTCGCCCCCAAGGTTGCGGATGAACTCCCGCGTCTGATACACACCGATACCCATGCCTTTGCCGGATTTGGTGGTATCAAAGGGTCTGAACAGACGGTTCTTGAGGAAATCACTGTCCATGCCGCAGCCGTTGTCTTCAACTTCCATTACGGCCATGCCATTCTCACTGCGCAGGGTCACATCCACGTAGCCATCCGCCGGCGTCGCTTCCTGCGCGTTTTTTATAATATGGGTAACGATCATTTCCAGATTATCTTCGTCGGCCACCACTTTAAGCGAATCGTCGAGGATTCTCAACGTAGGGGGCGGCATACGGTCCTGGCATTTCTTCACCGAATTGACGACAACCTGTTTCAGCTCCAACGGCCTGCCATTGGTGGGCTGTGTGTGCTGAAGCTTCTTCAATAGATTGCTCATTCTTTGTACTGAGTTGTCAATGGTGCGGATCATATCCTCGATAAAGGCGGGATTCTCTTTGTGCTTGGCGGCGTTCTCCACCACCAGTGCCTGCTGGGCAATGAGGTTTTTAAGGTCGTGCATCACAAACGCCGACAATTTGTTATAGGCATCGAACTGCTTCGACTGCGCCAGCAATTCAGCGGCCTCGTTGCGTGACAGGTAACTTGCCACCTCCCGGCCTACGGTTTTGAACAGGTCCAGATCCTCCCAGGTCAGGGTAAAGTCCTTGGGGGGGCTGTTCAGCAGCATAAAGCCCACCAGGTCACTGTCCACCAGCATGGGAATCACCAGCCACAGATCGTCGATTTGCCGGGTCCAGTCCGGCAGATATTCGTTGAAGTTACTCAGTTCGTGATGGCCGGGGGAAGAGGGCGAAAAGATCCATTCCTGCTCCCGCAGGATGCGACAGAATTCGCTGTCTGCCGGCTCCTCGGTATCCATGGCGGGCATGTTCATTTTCAGGGTGGCCACCGGCAGGTAGCGGCCAAACTGATTGTCCAGCCACAACATGCCACCGGTACTTTTCGCCACATTGGCCATCACCCGGATGGCTTTCTGGTGGGGATCCTCTTCCGAGTCGGGGCTGGCGGTGAGGCTGTGAATCAGACTCAGCCATTGCGATCGGTAGTCGTACTTGTGGACGAAGAAATGCTTGTCGATATAGACACTGAGATTGGCGCGGGCCGATTCGGAAAAGAACATCACCCCGATGCTGATGAGGGCACTGAATATCAGTGTCACCTGGATCACCGTGCCCCAGTTACCCCCGTACAGTTTAATGTAATAGCCGCCAGCGGCCATCAGCGCCAGAAAAAAACCGGCGGTGGTGAGGCCGGTGGTATAAAAGGCCACGGGGCGGGAAATGGCCACCCGATTCTGCTGGGGATAGTTCTGGGCGCTGACCGCCAGCAGGGCAAAGCTGAGGAAAATGGCCGCGGCGCCATTGACGGCCCCGCGCGCACGCCAGATTTCCGCATCCAGTTGGCCAAACAGCAGTGCATAGGAAAACAGATAAAGGTCATAGAGCAGAATACCGGCCAACCCCAGGCTGTACACTTTATTAATGCGGTTGTGGGGTGAATTGCGGAATAACTGCTCCACCGCCACGATACACAGGATGGTGAATAGCAGGCTGGACCATACATACAGCCGGAACGCCTGATCCTTGTTGTCGATGGCGGGCGGCAGGATTACCACGAACAGGATGGCGCCCAGGGTCCACAACAGGTAGAGCAATAAAAACGGCCCCTGCTGGATTTTACGGCTGCGGTTACTGAATTTAAGCTGCTGCAGGATAGCCAGTATCAGAGCCCCAAAGCGCAGGGTTTCGCAGAGTATCAGCTCCTGTACAGTCAGACTGGGTGCGTAGGAGTCCCAGGCCAGTACCACGCTCCAGCCGGCGGCAACCACCGCCGCCAGGGCCATGGAAAAAGCGATATGGCGCTTGAGGAACAAGTAGCCGGAGGTGAGGGCAAAGGCAGTGAGCAGCAACGCACCGCCCATGAAGCTGGTAAAGGTTACATTTTCCAGTAGCATTCAGATTGCGGTGGGTCTGGGTTACCCGGCCAGTTGCTTGAGTTTGTCTGTGATATTACCCATTGCCCGATCAAAAAGCACCCCATTTTCCAGCAGTTTCACGTACCCTCGTTGCAGGTCGTGAGCGAACTCCTGGAGCTTTTTTTCGAACACGCGCAGGCCGTAGCGATTGACGAAGACGTAGGAATGACCCGGATCAGTGATCATGGCCAGTTTGCAGCGAAAGGTTTTAGAGCTGTTGGGCGGGGAGTAATCCATCCAGGTACCGGGACGAACTTTCTCCGCCTTGGCGATGTATTCTTTGGCGGCCGCCTGTAATTTCAACTGCTGCCGCTGCACCGCGGTCATGGTATCCCAATCCTCCGGCCCCTCGCCCTGGCCCTGACCCAGGGCGGCCAGGTGGGCCGGCTGGATCGAAATCAGGCTGGATGGGTCCAGGCGCTGGGTAATCACTTCCTCAAAGGTTTGCTGGGCCACGCTCAACAGGTTGAGGATCTGTTCGCGGGGAGTATTCACCAACACCAGGCCGTGGGATATTTTGTTGATCAACTCGTCTTTGATTTTTTCCAACCGGTTCAGAGAGCGCTGATCCTCGTGGGGGCGAAATGCCCACACCAGCTGTTCCACCACCTGCCTGGCCTCCAGCCACTCGGTGCTTTCAACACCCTGTTTCAGGTGCACATACAGCAGCACCTTCTGCCAGTCTTTTACCAGAAAGTTGAGCATGGACTCCGGCATGGTGGCATCTTTCAGGCGGTTGTAGAGCACCTCGTTGGCCTCGTGGCGGGCGTGTTCCGCCTTGGCCTTGCCCTGGGCCGCTTCCTGGGTGCGTTTCTCCAGCACCGTGGCTTTGTTGCGGTCCAGTTTGGTGACATTCTGGAACTTGGCCAGGGCCTGCTCAAAAATAGCGGTGTCGCCGGTGAAGTTCTCAATAATGAAATGCACCAGTCGGTTGACTTCCTTATACAGGGCGTCCTGGGTGGTTTCGCTGCTCTCATCCCAGCCCACGGCAGAGGCGGCGATCTCATTGATCAGGCGCCGGGCCGGATGATCGCTGTGGCTGAAGAACTTCTTATCCTTCAGCGCCACTTTCAGAATGGGAATCTGCAGCCGACTGATCAGCGCCTGGAAGGGAACCGGCAGGTTGCGGTCATCCAGCACAAAATCAAAGAACATAGCCACCAGGTTGATGATGTCCTCATCGGACTGATCAAGCGCATCTTCTTTGCCGGATTTCTTGTTTTCATCAAGAATCTGGCCCACCACGGAACGTACGTCAAATCGCTGCGGCGTCTGTAAATATTCCGAGGACAGCTGCATGGTGGTCAGGGCGTCCAGCAGGTTTTGCTGGGAAATGGGTTGCGAGCTGCCACGGGGCGGCCGGGATAGCGCGTTGGGCAGGGAAATGCCGCTGTCCCGTAACTGATCGAAGATATTGAGCACCTGGCCCAGGGTGACCCCGGAATTCCCCATGGGGGTTTCCGTGGCCAGTCCGGCGGCGCCTGATGACGGCTGGCCGCCGAGACCGGCGAAGGGGTCGGGGCTGCCACCCGCACCCTGGGTTTCCAGAGCCGGACCCGTTTCGGCATTCGCGGCGCTGGCGGCGGCCCCAGCGCTGCTGGCAGATACCGGGGATTTGTTCTTACGCACGTCAAAGTGGATCTGCGGCAATACGCCGGCGCTCACCAGCAATTCATTCACCAGGGAATAGATATTTCTCAGCTCGACAATCACCGTGCGGTCCAGATGCTTGAGCAGAATCACCTTGCACTTGATGTCCAGTTCCATGGCTTTCAGCGACTCGGTGACGGCGGCACAGATCTGCGCCGGGTCCAGCGGGTTATTGCCCTCGTTGATCCGCACATCCGGCATCAGATAATCGAAACGGCAATTCAGTTGATACAACAGATCCTGGTTTTCAATGCGCGCCCGGTTGACGATGCCGGTCACCGCAACGTCCTGCTCCATGTCTTCTTTATCCACCAGGCCGATGGATTCCAGACTGAACTGATCGTTACCGGCCTCGGCACGGGGTTGGATCCGTTCCCGGGTCATGGCCCGGAAGTTGTCTTCGTATTTTTGCTTGAACAGAGACCACACCTGTGGCTTCTTGATGCGCACCTCGCGCATGGAATCGAAGTAGAGGTTCTGTTCGTTGTTGCTGCCGGCTTTGGATGCCAGATCGAAGAACAGATCATCACAGCTGCTGAAGAACTGACTGAAGTTATTGGACAGGATGGAAAAGGCGTTTTCCTTGACCTGCTTGATCAGCGTCGGCATGGTCGTTGAGACGTTGGATGTCGGTTTGTGGCGTGGTTCTGAATCGCTCGTCATAGGTGCCCTTCCGAAGCCTTGAATGCCGCTGCTAGTTCACATTTTGTACTAAGCACGACGCAGCCTCAACGTAAAAAAGTCACGCTTTGTTAGAATTATATAGCTCAAAAGTAACCTGATTGTGTCCCCCTTCAAATTGCAGTGTGATCCAGTTCCCATTCCTAAGCAAGTTAGAAGGCATCCACGATACGGTGCGCAGCCAGATAGGGCGTGGTTTCCCCCCGGGTGACCCTGGTCTGCATCTCGTTGCACAACTGCCTGGCGGCCGGATCCCGTTTCAGGCGGATTTCAATCAGCTCATGCACCAGGCGCCACATCCATTCTTTGTTCTGGGCGGCACGGTTGCGCTGAAAATGACCATTTTCCCGGGCCTGCTGTTCGAAACTGCGGATAATATCCCAGATTTCGTGAATATTCTGGCCCTCCAGTGCGGAGCAAAGCACCACTTCCGGCTCCCAAAAACTGTGGTGTTGGAGTATGGCCAGGGCATTCTGGTAATGGCGCTGAGTGTGCTCCGCCGCCAGCCGGTTGTCGCCGTCGGCCTTGTTCACCGCAATGGTGTCCGCCAGCTCCAGAATGCCTTTTTTGATCCCCTGCAGCTCATCGCCGGCATTGGGCAGCATCAGCACCAGGAAAAAGTCCACCATGCCCGCCACTTCGTATTCGGACTGGCCCACCCCCACGGTTTCCACCAGGATGACATCGTAGCCGGCGGCTTCGCACAGCAACATGGCTTCCCGGGTTTTCTGCGCTACCCCTCCCAGGGCGCCGCCACTGGGAGAGGGGCGGATAAAGGCATTGTCCTGCTGTGACAGCACCTCCATCCGGGTTTTGTCCCCCAGGATGCTGCCCCCGGTAAGAGGCGAACTGGGATCCACCGCCAATACCGCCACCTTGTGGCCCTGCTTGATCAGGTGCAGACCGAAGGCCTCAATGAAGGTGGACTTGCCCACCCCGGGGGTACCGGTAATGCCCACGCGAATGCTGTTGCCGGAGTGGGGCAATATCCGCTCCAGCAGCAACTGGGCCTCATCCCGGTGCTGGGCCCGGCGGCTTTCGGTGAGGGTGATGGCCTTGGCCAGTGCCCGCCGGTTACCCTGCAACAGCTTGTCGGTATCCACTGCCATGGAAATCAGGCCACCTGGCTGATTTCGTCCAGCACCTTACGGGCGGACACCGGAATCTTGGTGCCGGGGCCGAAGATGGCTTTTACCCCACATTCATACAGGAAATCGTAATCCTGGCGCGGGATAACCCCGCCCACCACCACGATGATGTCGCTGGCGTCCTGCTTTTTCAGTGCCTCCAGCAGGGCCGGTACCAGAGTCTTGTGGCCGGCCGCCTGGGAGGACACGCCAATCACGTGGACATCGTTCTCCACCGCCTGCTTGGCCACTTCATCCGGGGTAGAGAAAAGCGGCGACAGGTCGATATCAAAACCCACATCGGCAAAGGCCGTAGCAATCACCTTGGCGCCGCGGTCGTGACCATCCTGGCCCATTTTTGCCACCAGCATCCGGGGTCGACGGCCGTGCTCCTGCTCGAAAGCCTCGATGTCTTTCTGCATCCGCTGCCAGTCGGAGTCGGTTTCGTAGGAACTGCCATAGACGCCGGATACCGTGCGGGCGCTGGCGTTGAAGCGGCCCCAGACTTTTTCGATGGCATCACTGATTTCACCCACGGTGGCCCGCTGGCGGGAGGCCTTGATGGCCAGATCCAGGCCGTTCCCCGCGCCGGTTTCCGCCCACCGGGTAAGTTCCGCCAGGGCCGCGTCACAGGCGGCCTGATCCCGGCCGGCCCGCAGTTTCTGCAGATGGGCCACCTGGCTCTCCCGGACCCGGGTGTTGTCAATGTTAAGGGCATCGATGGGGTCTTCATCCTCCAGGATATATTTGTTGACCCCCACGATCACATCCTCGCCCCGGTCGATGCGGGCCTGCTTGCGGGCCGCCGCCTCTTCGATGCGCAGTTTCGGTTCCCCCTGTTCGATGGCTTTGGCCATGCCGCCGCGGGCCTGAATGTCCTCGATGATTTCCCAGGCTTTTTCCGCAATATCCTTGGTCAGGGACTCCATCAGATAGGAGCCGCCCCAGGGATCCACCACTTTGGTGATGCCGGTTTCCTCCTGAATGATGATCTGGGTATTACGGGCAATGCGGGCCGAGAATTCCGTGGGCAGGGCAATGGCCTCGTCGAAGGCGTTGGTGTGCAGAGACTGGGTGCCGCCGAACACCGCTGCCATGGCTTCGACGGTGGTGCGCACGATATTGTTATACGGGTCCTGCTCGGTGAGAGACCAGCCGGAAGTCTGACAGTGGGTACGCAGCATGCGGGACTTGGGGTTCTTGGGATTATACTGCCCCACAATGCGGTCCCACAGCAGGCGCGCTGCCCGTAGCTTGGCGATTTCCATATAGAAATTCATACCGATACCGAAGAAGAACGACAGTCGCGGGGCGAACTGGTCGATTTGCAGGCCTGTGGCCAGCGCGGTGTCGATATATTCCTTACCGTCCGCCAGGGTGTAGGCCAGCTCCAGAGCCGCGTCGGCGCCGGCCTCCTGAATATGGTAGCCGGAGATGGAAATGGAGTTGTAACGGGGCATATGCTCCGCGGTATAGCCGATGATATCGGCAATAATGCGTATGGAGCCTTCCGGCGGATAGATATAGGTATTGCGCACCATGAATTCCTTGAGGATATCGTTCTGAATGGTGCCGGAGAGCTTCTCCTGTGCCACCCCCTGTTCCTCGGCGGCGACAATATACATGGCCAGCACCGGCAGCACCGCGCCGTTCATGGTCATGGACACGGACACATGGTCCAGGGGAATGCCGTCGAACAGGACTTTCATGTCCTCCACCGAATCAATGGCCACCCCGGCCTTGCCCACATCGCCGGTTACCCGGGGATGATCCGAGTCGTAGCCCCGGTGGGTGGCCAGGTCAAAGGCCACTGAGGCGCCCTGTTGCCCGGCCGCCAGGTTCTTGCGGTAAAAGGCGTTGGACTCCTCGGCGGTGGAGAACCCGGCATACTGACGGATGGTCCAGGGCCGGCCCGCATACATGGTGGCTTTGGGGCCGCGCACAAAAGGCGCCAGCCCCGGCATGGTGTCGGCGCTGGTGAGGTGGGCGGTGTCTTCGCTGGTATAGAGGGGTTTGACATCAATGCCTTCCGGGGTATGCCAGGTCAGTTCGTCCGGGGAGCGCCCTTTGAGTTCCTTGGTGGCCAGTTCGGTCCATTGTGCCTTGGAAGGCTTATTGTTCTCTGTGCTCATACATACCTCGCGCTTATGGTTTCGACCCCGTGGTCATTCTGGTTTCGTCGGGGGTCCTGGCGCCTTGCAGTGCCGAAAGGAATAAGGAGCCACAACGAAAAAACTTGGATTGGAGGCGGGGAGTCCCCGTAAAGTGGCAGGTAGACTACCCAAATTCGGAGAAAAATTCACCCCAAAAAGCGTTTCAAGGCTTGTCCTCCGGTAGCAGCCGGTCTGGCTTAGCAGCGATGGGCAATCTCATGGATCCGGTCCCAGTTGCCCGCTGTCACCAGACTGCCCGGGGTCAGCCAGCTGCCACCGGCGCAGACCACGTTGGGCAGGGCCAGATACTGATCCACGTTATCCTCCGAAATTCCCCCGGTGGGAAAAAAGCCGATCCCGGGAAACACCGCGCCCATGGCTTTGATAAAGTCCACGCCACCCGCCAGAGAGGCCGGAAACAGTTTCACGGTGTCCAGCCCCAGATTCTCGGCGGTCATGATTTCCGAAGGAGTCATCACCCCCGGCACCACCGGCACTCCCCTGGCCGCGGCGCCCTGGATCAGCTCGGGACTGGTGCCCGGGCTGACGATAAACTGTGAACCACTGTCCAGTGCCGCCCGCAGCTGGCCCGGGTTTTTGACCGTCCCCGCACCCACCACCAGCTCCGGCCGGGCCTGTCGCAGTTGGGCGATGGCTTCCAGGGCACAGTCGGTACGCAGGGTGATTTCCAGGGTGGTGAAGCCGGCGGCACTGAGGGTGTCCGCCAGGGGCAGGGCACTGTCCAGGTTGGGCAGCACAATCACCGGAACAATGGATTTACGGCCTTCCATCAGGCTGCGAAAACTGTTGCTCAAGGGGCTCTCCTCATTGGGCTCTCCTCATTCTGCCTCTTACGCTTGGTGCTACCTGTTACCGCTCGCAGGCCGCGAGCACAAAGCTGGCGCCGTGGTTGGCGGGGCTGACCTGGTGACGGGCGTGAGCAAACAACAGGCGGCCCAGAGTGTGCTCCGAGGGCGGCGCGGCGGCGGTGGGTCGCTGTTCAAGGGTCGCGTTGTCCAGGTCCACCACCAGGCGGTCATTGCTCCAGTCCAGAGTCATCATATCACCATCCTGCAGTTTACCGATCATACCACCCTTGGCCGCTTCCGGCGTCAGGTGAATGGCGGCGGGGAATTTGCCGGAGGCGCCGGACAACCGGCCGTCAGTGACCAGGGCCACCCGATAACCCCGATTCTGCAGGGAGGTGAGGGCGGGAGTCAGTTTGTGCAGCTCCGGCATCCCATTGGCGGCCGGGCCCTGGGCCCGCAGCACTGCCACGAAATCCCGATTCAGAGCGCCCGCTTTATATTGCTCCAGCAGAGCCTCCTGGGTCTCGAACACCACCGCCGGCGCGGTGAGTGTGGTGGGCATATCCTCCGGCAGCGCCGAGACCTTGATGATGGCCTGACCCAGATTACCGGTCATCAGTTTAACGCCGCCGCTGGGGGAAAACGGCTCGCCGGTATCGCGCATCACCGCCGGATCTTTGCCCATGGCGCTCACCGGTTGCCAGTCCGGCTGGTTGTCCTCCAGCTGCGGAAACCGACGGGCCTGCTCGAAGGGCCAGCCATAGGCGGTCTGTATATCAGGGAACACTTTACCAGCCTGCCACAGGGCATCAATTACCGCCGGAGTCCCGCCATTGGCATGAAAGGCGTTCACATCCGCCGAGCCATTGGGGTATAGCCGGGTAAGCAGGGGCACTGTCGCCGATAACTCGGCGATGTCCTCCCAGGTGAGCTCCCAGCCGCAGGCCCGGCCAATGGCCAGCAAATGCAGGGTATGGTTGGTGGAGCCACCGGTGGCCAGCAGGCCGATCACTCCGTTGAGCAGGTTTTCCGCCTCCAGAATATAACCCAGGCCCCGCCCCGGGGTGAGAGTGGACTTCAGCAGCTGGCGCACCGCCGACTCGGACAAGGCATCCCGCAGCGGAGTGCCAGGGTTGACGAAGGCGCTGCCCGGCAGCTGCAGGCCCATCATTTCCAACAGCATCTGGTTGGAGTTGGCGGTGCCGTAGAAGGTGCAGGTGCCGGCGGAATGGTAGGACTTCTCCTCGGATTCCAGCAGGGCATCGGCATCCACGGCGCCTTCGGCGTAAGCCACCCGGACCTTGGCCTTTTCCTCGTTACTGATGCCGCTGGGCATGGGCCCGGCGGGTACAAAGATACCGGGCAGGTGGCCGAAAGACAGCGCCCCCATCAGCAGTCCCGGCACAATCTTGTCGCATATCCCAAGATACAGGCCGCCGTCGAAGGTATTGTGCGACAGGGCCACGGCAGTGGCCAGGGCAATCACATCGCGGCTGAACAACGACAACTCCATCCCCGGCTGGCCCTGAGTGACGCCATCGCACATGGCCGGCGTGCCACCGGCCACCTGGGCGGTGGCACCGTGGCGCAGGGCAAACGCCTTCAGCTTTTCCGGATAACGGTAATAGGGCTGATGGGCCGACAGCATATCGTTGTAGGCGGTGACAATGGCCAGGTTGGGTGTGGTTTGGGTTTGGCGCAGCAGATGTTTTTCCGATGCCTCGGCGGCGGCGTAGCTGTGAGCCAGGTTAGTGCAACCGAGACTGGAGCGGGAGGGTGTCTCCGACGCCATCTGATCACACAGAGCCAGATAACGCTGGCGACTGGCCTGGCTGCGCAGTTGTAATTT
>MDSW01047326.1_pt1 | contig 19010 bp, 10 predicted proteins | sample 811171 | NCBI WGS metagenome assembly MDSW01 (sample SAMN05326641, study PRJNA326480) | marine metagenome | isolation source: seawater | place: Atlantic Ocean: North West | collected 2012 | reverse complement strand
AGGGCGGGGATTGAAAGAAGCGAGGGACCCTGGGCGGAGAGATGCGCCGGGAAAAGAAACTCCTTAAGGATCGGCGTTCACCACGCCGACGCGGTCGTATGGGGACCAGTGCGAGATAGAACGCGCCTGCGTCTGTCGAAGCAACTCGGGATTATTCTGCGCCATGTCGGCGAGCCGCGCTTGGACGCCCTCGTCGTTCGCGATCGACTGCACCGCGTCCACCTCCGCGCGTCTTCGCTGTTCCTCCTCCGCGGCGGCTTTCATGTACGGCGACGCGTCGATCGCGGCGCGGAGGCGGTCCGCGTGCGTCGCGTCGTTCATGCACTGCTTTATCCCGATGGAAAAGAGTCGATCCGTCTGCATGCGGTCTCGGACCTCGTTCCCTAACGCCTCGTCCGCGTACGCGCGCTCGAGGACGGAGACGTAGCCCTCGACGCCCTGCGCGGCGATCGTCGCCGTGGGTGGGAGCGAGGAGGAGGACGTCGAGGACGTCGCCGCGTTGTCGTCCGCGGACGCGTCGTCCGAGGAGGAGGAGGCGACGACGATGACGTGTCGAAGCGCGGCGGCGGCGGCGCGGCGGCCGCGGGGGAGGCGCGACGGCGCGGCGGAAGCGCGCGGCGCGGGGGAGGCGACGCGACGCGCGGCGACGGCGGCGCGGAGCGCGGCGTTGGGCGCGGCGCACGATGTCGAGGTCATCGCCGGCGTGTCGGTGGTGCCCCGACGAGTGATGATGACGGGGCATCCTCAAGTCTGGTTCCTGTCTTCATTCGGTGAACCGAATCCCTAGTTCCGCTTCATCTCGCCCCGCGCTCCGCAGCGCGCGCACGCGACCATGATGGCGATCAGCAGCAGCGTCGGCGCCGTCGCGACCGCGCGGGCGACGCGCGCCGCGCCCGCGCGCGCGACGTCCGCGGTCGTCGTCCGCCCGAGAAGACGCGTCGCGTCCGCGGCGGCGTCCGCGAATAAGATCGTCGCGCGCGCTTCTTCGGCACCCGATCATCATCATCATCATCATCTCGCGCCGCGCCGCGTCGTCGCGTCGCCCGCGCGGGGCCGCGGCGCCGGCGCGCGCACGACGACGACGACCGCGGGATACTCCCCGTCGTACGGCGGCGGCGGCGGGAGCATGATCCCCGTCCCGGACCGCTTCGTCGCGCTGCTGCCGTACCTCGTCCCGCTGCTCGACGGACTTCGGTACTCGCGATTCTTCTTCTCGCAGTTCCCCCAGGCCATCTTCCTCCTGCAGCCGCTGCAGCCGATCGCGTCGATGTACTTTCGAATTCCGTTCGCGGGGATGATATCTTTCTTCGCGATATACCTGGGGATCGCGGAGAACCGGAGCATGTCGCGGTTCGTGCGGTTCAACGCGATGCAGGCCATCATCCTCGACATCGTGCTGGTTCTCCCCGGGATGGTCGAATACGTCCTCTCCCCCGGGTCGCTGCGAGGGATGGCGTTCGAGATGTACAAGCTGTGCTACAACTCCGTGTGGGTGTTCGTCCTCGCCGCGTTCTGCCTCGCCGCGGTCGGGTGCATGTTGGGGCAGATGTACAAGCTGCCGTTCATCGGCGACGCCGCGGACATGCGCGTGTGACGTATGACGGACGTACGAGTAGACCCCCGCGGAGGAAAGCGACGACGACGCGACGAGCTAATAACGACGTGTTGAATTGAAACCGAACGGCCGCGCGCGTGACACCGAAGCGAACGACGACGACGACGACGATGAATCGTGGCGTAGCGTTAAAACCTATTATAACCGGGAGAGCGTCGGTCTCCCTTCGTATTGTAATCGTACTCGCATGCGCGTGATGCTCGCGTTTCGCCGGCGCCGCCGCCGCCCTCTCAGAGCTCCGAGGATTCCGAGTCCGAGTCCCCGCCGAGCATGGCGAGCTCCGACTCCGACTCCGACTCCTCGATCGGCGACGCGCTCCCGCCGCCCTCGCTCGTGCGTCCTCGCTTCGCGTCCACCTCCACGCCCGCGCGCGCGTCCCCTCCGGGCGCGGAGGCGCGGTTCGCGTCCCTGTCCCGGTCGCGCGCGCGTTTTCGTAGCGCCGCCGCCGCCGCCGCGTCTATCGCGTCCATCGCGTCCATCTCCTCTTCGCTGTCCGCGACGGGATCGTCGTCGTCGTCTTCCTCGTCCTCGCTGCCGCCGCCGTCGGACTCGCTCGCGGACGCGGCGTCTTCCGACGCGCTCGGCTCGTCCGCCGACTCGGCGTTCTCGCGGCGCTTCGCCGCGCCCGCGCCCGCGGCGGCTCGCTTCGGGCGCGCCGCCGGCGGCGCCTTCGCCTTGGCCGCGGCCGCGGTGTTCACGACCTTGACCGACATCTTCGGCTTCGGCTTCGCGTCGACATCGTCCTCGTCCTCGTCGGAGCGGTCGGACTCGGACTCGCCCGCGGACTCCTCCTCCGACTCCGACGCCTCGTCCTCCTCGGTCTCGGACTCGAAGTCCTCCTCGGACTCGGACTCGTCGCTCTTCCGCTTCGCCTTCGGCTTCGGCTGCGGCTTCGGCTTCGGCTTTGCCGCGGCGGACTTCTTCCCGGCGCCAACCCCCGCCGCCGCCGCCGCGGACGGCTTCCCCGCGCCGACGCCGACGCGTCCCGTCGGCGCTCGGACGTTGCTCTGCACCGTCGACAGCGGCGCGCGCGGGTTCACCGCACCGATCCCCGCCACCGGGCGCGTCATCCCGCTCAGCATCCCGCCGCCGTTCGGTCGACCCGCGCCGAGCCTGTACCCCCCCGCGGGCGGCGCCGCCGCCGCCGCCGCGACCGCCGCCGCCGCGCCCGGCGCCGGCGTCGACTTCTTCTTGCTCGCCTCCTCGACGATCGCGCACCCTTCCACCTGTAAACTAAACACGAACGACACGTCGTCCCCCGCGGCGCGGCGCATGATGGGGTCCGGAAGCGTGCACGCGCGGTGGTGGTGCCCCCACGTCTCGAGCTTCTGCTCCTCCGCGTCGTCGTCCTGTTCCTCCCACGGCTGAAAATCATCCGCGGGGCCGCCGCTTCCGGTGACGCCGGCTTGGCCGTGTAAGCCGTCGTAGTGCTTCCCCGGGCACTTCTCGCACGCCACGCTGTCGTGCGTGTCCGACACCGTCGTCGCGTCCAGGGTGAAGAGCTTGCGGAGGTCGTCTTTGGACAGGGACGACTGCTCGAGCGTGCCCTCGCCGTTTACGACGTTCTGAAGCGACTCTTTCGAGAGCTGCCGCTGGAAAACCTTCTCCTCGATCGACCCGGTCGCGAAGAGGCGGTAGAGGTAGCACTTCTTCTTCTGGCCGTCGCGCCAGCACCGCGCGGCAGCCTGTTTGTCGTTCGCGGGGTTCCAGTCCGGGTCGAACAGGACGAGTCGGTTCCCGCCGATCAAGTTGATGCCGCACCCGCCGGCTTTGCTCGAGAGTAAAAACACGAAACAGTTCTCCGTCGGGTCGTTGAACTGCCTGACGAGCTTCTGTCGCTTCGTGATCGACGTCCCGCCGTCGAGGCGGCAGTGCGGGTAGTTGTTCTGCTTACACAGAAACTGCACGAGGTCGAGCGTTTGCGTGTAGTTACTGATGATCACGATGCGGTCCTTGGTCTCCGCGCGTAAGATGGCGAGCAGACGCGCCAAGACGGCGAATTTCCCCGAGTGAAATTCCCACCCGTCGCACATGCCGCTCTTGCCTCGCCCGTGCGGGCCTCTGACGTCGTACATCCCGGGCTGGAAGTACGCGCCGCACGACTCGAACCCGGCCGCGGCGCTGCCGGTGTTTTTCTCCGCGTTGATCATGTCGTAAATCAGCTTCGGGTGGTTGCACAGTTTTTTCAACGCCGTGATCGCGGCGAGCACCATCGTGCTCTTCCCGGTCAACGCCGCCTTCGCCGCCTTGGAGTCCAAAAAGTGCTGATACAGCTGCTGCTGCAGCGGCGACAGCTTGCAGCACACGACCTCGACGACTTTCGGGGGTAAGTGTTTCGACAGGATGGTGTTCGTGCGTCGGAGCACGAATTTGTTCACGAGCTCGCTGAGCTCGGCGTTGCGCTCCTGCGCGAGCGCGAGCTGTTTCTCCGTCGCGTCCGGCTCTCTTCCGTCCAGAATCGGCTTCTCGTAGTGCTTGTGGAACTCCGCGGTCGTCCCCAACAACCCCGGGTTACAAAAGTTCACCATGCTGTAGAACTCGTCCAGGTGATTCTGCATCGGCGTCCCCGACAGCATCACTCGCCGCCGACACGGCACCGACTGCAGCGCCTTATTCGTCAGCGTGTCCCCGTTCTTCAGCCGGTGCGCCTCGTCGCACATCACGAGCTGCACGCTGTCTTCCGCGCCGAACCGCTCGGCGTGGATGCGGAACGTCTCGTACGACACGATCATCACCTGCGCGGTGTTTCTGGGGCTTAAAAACCGGTTCACGGAGGAGATGACGTCCGCGCGCGACGACTCGCAAATCGGCAGCGTCTTCACGCGTCCCTTGAGCCACTTATTGCACTCGTCGTCCCAGTTGCTCACCAGGCTCGTCGGGCACACGATCAGCGCTCGCTTCGCCGTGGGCGTCCCGGTCACGACGCCCTGGCACAGCATCGTCCACAGCAGCGTGATCCCCTGGAGCGTCTTCCCGAGGCCCATGTCGTCCGCGAGGATGCACCCGCGGCCGTCGAAATCGCGCAGGCCCATGACGCACTCGAACATGAATTTGACGCCCTCCCTCTGATGCGGCCGCAGCCACTTCACGAGCATGTTGTCCACGACGATCGGTCTGTTCGTCCCGCCATCCGCGTCTTCCCACAGCACGAGCGGCTCGACGCCCTCGGGGAGCTCCTCTTCCTTCTCCTCCTTCTTCGCGTGCATCGGAGAGGAGAAGGAGCCGATCTGCATCGGTCGACCCGCGTGCGCGATGTTCTTCGTGCCGCCCCACGGCACGAAGCGTCGCTTCATCGCGAGGCGCTTCGCGAGCTCCGCGGAGTGGCCCGCGGTCGCGCCCGCGAAGGGGGCGCGGAACGGGCGCGCGAGGACCGCGGCGGCGTCTTGGCACTTCAGCCCGCTCACCATCGGTCTTCTCGCCACCTGGAGCGAGCCGCTGAGCATCGCCTGGACGTTCCTCGCTTTCACCTGCGCCTGGGACAGGACGGTGACCTCGTCCTCCTCCTCCTCCTCCGCATCTTCCTCCTCGTCGTACGCCTCGTCGTTCTCGAAGTCCGAGTCCGAGACCGCGGCGTCCTCGGAGTCGGACCCCATGGTGGTGGCGACGAGCGGGGGCGAGATCCACCAAACGAGGGGGGGTGCCTGTTTTCGTCGCTCTCTCCTCCTCGAGCGACGGATCTGGGCGCGCCGCGCTCGATATCCGCGCGCGCCGGCCGCCTCGCGAGCGCGTTCGGTGACGACGACGCGTCGCGTGAGCGAAATCCCGCGTTCGTCGCGCGCGATGCCGTCGTCAGTCGCCGCGCGCGCTCGGGTGTGCGCGCGCGTCACCGCTCGGAACTTTCAAATACAACGACTGTGAGCGCGCGACAGCTGGCGGCGCGGCGGGTGCTCACACCGCAGCGAGGGAGAAAAAAGCCACGACGTTCAAAAGACTTTCCCGCGCGCCGCCCTCCCCCCCACGCTCAGATCCGGCCATGTCTTTCGACGACGTCCCCGAGAACGTCGCCGCCGTCGTGTTTTCGCACCTCGGGAACGACCCGATAGACCGCGTCAGGCTCGCCGCGGTGAGCAAGGTGTGGAGGAGCGCGGAGAAAGCGGCCGCGTCGTTGCCCGTGGCTCCCGGTGAGTTGTACAGCCTAGGCCTCGTTGGAGGGTTTCGACAATATACCCTAGACGCTCATCACCAGTCCATGAAGGCGATCTACTGGTTGAGTAAGGCGGTGGCGACTGGTGACGCCGACGCCATGTGCACGATCGGACTCTGCTACCTGGTAGGGGACGGCGTGAAGAAAGACAGGGCGAAGGCTGCCGAGTGGTGGGAAAAAGCGTCCGGGCGTGGGCACGAGGCCGCGACCAGCAACCTCGCGTGGTGCTATAAACACGGCAACGGCGTGGAGAGAGATGGAGGAAAGGCACTCGAACTGTACTTAAAGGCGGCGGAGCTGGGTTCAGCAGAAGCCGTGTGGAGTCTCGGTAGTATCTATAGATACGGCACGAAGGACGGCAGGGTGCCGGTGAACAAAAAAGAGGCACTCAAGTGGTACCGCGTCGCGGCGGAGCGAGGCGATACCGTCGCGGAACAGAGGGTGACCGAACTCGAGGCCGAGCTCGCGGCGGAGACGACGAACTGACGCAAGACGCATCTCTACCACCGCGCATTATGAAACGCACGCACGCTCACGTCGACGACATCCACGGAAATCCGCGCTCGCCGCCCGACCCGCTCCCGCTCCCGCTCCCGCTCGCGTCTGAAAACGTCTCCTCGTCGTCGTCGACGCTCTCCTCCTCCCCAGAGCCGTCCATCGTCACGGTCACCGTGACGTCGTCCACGCCCGTCGGCTGCGGCGGCGCGCTCGGCGGCATCATCGGCAGCGGCGGCAGCGACGACGGCGCGCGGCTCTTTCTCTTCTCCTCTTTCTTTGCGGGCGGCGCCGGCGGCGGCGGCGGCGCCGGCGCCTTGGATCGCCGCCTCTTCTCGTCCCGCCGTTTTTGAATAAACATCGACTCTCTCCGCACCTGGTACGCCACCTTCATCGCCGCGGCCGCGGCAGCCTCCGCGGCCTGATTCACCGCGTGCGCCTCCCACTCCGTCTCCTCCATCTCCGTGTCCGGGTCCGAGCCGGACGCGTCCCCGAGCGGGTGCCCGCGAAGCAGATCGAAGAAACTGCTCCCGCGGCGTCGCGACGGCCGGCGTTCCGCGGCGGCGGCGGCGGCGGCGGCGGCGGCGGGGTCGTCCACGCGCGCGTACGAGTATTTCGACGCGCGACGCGCGCTGTTCATGCGCGCCGACGCCGCCGCCGCCGCGCTCTTCTTCCGTCCTCCTCCCGCGCTCCCCACGGACGCGGCGGACGCGAACGGCGAGCGGAGGGACGACCGGTTCGACCCCCCCCCGCGTGAAGACCACGCCGACGCGCCGCTGGACGTCCGCTTTTTCTTCGCGACGCCGACGTCGGCGAACGAAACGCCGCGCGACGATCCGTTACTCATCACGCCGCTGCTCTTCCGCCGAGGTGGCGTGCTCCCGCCCTCGCTGCCGCCGCCGCCGAACCCCAAGATCCGCAGCGCCTCCGCGTCCTTCTCCACGCCGGCGAGCGCGTACAACGTCGCGCGTCGCACCGGCTGACCCGTCGCGATCTCCTCCTCCGCCTCGTCCAACAGCATCTCGCGCTCGAGCTCCAAATCGCGGAGCCGCCGCTTTCGCCGCCGGTACAGCGCGACGCACCCCGCGCACGACAGCGCGACGAGCGCGAGAAGCGTGAAGAACGCGATGGACGTGAACGTCGCGTACTTTTCGTCCCCCGCGCGGTCGATCGCGTCGTCGACGGCGCCGCCGCCGTCGCCGCCGTCGCCGCCGCCGCCGCCGATGATCTCCACGCGCTCGATGCACCGCGTCCGGTCCTCGCTCGCGACGAGACCGCTCGCGCACGACGTGCAGTTCGTCGCCGCGGGGGACGACGACACCGTGCCCTCGTCGCACCGCTCGCACAGCTTGACCACGTTCAACCCGAGAAACGTGGAGCGGACGCGCGCGCCGGCGGGGCACGGGCGCTGCGCGGCGGCGCCGCGCATCGACCCGGGGTCCTCGAACGCGTCGCCGACGTGTCCGGGAGCGAGTAGCGCGCACGTCGCCGTGCCCTCCGTCGCGGCGAACGCGTCGCCCGCGCAGAGCGTGCACTCGTAGGAGTTAACGTGTGCGGCGTAGCGTCCGCGCGCGCACTTCGTGCAGAGCACGCCGCCGCCGGAGACGGCGGACGCGGACGATCCGGGATCGCACGCGCACCGCGTGCGGTCCGCGACTGCGCGTACGAAACAACATTTTACGAGTTCATCGGTCAGTCGAAAGGGTAACAACTTACATACGCGATCAAATGTTGAAACCGAGGAACGGGTGATGAAAGAGGTTCGTCTCTACAGAACGCACCCGACGACGCGTCGCTCGGGCACGGCTCGCACGCGCTCGACCCCGCGTCGCTCTGAAACGTCCCGTCCGGGCACGTCACGCACGTCGTCAACCCCGGCGTCGGCGCGTGCGTGCCCGCCGCGCACGGCGTCGGCGACGACGCGCCGGCGAGCGGCGCGTGCGCGCCGACCGGCGCGGATTCGCAGCGCGCGGCGCCCTCCAGCGAAAACGTCCCCGGTTGGCACGACGCGCACGACGTCTGCGCGCGGTCCCCGCGCGTGCTCGTCCCCGCGGGGCACGGCGCGCACTGCGCCGCGTCGCTCGCGCCGGCGGCGGCGCCGAACGTCCCGGGCGGGCAGTCCACGCACCCGGTCTGATGAGGGTCGTTCAGTGGTTGGTTCCGCGCGAGGCAGGCGACGTCGGGGCGGATGGAGTTGTTCGGGGGGGCGTCAGTTGGAGTCGACACACAGAGGCGTCGCGGCGCGCGCGGCGGGATTGAACGCGCTCGAGGGGCGAACGGGCCGAGAGAAACTGAACGCGCGCGAGGAAAGAAAGGAAAGTCCAATCTAGGCGCGGCGTGCACCGCGCGAAGAACAGCGCGAGAGAGAACACAAACGCGCCTGACCGACGGCGTCTTGGTACGTGCCGGCGGCGCACGCGTCGCACGTCGTCGCCGTCGCGTGTTCCGAAAAAAACCCCGCGTCGCACGGCTCGCACGTCGCGGACCCGACGCCCGCGGCGCTCCCCGGCGCGCACGGCTCGCACGTCGTCTGCCCGACCAGCGGCTGCGCGTACCCGCCGTCGCAGAGGTCGCAGGTGGTCGCAGAGGTCGCAGAGGCGACGGATCCCGCGGCGCAGAGCTCGCAGGTGGCTGAGCCCGCGATCGCCGAGGCACTCCCGGGCGCACACGCGTCACACGACGTCGACGTCCCCGCGACGCCGTTCGTGCTCGCGCCCGGGTCGCACAGGTCGCAGCTCTCCGCGCCCACGACCGTCGCGAAGCTCCCGGGGACGCACGGGTCGCAGACGTGCCGACCGCCGTCGGGTCCGAAGCGTCCCAAGGCGCATTGACACGTGGCGTGGGCGTACGCCACGTGGAGGCTCGGGAGGGGGCACGCGAACGCGCCGCCGCGATCGTTCCCGGCGGAGGCGGCGCGGAGGTCGACGACGCGCAGGAGGCCGTCCGCGTCGTCGACATCCGCGTCGGTGCCGCCCGCGCGGACGTGGTAGTCGAGCGCGCGCGCGAGGAGCGGCGCGGGGAACGACGGGATCACGCCGTCGAACGCGTTGGACGCGAGGTTGAGGCGACTCAATCGCGCGTGCGTTATCGTCGCCGTCGCGTCGCCGTCGTCGTCGTCGTCGTCGTCGTCGCGCGGGATCGAGCCGCGCAGCGCGTTGTTCGAGAGGTCCAAACGCTCGAGCGCCGGCAGCGCGGCGAATAACGTCGCGGGCAGCGACCCGGTGAGCCCGGCGCGCGACGCGGTGAGCTCGCGCAGCGCGCCGAGGCCCGCGCCGACGGCGCCGAGCGCGGCGGGGAAGTCGCCGAAGCCGCCGACGGCGGAAACGTTCAACACCCTCAAGTTCGCGAGCGGTCGAATCGACGCCGCGCTGAGCGGCCCCGTTATCCCGACGTTGCCGTCTAACGTCAGCGTCGTGAGGTCGATGAGGCGGTTATCCGAGAGCCAGTCGTCTAACGGGCCGGACAGCGCGTTGCCGCCGAGGCGTAAGACTTGAAGCCGGTCGCGGTCGCGGATCCACCCTGGGATCGGCCCGGCGAGGGCGTTTCTAGACAGATCCAGCGCGGTCAGCGACGTCGCGTTCTGAAGCACGCTCGGGAACGACGTCAGCTTATTCCCCGCGAGGTACAGACCGGTCACGCCGCTGACGTCGATCGACGACCCGGGCGCGAGCGCCTCCATGCCGTCGATGACGTTGTCGCTCAAACGAATCGTCTCGAGCGACGGCGCCGCGAGCAACGACGCGGGGACCTCGCCGGCGAGCGCGTTCTCGTTCAGCGTCAGCGTTCGAAGCGACGCCAGCGACCCGGGGGCGACCGCGGGGACGCTCCCGCTCAGCGCGTTGCGAGACAAGTCGAGCGAACGCAGCGCCGGGAGCGTGAACAACGACGACGGTATCGACCCGCTGAGCCCGAGACCGACGAGCGAGAGTTCCCTCAAATTCGTGAGCGAATCGAACGCGCTCGCGTCCGGGAGCGTGAACGCTGGCGGCGCCCCGGCGTCCGGGTAGGTCCCCCCGCCGACGTACACGTACCGTAACTGCGCGCAGGAGCCGATGGACGCGGCCAGCGACCCGCGAACGGGGTTCCCGCGGAGGTCCAACGTTTCCAGCGCCGGCCCGCACGGCGGATCCGGGACGTCCTCTTCGATGGCGTTGTGCGCGAGATTCACGACGACGAGCCCGGCGACGGCGCCTAAACCGACCGTCCCCAGACCGGAGGTCAACGCGTTTTGCGACACGTCGACGTCGGTGAGGGAGTGGAGGTTGTTGAGGTCCGGTAACGCACCAGAAAATGCGTTACCGTGTAAATCGATAACCTCGAGAAACACGAGCGACGACATCGTCGGAATCGCGCCGGTCAGCAAGTTGTTCGATAGGTTGATGGACGTCAAGTCCGCGAGATCGCTCAGCGGCGGAACGACGCCTTCGAAGTAGTTATCGGAGAGGTCCAAGGTCTGGAGCATCGGCCAGGACATCGTCAGCGCCGGGATCGACCCGTTCAGGTTATTATCCGAAAGGTTCACGGTCACGAGCCGCGTCATGCCTTCGAAAAAACTCGCCGGCAGCGCGCCGGAGAGTTCGTTCCCGCTCAGGTCGATCGACGCGAGCGTGCTCTGCAACGCCGAGATCGACCCGGGGACCGAGCCGCTCAGCGCGTTCATCGAGAGATCGATCTCGCGAAGCGCGGTCAGAGCGCCGATCGTGGACGGGATCGGACCGGTCAACGCGCAGCGTTGAAACCGGAGCTCGCGCAGAGACGTCAGACCCGTCGTCTGCGCGAACCACGCGGGCGGGAGCTCGCCGTCTGAGGGCCGAGGGTCCACACGAAGCGATGATGTCGGGGTGGGGTTCAAAGGCGTCAGTTGTTGGAGTCGAAAGGCGTCGCGGTGTGTCGGGATCGAAAGCGAGCGGGGGGTGGGCGGAGAGAAACGCCGGGAGAGAAAGTCCTTAAGAATCGGCGTTCACCACGCCGACGCGGTCGTACTGTATGGGAACCAGTGTGTGATAAGCGAACGCGCCTAAGCCCGGGTTGTGCGACATCGCGAGCGTCCGCAGCTGCCGCATCCCGGTCCACGACTCCGGGAGCGGGCCGACGAGCGCGTTCGACGACAACTCGAGCTCTTCCAGGCTGGTGAGGCACGCGAGCGACGTCGCGGGGCGGCCGGTCAGCGCGTTGCGGTTGAGGCGCAACGTCTTGAGCGAAAACGCAGACGTCGCGAACGCGGCGTAATCGCACAGCTCCGGCACGCCTCCCACGAGGCCGTCGTCCTCGAACGATATCTCGGTGAGCTTCCCTAACGTCAGCAACGGCGAGAATACGAACGCGATGTTGTTCCCGCCGCCGCCGCCGTTCAAGACGCCGTCCATGCGCAGCACGGAGAGTTCCGTCAAGTCGGAGAAGCGCGCGGGCAAACCGGCTCGGCACGCGAGCGACATCGCGCTCTGGACGCGGATCTTCACGACCCGCCCGTCGGCGTCGCACGCGAGCTCCGCGCCGGAGCTCGCGCACGTCGTCGTCTTCCAGTCGTTCAGGGTGCCGTCGAACGACGGCACCGGTGCCCACGGCCCCGGCCACGCCGCGCCCGCGGGCGAGCACGACTCGTGGAGCGCCTGCGCGGAGTCGTTCCGTATGAAGCGACGTCGGGGTGGAGTTCAAAGGCGTCAGACTTGGGGGTTGAAAGGCGTCGAGGTCGGGCGTTGAAAGCGAGGGGTAGGCGGAGATACACGCCGGGAGAGAAAGTCCTTAAGGATCGGCGTTCACCACGCGAACGGGGTCGTACGGGGACCAGTGTAAATATGAACGCGCCTGGAGCGCGCGGACGTCCTTCTCCCACGACGCCATCGCCGTCGCGCAGTGATCGGACGCGCGCGAGGCGCCGCCGCATATCGCGGGCGTCCAGTCGCCAGCCTGCGCGTTCGCGCCGCGGACGACGAGGGCCGCCGACGCGGCCGCGAAGAGGACGAGGAGCGGGACGCCGTTGATGACGCGACGAGGACGGCGGACGCGTCCGCGGACGCCGAAACGGGCGCCCCGCGACGACGATGATGACGATCTCGAGGAGAACATCGCCGCGGCGCGACGGGCGCGCGCGCGCGGAGGCGCCGCGGGCGGCGGCGAGGCGAACGACGCGAGCGCGTACGGCGGGGGGACGCGCGCGATCGTGCGTCGAGCGGCGGCGGCGCGTCGCGGCGGAGTGCGAACGAGACGACGCGCGCGCGGACTGGAGGGTCCGTCGTTTCCTATTTCGTCCCCGAGCTAGAACGCGAACCGTCGCTTTTCTCGGTCGCGACGACGGCAGCGGAGAGGTAGCACCGCTCTCCTCGAACGCGTCGTCGGCGGCGCGATACCGCGACGCGCGCGCGAGCGCGATGGCGTCGTCCGACGACGCGAAGACGAAGACGCCGGTGATCGTCGCGCTGGATTGGACCCCGAACGGGAACCACCTCGGGTTCTACGTCGCCCTCGACGCGGGGGTGTACGCGGACGCGGGCCTGGACGTGCGGCTCGTCTCGCCCTCCGACGCGGATTACAAAGGGTCCTACCACACGCCGTCGGACGACGCGACGGCGAGCGACGCGACGGCGACGGCGACGCCGTACGTCACGCCGTGCTCCAAGGTCGCGGCCGGGGACGCGCACTTCGCGATCAACTCCCCGGAGGGCGTGCTCGGGTGGAACACCGCGGACGGACGCCCGCGTCTCAAAGCGGTCGCCGCGCTGCTGCACGATCGAAACACGAGCGCGATCGTCACGCTGCGATCGTCGGGCAAGGCGTCGCCGGCCGACCTCGACGGCGCGACGTACGCGTCGTACGCCGCGCGGTTCGAGGGGCGCATCGTGCGAGAGATCATCCGTCACGCCGGCGGGAAGGGCGACTTCCGCGAGGTCACGCCGCCGATGCTCGGCGTCTTCGAGACGCTCGTGAAGGGCGACGCGGACGCGACGTGGATCTTCAAGCAGTGGGAGGGCGTCGAGGCGGTGCTCGAGGGAATCGACCTCAACGTCTTCACCCTGCTCGATAACGGCGTGCCGTACGCGTACAACCCGTGTCTGTGCGCGCATCCGGAGTGGTTGCGCGCGAACGCGGCGACGGCGAGGGCGTTCCTGGAGGCCACCGCGGAGGGGTATCGAAGAGCCGCCGACGACCCGGGCGCGGCGGCGGACGCGTTGCTCAGGCGCGGTCCTCTCTCTCTCTCTCTCTCTCTCTCTCTCTCTCTCTCTCTCGGACGACTTTCTCTCCGCCCGTTCACTCCTCGCTTTCGATCCCGACGCCTCGCGACTCCGACTGACGCGCCCCCGAACGCCGCCCGCCCCGACGTTGCCTCGCGCGGGAAATGACTCCCCTAAACTGTAAACCCTCAGGCTCGCGAAGAAGCACCACCCCGAGGTCAAAATCGGCGTGCACCAAGCGCACGCGAGCGCGGACTACCTCGCGACGAGGTTCCTGGACCCGGAGACCAAGGCGTGGGGACGCATGGAGGCGCGCGTGTGGGACGAGTACGTGAGGTGGTTGTGGGACCGGGGGCTGCTGACGACGGGCTTGAACAGCCGGCATCCCGACGGCGGCGCGACGTTTTCGCTGGACGACTTGCGGGACGGCAAGGCGGGGGAGAGGATCGATTTGGAGAGCGTGCCGACGGTGTTCACGAACGAGTACTTGCCTCCTCTGTCGTCGTCGTCGTCGTGATGGGCGCGATAGGGTGGCACAGGTGTGCTGAGTCGTCTTTTAGTTGTAAAACATACCTTCGTAGACTACTTCCGGAAGTCCGTGCTATCGTCACAGCAGATATCCTCCGGGACTGCGTTTCTTCGCGTCGTCGTCGTCGTCGTCGTCCAACGTGACCATGACGGTGACGTCGTCCTCTCTCCTCCGCTCCCGTCGCCGCGGCGGTGGAGGAGGAGGAGGAGGAAGAGGAGGAGGAGGAGGAGGAGGAAGCGTAGTCGGCGGCGCCTCGCGTCGCCTCGCCGCCGCCGCCGCCGCCGCCGCCGCCGCGACCGCGCCGCGCTCCCACGCCTCGTCGTCCGTCGACACGATCGGATCGAACCCGCGCTCGTCGGTCGGCTCGTCCGTAAACTTCATGTACTTCTTCGACCCGCGCCTCGACCGCGGGGAGCGAATCGACGACGGCGACGGCGGCCGGGACCTGCGGCGGTTTTCAAACGCGACGCGCATCGCCGCCGCCGCCGCCGCCTCCGCGGCGGCGTTCACCGCGTTTTGTTCCCAGTACCCGAGCGACGGCGACGACGACGACGACGACGGCGGCGGCAGGTCGCGTTGATACACTCCCACCGGCGGCGGCGGACGAGGCGGCGGCTCCCCGGGGACCATCACGATCGTCACCGGCTCGAGCGGCGCCGCCGCCGCGTCCGGCGCCTTCGCGCTCTTCGACCACCACCTTCGCTTTTTCTTCTCCCTCTTCCTCCGCTGTTCCTCCTCCGCCGCCGCCGCCGCGTCTTCTTCCTCCTCGTCGTCCTCCCCGTCGCCGCCTCGCCGCTTCCGCGCCTTCTTCCGCTCCAGCTTCTTCCGCTCCGCTTCTTTCAGTCGACGCATCCGCCGCCGCCACCACCCCGGGCCGAAACACGCGCAACAACACAACGTCGCCGCGAGCGTCACCATCGCGACGGACGCGAACACGTCCCCTCCCGTCGCGCCGCCGCCGCCCCCGCCGCCGCCGTAATCGAAATCGTCCTCGCTCTCGTAGTCCGCGTAGTCGCCCTCGCTGATGTCCTCGGTCGCCACGCACGTCGTCTTGTTCGCCGCGGCTTCCGAGCCGTAGCGGCAACTCGCGCACCGCGTCGACGCGTTCTTCGTTGACACCGTCCCGTCCGGACACGCCACGCACGTGGACACCATCGCGAGGTACGACACCGTCGTCTTCGCGTACGTGCCGGGCGCGCACGGGACCTGCGCGCGCGCGCCTTGCTTTTTGTCCGGGTCGAGATACGAAGCCCCGACGTTCCCGGAGCTCAAGGCCGCGCACGTCGCCGTCGTCGCGTTCGGCGCGAAAGTCTTCCCGACGCACAGCGCACACGACGACGACCCGCGGTGCGTCGCGTGCGTACCCGGCGCGCACGCGACGCACTCGTAACCGTCGCCGCTCGACGGTTTCGTTTTCGTTTCGTACCCCGGGAGGCACTCGCACGACGCGCGCGACGCGCTTCCGGCGGCGCCGCTCGCGCAGTCGACGCACGACGTCGCGCCATCCTCCGGCGCATGCTGATGCGCCGGGCACAGCGCGCAAGACGCGGCCCCCGTTGCGTTCGAGTGCGATCCGCGCCAACAGGGAAGGCACTGCGCGAGGCTCGACGCGCCTTCAGTGGCGCGGAACGTGCCGACGGGGCACGGCGCGCACGACGCCGCGCCGGCGGCGTTTTGATACGTTCCGGGCGCGCACGCGTCGCACGTCGTCGCCGCCGCGCTCGCCGCGCGCGTCCCCGGCGCGCACGCGATGCACGCGGAGGACGCGGAGGAGTGATACCCCGGCGCGCACGCGACGCAGGAGGTGCCGTTCGCGTTCGCTTCGTACCCCGCCGGGCAGGTCGCGCACGTCGACGCGTCGACGGCGACGTTTCCGCTTTCGCACGCGACGCATTCGGTCGATCCGGGGTTCGCCGCGACGACGCCGACGCCGCACGCCTCGCACGCGGTCGCGCCGCGCGCCGACGCGTGCGTGCCCGCGGCGCACACCTCGCACGTCGCCGCGCCGGCGGCGGCGGAGAACGTCCCGGCGTCGCACGGATCGCATCGGAGTCGACCGAGGTCCGAACCGAAACGACCGGCGGCGCATTCGCACGCGACGCCCGCGTACGCGACGTGCGCGCTCGGTAACGGGCACTCGAACCCAGCCGCGTTCGCGGCCGCGGACGTCAAGTTCACGACGTGCGCCGCGCCGTTCGGGTCGGTCGCCGCCGCGGAGAGAAGCGACGCGGGGAGCGAAGGCACGGTGCCGTCGAACGCGTTGTCGTTGAGGAACAATTTCACCAGTTCCGAGTGACGCGTCGCGCCGTCGTCGTCGTCGTCGCGCGGGATCGAGCCGCGCAGCGCGTTGTTCGAGAGGTCCAAGCGCTCGAGCACCGGCAGCGCGGCGAATAACGTCGAGGGCAGCGACCCGGTGAGCCCGGCGCGCGACGCGGTGAGCTCGCGCAGCGCGCCGAGGCTCGCGCCGACGGCGCCGAGCGCGGCGGGGAAGTCGCCGAACGTCTGAATCCCCGCGACGTTTAACACCGCCAGCGAGGACAAGTTCGCGATCGCCGCCGCGCCGAGCGGCCCCGTTATCCCGACGTTTCCCTCCAGAGACAACGTGTGCAGACGTCGCAGCGTGTTGTTCGCGAGCCAGTGGTCGAGCGCGCCGGTTATCTTATTCCCGCCGAGTCGTAACGTCACGAGCGTCGACGCGCGTCCAAGCCACGGCGGCGGCGATCCTTCCAACGCGTTGTCGGAGAGATCCAGCGCGGTCAGCGACGTCGCGTTCTGAAGCGCGCTCGGGAACGACGTCAAATTATTCCCCGCGAGGTACAGACTGGTCACGCCGCTGACGTCGATCGAACTCGACGACCCGGCCGCGGGCGTCTCCATTCCGGTGAGTCGGTTGTCGCTCAGCCGCAGCGTCTCGAGCGACGGCGCCGCGAGCAACGACGCGGGGACCTCGCCTTCGAGCGCGTTATCGTTCAACGTCAGCGTTCGAAGCGTCGTCAACGACCCGGCGGCGACCGCGGGAAGGGTCCCGCTCAGCGCGTTGTGCGACGCGTCCAACGTTTGAATCGCCGGGAGCGTGAACAACGACGACGGGAGCGTCCCGTTGAGCCCGACGCACGAGAGCGTGAGATCCGTCAAATTCGCGAGCGTGGACCACGCCGACGCGTTCGGGAGGGCGATCGCGACGCCGCCGTCGTTTCCGCTTCCGTTTCCCGTCGCCCTCGCGCTCAAGTGAAGCTCTCGAAGCCGCGCGCAGTCGCCTATCGAGTCCGGCAACTGTCCGTGAATGAAGTTCTCGCGGAGGTCCAGCGTCTCGAGGTTAATCCCGCACGTCTTCGACGGCAACGACTGCCGCAAAACGTTTCGCGCGAAATTCACGCGCGTCAATTTCGGCGACTCGAGCCACGCGCCGAGGCCGCTCTCGAGCGCGTTCCCGGAGACGTCGACGACGCGTAGATTTTGCAGAGCCGCCACGTCCGGAAACGCGCCGGTCAGCGCGTTGTCGCTCGCCTGAAACTCCTGGAGCTTCGTCAACGACGACAGCGAAGGAGGGATCGAACCGGTGAGCGCGTTCCCGGAGACGGATAAAAACGTCATTTGCGGCGTGCTCGACGCGCCCCCTCCTCCCAACGTCGGGAATAACCCGGTGAAATGATTGGAGCTCACGTCCAGATGCTGCAACGCCGCGCCGGTGATGTTCGGCAGCGACCCGTTGAACGCGTTCCCGGCGACGTCGATCGTCTTCACCGCGTCGTTCGCGAACAAACCGCTCGGAAGGACGCCGGCGAGGTCGTTTCGCGCGAGGAACAGTTCCGCGCCGTGTCGCTTCGTCGCCGCCGCCGCCGCCGCCGGCAGCGACCCGTTCAGCGCGTTCTCGCGCAGATCGATCACCTTCGCGTCCGTCGCGGTGAACATCCCTGGCGGGATCGGACCGGAAAGTCCGCAGCGCCGCATCTCGATCGTCTGCAGCGCGTTCATCGCGCTTCGGTCGGCGAACCACGCCGGCGGCACGACCCCGCCGAGTCGCGCGTTGTCCGACGCGCGCAACGTCTGCAGCGCCCCCATCGCCGCCCACGCGTCCGGGAGCTGCCCGGTCAGATCGTTGTCCGACACGTCGAGCTCCTCGAGCGACGACAGGCACGACGCGAACGCCGCCGGCGGCGGTCCGGTCAGCGCGTTGTCGTTCAGACGCAGCGTCGTGAGCGTCGCCGCGGCGCCCGAGGCGAAGGCGCCGACGTCGCACATCGACGGCGGCGCGCCGGCGAGCGAATTTCCTCCCAGGTCGATCGTCGTCAGCTTCGTCAGCGTCAGCGTCGTCGTCGCGCTCAGGAGCCTCGAGACGTTCATCCCGCCGGTGGTGAACGCGCCGCGCATCTCGAGGACGCTGAGTTCCGTGAGGTCCGCGAACGCCTCCGGGAATCCAATATCTGGGCACGACAGCTTGACGCTTTGTTTCCATCGTAAAGTCGCGATCCTTCCGTCGGCGTCGCACGCGAGCTCCGCGGCGCCCTCCGACGACGCGCCCTCCGCGCCGCACAGCGCCTTCCAGTCGTCTAGAGCGCCGTTGAACGACGGCACTGGTGCCCACGCGCCGGGCCACTCGTTCCCGCCGCCGCACGACCGGTGGAGCGATTGCAACGCGCGGACGTCTTTTTCCCACGCCAGCAACGACGCCGCGCAGTCATCGGCCGAGATCCCTCCGCAGATGGGCGGCGTCCACGCCGCCGCGCTCGCGCTCGCGCTCGCGCTCGCGTCTTCCGCGCCCGCGCACGTCACGGACAAGCACGCGATGAGAAGGAACGCGAGCCGCGCGCGCGCGTCGTCGCGCGCGCGTTCGCGGGGAGGCCGCGGACCCTCGCGAGGCATCGCGATCGTCGGTAACGCACGACGCGCGTCGTCGTCGTTCGCGCGCGGACCGTCGTCGACGCGAGACGACGACGACGACGACGACGACGACGCGAGGAGCGCTTCGCGGAACGCGGCGACCGCGCGCGCGCATCGATGGTTCGGCATGGTCGGAGAGGAGGATGTCGACGCGCGCGCGCGCGAGTGCGCGCGCGT
>MDSW01135214.1_pt1 | contig 19011 bp, 15 predicted proteins | sample 811171 | NCBI WGS metagenome assembly MDSW01 (sample SAMN05326641, study PRJNA326480) | marine metagenome | isolation source: seawater | place: Atlantic Ocean: North West | collected 2012 | reverse complement strand
TTTACCAATTTTTCCCAGAGCGTTAATTTCTGCGATTGTTTCTTCTGCTGCTTCCCTATCACGGGTGTAATTTATGGCAACGTCTGATCCAGATTTTGCCAGTCCTAGAGCAATTGCCTTGCCAATGCCACGACTACCTCCAGAGACAAATGCAGTACGATTTTCGGTATTATTTGTCATTTAAATTATCCCTAACTACCAGCTACAGTAATCCGCTGGTTTGTAATATACGAAGCTCTTTCGGAGCATAAAAATGCGACTGATCCCGCAATATCTTCAGGGTATCCAAGACGACCGAATGGGGAGTCATCGGCAAGCTCAGTGATGCTGTCCTTAACACGGCCAAGAAACTTGACCATGTCTTCTGCCATATCAGTCTCGATAAGCCCTGGTGCGACGATATTGACATGAATATTATTTGCACGTTCTTCTTTTGCCAGACTATATGCAACGGCTTCCATTGCGGCTTTAGCCGCAGAATAAGTACCACCGGTAGGCCCGAATGATTGCGCGGCGATCGAAGAAATCATTACTACGTCGCCACGTGCTGATTCTCGCATTTGTGGAACAATCATGCGGCATAGGTCATGCGAGGCAAATGCGTGCGCAGCCATCAAGCGGTAGAAGTCATCTGGAGTTGCAGCCGCTACATGCGGTCGACCCACAGCTGTCGCACCAATGCCGGCATTGTTCACCAGAATATCAATGTTGCCTAGCGCTGTGATTGACTCAGTTGCAAGTCTTTCAGCTTCGCTTTGATCTGACACGTCAGCCATGATGATTTCAGCTTTGCGCCCTAACTTGATTACCTCCGAAGCTATCTCTTCGGCAGCCTTCTGATTGCTGTGATAATTAATAACAACGTCAGCACCTTCAGATGCCAGTCGGTGCACAATCGCGCGACCAATTCCGCGACTACCGCCGGTCACTAAGGCTTTGCGCCCATCTAATTCGCCCATATTTCACCTCTAGTTCTACACTTGTTCGTAGAAAGTTAGTGTAGAGCGAACATTAGCGTTGCGGTACACGTAAGGAATTCGATATGCGCCTCTTGTTTATATTGACCGGAATCCTAGGCCTTTTTTTACTGTATCTTATGTTTTTTCATCCCAGCAGGTTAAAAGGCATCATTCGGTATGTTCGAATAGTTGGTTTTGCTTGGGTGGCTGCAATAATCATTGGATCTATTATTCGCTTAGTTTGGCCCGAATTATATTTAGGACCTCCGGCATAATGATGTTTCCGAAACGTATTCTTATATGCCCACAAGAATTTAAAGGCTCCTTAACAGCTAGTGAGGTATCAAGGGCTATTGCTCAGGGTGTAAAATCAGTTATTCCTTCGGCTGAGTTAATCATTCAACCTCTTGCTGATGGTGGCCCAGGCACAGTCGATATAGTCGGAGAAACAGCAGGTGGTCGATTTGTAAATCGAACAGTTATGGGGCCATTTGGCGCGTCTGTGGAGGCACGATACGCAATCATCAAGAACGATACAGGTAATTCTGCCGTTATTGAACAAGCCTCCGTTACAGCTCTTGCTGATGTTCGACTCGAAGATCTTGATCCGACGAAAGCTACATCTTATGGAGTTGGACAGATTATTTTAGATGCTATTGAACAGGGCGTTAATGAAATAATTTTAGGTGTAGGGGGCACATGCACAAACGATGGCGGCGCAGGAGCGGCTCAGGCGTTAGGTGTGGGTCTTTTAGACCCTGCTGGGGTTGAATTACCTAATCATCCATTGCATTTGGTCCGGCTCGAAAGAATTCTTTTGTCGTCAAATAAAAAGTTAAGTCAGATTCGACTTCGAATAGCAGTCGATGTGCTAAATCCGCTGTTGGGACCGACTGGTGCAACTTCCGTATTTGGTCCACAGAAGGGTATGCGGGATTGGCAGGCTCCAGCTCTTGAAGAGGCGTTAGCAATTTTTGCAAACCAGATTAGTATTGATTTGAATGTTGACGTCGCTGAACGAGATGGAACTGGGGCTGGTGGTGGCCTCCCTTGTGGCCTTATTGCAGCTATTCCAGAAACGACGATTGAATCAGGTGCATCACTCGTTAGTGATGTAGTGAGACTCAAGGCACAGATGTCAGAGGTAGATTTAATTATTACTGGTGAGGGATCATTGGATTCACAGACAAGTTATGGAAAAGCTGTGTCGCATGTGCTGGGCCTGTCAAAAGAGGCGAACATTCCTTGTCTCGCGATCGCGGGACAAGTCAATGAAATGCCGATATTGCTGGATGATGCTCAAGCATTAGTGTCACGATCCGCCTCCGTCGTGGAGATAGCGGATGCCATGATGCATGCGAGTGACCGTGTAGCGCTTGCAACCGAAGCTCTTATTAAAAGATATTGTGAACGATAGAAAGCAATTGTGCTAGTTGTAACTCAGATTGCCATCGATAAGAGCTTTTGCAATCACAACACGTTGGATCTCACTAGTTCCTTCCACAATCATTAGCTGTCTCGCGTCTCTGTAGTGTCGTTCTAGTGGATGGTCTTCCATGTATCCTTGACCGCCAAGTATCTGTATCGCCTCACTGGCTACTCGATTAGCCATTTCCGTCGCGTATGCTTTTGCAATGCTGAGCATATGTCCATCTGCCGGTCCAAATTTACCATCATCAACGAGTTCGCATCCTTGGTATACCAATAAGCGTGCAGCCTCGATATCGATGGCCATCTCAGCTAGTTTCATTTGAATTGCTTGAATATCAGTTAACGCATTACCAAATGCTCGCCGTTGTCGAGCATAATCAAGAGCGTACATAAGAGCACCTTCACCTAATCCAACTCCCCGGGCCCCAACAACTGGTCTGAGCGAATTTAATGTGGCCAGCGGGCCCTTCATGCCCATACCCTCTGTCTCTCCTACTAGTCGTTCTCTAGGAACTCGAACATTGTCGAAAGTTAGTACCCCAGTGGGTAGACCACGGACACCCATTTTTCTGTCAATTGAAGTAACTTCGAACCCAGGCATAGTCGTATCAACAACAAATGCATTCAGAGATTTGGGATCTGGATAGTCAGTCTTGGCGAATACAACAACTTGATCGGCCACCGGGCCACCAGATATATATATTTTTTGTCCATTGATAATATAGTCGTCCCCGTCACGGACTGCTCGTGCTTGAAGGTTTGCAACATCTGAGCCTGCATCAGGTTCTGTTAGACAGAATGCACCTTTTTTCTGTCCCGTGGCTACAGGCCCGATATATTCCTTTTGCTGTCTCTCGGTGCCAAAAAACTTAATTGTGTGCGTGGATAAGGATGAGAGCAATAACATAAGACCTGCACTGCAATCGTATTTTGCAACTTCTTCAACTGCGATGGCGAGTGCAAGAGTCCCTGCATCAGCCCCACCCGCAGCCTCCGGTAACGTTATGCCGAGTAAATCAGCATCTCTAAAAGCTTGAAAATAATCCTCAGGATATTCCGCATCTCTATCAACTTCGGCTGCTCTTGGGGCAATGACATCTTTTGCAATGCGGGCGGCATTATTTTTTATAAGGGTGTGCGCTTCACTAAGTTGAAAGTTCATTTGTTGTTCCTTTTTTGTATGTGCGTTTTGCGAGACTAAAGTCGATTATTTAACTTATTGAATGTATTGTATTATTTGGGTTCTTGAATCTTATCTCCACGGTAGGCAATCTTCAGTATTATGAATCCCGACAATCCAGCAAGTAGCGAGGCTACTATAATGCCTATTTTTGCCTGATCTAGCATTTGAGCTGAGCCAGGGAACGATAAATCCGCGATTAGCAAAGATACGGTGAACCCGATACCGGCGAGCAATCCTACACCTATGACAGCTAGGTAATTCATTCCTGTTGGAAGGGTGGCGCCCAAGCGAACCGCCAGCCAGGTGAAAGCTAATATTCCAATTGGTTTACCAAATACAAGGCCAATCCCAACGCCAAGTGTTATTGGAGACACAATTGCATCATTTATGACGTCACCACTAAGCATTACACCGGAGTTGATAAATGCAAATATTGGCACGATTCCAAACGCCACGATAGGTTGTAGTGAGTGTTCTAGTCGATCAAGCGGTGAAAGCGCCCGACTAGCTTCCTCATGGAGCTGAATGAGCGCACCTACCTCTCCGCTGTGCTCGCTATCCTCTTGCTCTGCAGTTGTTACAGAACCGGCAGACTCTTTATATTTTCCTAGGGCTTGCTCTGCGCCTTCTACAAATCCTTCTCTCGAGTACCAAGACTGCCAAGGGGTAAGGAGAGCGAATGCAACACCTATTACCGTTGGATGAATACCTGCATCGTGCATCGCGACCCAGCCGAGAATGCCCAGAGCAATATAAATGGGCGTATACCAGAGTCCATTCCTTTGAGCTACATAGGCCACTAGTAAAGTGCCTCCAGCCATAACTAGTGGGATGAGATTCAGTTCTTCGGTATAGAAGATGGCTATTATGAGAATGCCTCCGATGTCATCAACTACTGCCAATGCCAGGAGCATAATTCGCAGTGAGAAAGGGATGCGAGAACCAGCAAGAGTTACGACTCCGATCGCGAATGCTATATCTGTTGCAACAGGTATACCCCAACCATTGAGACCATCACCTCCGGTATTTAACCAGACGTACAGCAGAGCTGGCACCACCATTCCGCCTACCGCTGCCACTATTGGAACCATCACGGACTTCGGGTTAGCGAGTTCGCCTGCGACTATTTCGCGCTTTATTTCGAGTCCAACCAAAAAGAAAAAGATCACCATTAGAATGTCATTCACCCAAAAATGAACGGATTCATTGAGTTCCCAAAACCCAACATCCACATGTATATGAGCGTGCAGAAGGTCAAAGTACTGATCAGACCAAGACGAGTTTGCCCACAGCAATGCGAAAACTGCAGCAAGAAAGAGAACGATTGCGCTTGAAGTCTCGGTTTGTATGAATCGGGTAAGAGGACTGGCAAACTTTTTTAAGTTTTCCTGACGTTGCGCAAGCTCTGGATACCGAGCATGATGCCAGCTAAGCACATCGAGTGCCACATCCTGATCCTGTGCTTCTTTCTTTTCACTCATGTACCTATCCTTGCTGTTTTATTATCTAATAGATAGATTAGTCTCTTACTTCCGAGTGTTCTATCCATTGAACACTTTGTTGCGAGTAAGAAACTTACTGCATTCGAGGCTAGAATAAATTGGCAGATATGCCCTCGTAGCTCAGGGGACAGAGCAGCGGACTTCTAATCCGCGGGTCGGGAGTTCGAATCTCTCCGAGGGTACCATTCTTTCTTAACGTCCTTCGTTCACAAGGGATTTCGGTTTTTGATTCTGAGATCGGAGCTTTGAGCGTGAGCGTTTGTGGTGAACTTATCACTAGTTGATATAAAAAACTGTTATTTTTTATCGGGTTCAGCATTGTGATTCATAGAACCGACAGTTTTTAATGCATGCGCCTCTGCGAGAATATTTTTTCGGAGTTCTCCAAGATCCTGACTTTCATCCGGTCCGTGAATTCGACTGATGGGCTCTCCAACACCCGTGATTACAATTTCTGCCTTCGGAAGAAGGTGTTGCAAATCAGCTACTAGAGGGATGGAGCCCCCAAGCCCGATTCTTTTTGGTGCCCTTTCCCAGGCATGGGCCATTCCGTTCTCGAAAGCCTGAGTGATCGGTCCACTGAGGTCAGCGCTGAATGCTTCAGCTATCGATCCGGGCGTCACTGTAGCTGACACTCCCCATGGAGCCACAGAAAGTAGATGCTCCTTCAACAAAGTCAAAGCGTCGTCAGCACTCTGCCCCGGAGGTATACGCATGCTTATCTTGGCGGACGCTTCTGGGACGATCAAGTTAACAGACTCACTTATCCTCGGCGCATCAATGGCAAGTACTGAAATGGCCGGCTGCGCCCATATTCGGGAAAGAACCTGACCCCGTCCAATTGTTTGTAGTTGGGTGACCCCGCCAGCTTTCGAAATCATTTCTTGCTCGGTGATATCAACGTCGCTTTCTATCGAAGACACTAGCCCAGCTATGGCAACCGCTCCGTCATCATCATGGAGTGTGGAAATTATTCGTGATATCGACATCAATGCGTCGGGAACTGCACCGCCATACTCGCCAGAATGTACCCCGGCATTCAGAGATCTCACCCTGAGCACACAGTCTACGACACCCCGCAGTGAGGAAGTCACAGCCGGTTGTCCGACTGACCAGTGGGATGAGTCCGCGATTATTACGGCATCTGCATTTAATTTTTCGCCATACTTTTCAATAAATGTTGAGGCATGTGGTGACCCAAGTTCCTCTTCACCTTCGATAAGAAATTTCACGTGACACGGTAATCGGAGTTGGTCATCCAAAAGTAGTTGGATGGCTCCCAGGTGTGTCACGATTCCTGATTTGTCATCACTAGCGCCACGCCCATATAGCCGCCCATCGTGTTCGACTGGCTCAAATGGCTGGTAGGACCAGTCGTCGATATTTCCCACAGGTTGAACGTCATAATGACTGTATAGAAGTACCATTGGGGCGTTGCCGTTGGTCGATTTGAATTCCCCAAACACTGCTGATGGTGCGCCTGCCACGTCAAGCATTTCCACAGAAGCTCCTAGAGAACGAAATTGCTCCGCTACTACATCAGCACATTTTTTCATTGCTGGCGAATCTGGCCCCTCCAGGCTAATCGACGGTATCACAACCAATTCCCTCAGGGTTTTGATGAGAGAATCGATGATTTCAGTATTTAGCTCGAGTGACATCGTGTCTTCCTCCGCAGTGAAATGTTTTCATGTGGTCTGCATTGAATCATACTCTGAGCAATAATATGTGAAATAACAAGGTGAAGGTTTTTAGTTGACTAAGCTATGCGGTTGGTTTTTTGTTTATGGCGGACGACGAAGAGCAACATAGTGCAAAAGATATGTCGTATTTGCATATAGTTTGAGGCCATCTCACTGAATATTTACATTAGGTTTCCTAGACGGTCCTCTCAACCTAACTTACAGCCCACATACCCTTGTCGATACGTTCACGTAGATGAGCAATGTGTGCCGGTCCAATACCGCAGCAGCCACCGATGATTTCAGCTCCGTCTGCGCACCATAGTAAAGCTTGATCTGCATAAGTCTCTGGGGTGAGATCCTGTAATTCACGGAAGTGATTACCGTCACGTTTCCAGTCCTTGGAAATCGGGGTAAATGCATTAGCATATGCGCCGATTGAATGCGTTGTCTTGGCTCTGAGAGATGGCATGGCATTTCCGACCGCAGTAACATCACAGCAGTTTAATAGCGTAGCCTCGATCGATATTTCATCCAGTGCTGCGAGCGCATCATCCAGAGTTTCACCACTTCGAAGTAGCCCATCAGCTTCGTCTCTGAGAGTCCACGACACCCATATTGGTTTCCCAAATATAGATGCCGCCTTTGCCGCTGCCGCAGCTTCTGCAGCGCTCGACATGGTTTCACAGAGAAATAAGTCCACTCCGGGAGCTAAGCACCTGGCTATCTCAGTATATTCTTCGATCATCGAACTGACCTCTTGATTGTTCGTTTGATAGCTTTCGCGCAGAGGAGGCAAACAGCCGGCGATTCTGACCTTGGAATTTCCGGCGCGTTCCCGAGCTTCATTAGCCATCTCAACGGCGATGCGGGTCATCTCATCAATCATATTAGCCATATTCGAAAGCCCAAGACGATGCTTGGTCAGAGCATAGTTCCAGACGGTAATAATTTCCGCGCCAGCACTTATGAATTCTTCATGGACTTCTTGGATTACTTTTGGTGAATCAATGAGCGCCTGACCGGCAGTTTTGGCATCAGGATTCAATCCTCTTGCGCGGAGTTCTTGTCCCATTCCGCCATCAATCAATAAAGTCATGTGTGTTGTCCTAGTCGTGCCACGTGCGCTGATTGAGTGGTCAATTTGGATAGTCTAAGTGGAATTGCGACGCTAGGTATTTTATTCGTAGATATGATGTATTTTGCTGTTAGTGAACCAATCTACATTTGAGCTAGAGGCTTACGGTTCACGCGACATTCTTGATTAAAGCCCAGACTGCTGATTGAGTGCTAATTACGTTCGAGCGATGACTGACTGATAACAAATTGGTGATAAATAGTCTTGCGAAGCGCGTTTTGAACGTAAATTAGTATCTAAACTCTAAAAAGTCTCCGCTATCGACGTTTTGGTGCGTTTTTGTAAGGATTTGTCAGCGATTGAGTGACAGAGGCGGTGGAGGTTTGTTAAGTGAAGTTTTCTAGAGGTGGAAATCCTAGCGATCTTTCTTTTTTAGTTTGAAAGTATTTTCTAAGTTGCTTAATGGAGTAGGTGCCCGTCACTTAAGTTAATTATTTGCTCCTTAAGACACCCGTTAGTTTCTTTGATATAGAGGGGCTTTTCACTGAAGTTTTTAATGTTTAATAGATCTCGCGCGGCGGTAAAAATTACGGTTCTAGAAGTATTAATACAATAAAAAGATATAATTAAATGTATATTAACGCCAAGATTGTTACGGTGAATTATATTGTGTTAGTTACCCATTTACATATTTTAATATAAGGAAAAATATCTAATAAAAATGAAAAGTGAGATAGATGATGAATTTTTTTATTTATTGAGAATACAATAAAAAGTATGATTATATGAGTCTTATTAACTGCGCTAATGTTTGCATATATGAACTACCTATAAGTCTTCTGTGGGTCTGCTAACGCATGATCTACGATCTAGTTAACGTGCTAACTTTGGGACTACTATCTGGGACCTAACGAGGTATCTCTGCGGCTTTAATTAAGTAGCACGTGGCAAGATGCGACCCCGAAATCTGGCGAGATAGCGGACAGCCGTGCTCGGTGTGTGTTTGACCATTCATTTAGAAATAGGCCCCAGTGGGTAATTTGTACTCTGAATCTTGATCGACTTAGACGGAATTGTAGACTTATTTGGGGCATGAAAATAGGTTAGTGGGGTAATTTTTCGGATGGATATCTCTAGGCTAACGGCTGTGATTGATGAGACGATATTCTGCATGTGAATGGATAGGAGTGAGAATGTTAGATAATCATGATCATGAGAGCGAACACTCGGTCGATATTGTGGTGAATTCGGAGCCAGAGAAGGCGGCTTTGGAGGCACTCACTCTCTATATGAAGTCTTGGAATAATCGTGATATTGAAGGAATGGATGCAGCATTTCATTTTCCACACGCTCGAATCGCAAGTGGTCAGATTACGATTTTGGAAAAAGATCGGCTGCGTTCTCAGGATTTCTTTAAATCGTTTATTGAAAACACGGGATGGGATTATAGTCTGTGGGATTATCGTAGAGCCGTTCAAAGCAAAGAAGATAAAGTGCATTTTGCTGTTCAATTTACAAGATATCGCAAGGATGGAACCTCGATAGGGCATTATCCGTCACTTTGGATCGTTGCCTTGATTGATGGGAGATGGGGGGTTCAAGCCCGATCTAGTTTTGCACCTTAGATTGAAATTCGATCTGAAGATTTGCTCTACTTCTGGACCTATCACCAGTGACTGATAACCTAGTAATAACGTTTTTTGGGATCATTTAAGGAAGAATCTATGAGTCATCTGTTTAGTTCGCTAAATCTCAATCACGGCACAGATATGAAAAATCGATTTATGTTGGCTCCTCTCACTAATTGTCAGAGTAATGATGATGGAACCATGTCCGAGGAAGAATTTCATTGGTTGACTATGCGTGCAAGGGGTGGATTCGGCCTCACTATGACATGTGCGGCACACGTGCAGGAAATCGGGAGAGGATTTCCTGGGCAGATGGGAATATTTTCAGATCGGCATTTACCAGGATTAACTAGACTTGCAACTGAAATCAAGTCACATGACAGTGTTGCGATTGTTCAGTTACATCACGCCGGTATGCGCTCACCGGAAGCTCTCATAGGGGAGCGACCAGTGTGTCCATCGGATAACGAGCGAGATGGTGCACGAGGTATGACATTGGATGAGGTCTATCAGCTTAGGGATGATTTCATACAAGCAGCCATTCGTGCCGAAAAAGCTGGCTTTGACGGTGTAGAGCTGCACGGAGCCCACGGCTATATTCTTTGTCAATTCTTAAGCAGTGAAATTAATCAACGGAAAGACCAATATGGTGGAGAATTTGCGAATAGAAGTAGGCTGTTACGAGAAATAATTGAAGGAATTCGCGCTTCCTGTGCGGCTACATTCGTGCTGGGAGTTAGGCTTTCGCCAGAAAGATTTGGTATGCAACTGTCAGAAATTAAAGATTTGGCACAAAATCTGATGAACGAAGGTGACATTGATTTTTTAGATATGTCTCTGTGGGATGTGTTTAAGGAACCGAACGAAGAGGATTTTCAAGGAAAAACTTTGCTGGCTCATTTTGCGGAACTTGAGAGAGGTAATGTGAAGCTCGGCGTTGCTGGCAAAATTACGAATCCGAGCGAAGCTGAGACAATAATGTCGCAAGGAGTTGACTGGATAATGCTCGGCCGAGCGGCAATACTTCATCACAATTTTCCCAACTTACATCTAAATGATGAAAATTTTATGCCAGTGCAATTGCCGGTAACTAAGAGTCATCTACAGAATGAGGGATTATCAAATAAGTTTGTTGAGTATATGCGTGGATGGGATGGATTCATTAGCGACTAGATAGGTCCGTCGCTGGAGTTAAGGAGAACATATGTATATTCATGTAACAGTTGATTTACCTGATACACCGGAACAGGTGTGGAATTATCTTGCGGATGTACGGTCACACACTGACTGGATGCATGATGCGTTAAGTATCACCCTTACATCGGAAAAAACTGAAGGTGTTGGAACCACTTTTGATTGCCTGACAGGGGTCGGTCCGCTCAAAACTATGGATAAGATGGAAATTGTAGGTTGGGAAGATAATCGGCTAATGGGCGTGAGACACCAGGGACTGGTGAGTGGCGAGGGACAATTTAATCTAGAACCGATTCCCGAAGGCACTCGTTTCTCTTGGGTTGAAGATTTAAAGCTTCCTTGGTTATTTGGTGGTCGAATTGGTGAAGTGTTTGCAAAGCCTATATTACAGGCTATATGGCGAAGGAATCTGCAAGGACTAAAAAATCAAATCGCCGCACGAAAAGCGTAGGATACTCAACTATTTGAATATTTGTTGCTGAGCTGGTTACGAAATTTGCCTGCAATTAATTTCAACAGGATTGGAAATTTCATGACGAAGATTGGCATATTGCTCCCTACTCGAGAAGCCGTTTTTTATGGTGATAAATCAGGTAATCCGAGACCGCTTGTTGATTTGGCGGTTAAAGCTGAAGAGATGGGATTTGATTCGGTCTGGGCTGGAGATTCGCTACTTGCTCGGCCGCGGTCAGAGCCATTGGCATTACTCTCGGCCGTTGCTGTAAGGACTAAGAAAGTGGAGCTTGGAACGGCTGTTTTATTACCAGCTCTTCGCAACGCTGAGCAACTTGCTCAATCGACAGCCACGCTCGATGCTCTTTCTGGTGGCCGATTCATCTTAGGGATTGGTGGTGGACCAGATACTCCCGGGGTACGTACGGATTTTGATCTCACAGAGATGGATTTCGCAAAACGTGCCAGTCAGTCAGTAAAAGTTGCTGAGCGGATTAGATCTCTTTGGCGTGGTGATAAAGAACAGATGTATCCTCTAACTCATAATTCGGATGGTCCCCCAATTTGGATGGGTGGGGCCGGCCCAAGAACCTTAGAGCGCACGGGCCGTCTGTTTGATGGCTGGTTTCCTCTCGCTACATCACCAGAGGCGTTTAGAAGTGGCCTCATGTCGGTCAGGCAGGCCGCTGACGATGCCGGTCGATCATCTGATTCAATAACCGCTAGTGCCTATCTTACTGTGGTATTTGGTGAAGCAGATCAAGCTCAGGCTCAATTAGCTGAGCATTCGGAGCTTTATTACGGTGTGCCATATGAACAAATTAGTAGGGCTCAGGGGTCGATTGCAGGCTCAGTGGAAAAGGTAGTCGGCTGGCTCGATGAATTTGTATCTGCGGGTGTTGAGCACCTGTGTATACGCTTTGGCTGCGAGGATATTTCCGGTCAGCTCGAGATCCTGGCGAGTGTGCTCCCTAGATATAAGTAAGTTCTCACTATCTAATTTAAAGCCTCGTTTTAGTGACTGATAAAAGACGTTTCTAAGTCCGGATTTCTCGCATTTCGCTCGTCTTTTCTCGAACCACCTTCAATTTCACGATCGTAGACAATTTCGCCGTTAATCACTGTTTTCTCGATCTCTATTTGGTCTATATTGGCTGGATTGATGGCAAGAGGATCATCGGATAGCACAACAAGATCCCCCAGCTTGCCAACAGAAAGGCTCCCCTTAATTTGTTCTTCGAAACCTAAGGCTGCCGCATCGAGAGTCATCGATCGGAGAGCTGTTTCTGGATCTATCACAAATTCAGGGCCTAACTCCTCACCGCCACGCGTCTGCCGGTTCACTGCGACATGCACGTTGAATATGGGGTCAACTGGGGTGACCCACCAGTCAGAATGACAGCCGAACAATATGCCACGGTCGAGAGCTCCTTTCAGAGGAGAAATTCTTTCTCCTCGGTCTGGTCCTAAGAAGCGATCTCTGTGTCTGTCTCCCCAATAGTAAACGTGCAAATTGAAGAAGGAGGCTGCGATATTGAGCTCTGCCATGCGATCTAGCTGATCCTCACGTACGGTCTGGCAGTGTTCGATTCGAAATCGATGGTCTTGTGTTGGGTGTCGCTCTAATGCTCGTTCATACGCATCTAAAATTGAATCTATAGCCCGATCACCGTTGCCATGGGTCCCTACCTGCCAGCCAGCTAGGAGCGCTTGCTCAGTGACTTCATTGAGGGTCTCTTGACTCCAGATTTGAATGCCTGTCTCCGTATCGTGGTCGTGGTAACCCTCTGTAAGTGCTCCCGAGTGTCCTTGCAAGGATCCATCATGGACTATCTTCAGGATGCCTGCTTTTAACTGTTCAGACCCAAAACCAGTGGTAAGTCCTGTTCGTGCCAATGTCGGTACGGCTTCCAACTCACCATATCTTCCGGCTAATCCGCCATAACTTGCTGCTAAATAGGTTCGAACAGGGAATTTACCACTTTTCCCAGCGAGATCGTAAGCTCTAAAAGAGGTTTCATGATGTCCGCTACCGACGTCATGTATTGTTGTAACACCTGTCTGGACGAGCCGTTTACCAGCCCATTCCAGCCCCGCTATGCACTCGTTAACATTAGGCGATCCAGCCAGTCGAAGAATAAGCCGTGTAGCTGACTCGTAAAAGACCCCAGTAGGATCCCCACTTTCATTTCTATCAATTACACCGCCGTCAGGGTCTAAGCTATCAGCTGAGACTCCCGCCATTTTCAAGGCCACACTATTTCCATATGCTAAATGTCCTGATATATGTGTGACTATAACTGGCCGTGTAGTTGACACTTCATCGAGATCGAATCGTGTGAGGTGACGGTTGTCTTGGATTAGAGAATCATCGTATGAATGGCCTTGGATCACCTCAGAATTTTTAGATTCTGCAAATTTAGTCATTAGAGCTATCAGGTCGGTAATTGTTCTGCTCGGCGGTGAGCCACAGTTCACGCCAGAATTCATCCGGATACCTGTCATCAGTGGGTGAGTGTGGGATTCTACGAAACCTGGAACAATAGTTTTTCCGGCAGCATCGATGTGGACTAAATTGGGGATAGTCATCTCTTCGACAATTGAGTCATCACCTATTGCTGCAATCGTGCCATTGAGAATTAATATTGCTGACGCTCTTGGGATATTCTCATCGAGGGTAATAATATTGGCGTTTTTTATGGCTAAGTGCACGTTATTCCAATCTTTTTTTGAATGAGTTAATTATTGTGTTGGAGTTGGACTGGGAGACCTAATTCTGATTATTGTTCAATGAATTCTATGAGTGTGTCGAACGCGTTAAGTCGCACACAGAGACTTTGATTGTTTTCTACGCTTGCTACTTGAGCGGAAAAATTGAGAACTAGATTCTTAATTGCACCCAAATCACTAACAATGAAGCGCAACGCTCCAAAAATTGTCGATCTATCACCTACTGACGTGGCAAGATCACCATATTTTGCGACATACATGTCGGTTGAGTATATGGTTAGGCGCGAGTTGATTAAGTTAATGTGGTAAGAGCCTGATTCTTGATGCTGCACATCGCCCTGAACGAGTTTGCCATAGTCCTCAGCTGTTTTCTCTGCGTTCTGACTCACTATCACCATCTCTTCAGCATGAACAGTCTGATTGACATGGTCTTGCCATTCTGGCCTCCAGACTAAATCTGGTGTTCCGTGTTCACAGAAATATACGCGGCCCGCTGGGAATACTTCAGACTGCACTGTTACTGTCCTAAATCGAGCATCTTGGACACTATCTTCTAGTGCAACTGGTCTACTAAATGCCTTCGGTGGATCGCCATCCATATTCAGACTTTGAAGTAGTTTGTAGGTCTCATCCACGTCTTCAGACTTAAACACAAGACCATCGATACCCAGCGGAGCCACCATCATATCTGCCCGTTTTTTTTGGTTCTCCTCAGGGACTCCAATCAACTCAAGATAATTGGTATCGAACATCGCAAGATGATTGACTGATCCCAAGGTGTGATAGCCTTTGGGCGTGATTGCGAAACCTAGCTGAGCAAAAATTTCTGCGGCTTCATCTATATCGGCACGAACATTTATCACTACGTGGTCGAGTTCAAATTGTGAATCAGGCATATGCAAGTCTCCGTTAGTCTTGGATACTAACATCTAAATTTTAATAGAAATGGAAATATTTAAGATGAATGAAAAAATTCAAGTGGTGGCTCCTGAGAGCGTTGGATTATCGAGTTCACAGCTGAGTAAGCTCAGTAATTTTTTCCAGAGCGAATATATCGATGCGGGTCGATTGGCGGGCTGTATGATAGCGGTTGCTCGCCACGGAGAAGTCGCGCATCTGTCTGTTTTAGGTAAGGCTGATATGGAACAGGATCGGTCGATGCGGGAAGATGATTTATTTCGCATCTATTCGATGTCTAAGCCTATTACCTCAGTAGCCTTAATGAATCTTTACGAAGATGGGTTGTTTCAACTCAGCGATCCAGTCTCAAAATTTATTCCAGAGTGGAAAAATCTCGAGGTATATGTTGGTGGAAAATATCCTAATTGGGAAACTAAACCCTGTGACAGAGAGATGACAATTTCTGATTTACTCACTCATCAGAGTGGAATTGCAGCAGGAAGCTTTGGCGCTTCAGGAAATTATCCCGAGATTGAACAAGCCTATCGTGACATTGGTCTAGGTCCTGATTGGTTCCAGACTAAGGGTCTTACTCTAAAAGATACGATTAACGCGCTATCGAGCGTTCCGCTCGCTTTTTCTCCCGGTGATTATTGGAATTACTCGATATCGACCGATATTTGTGGTTACCTAGTCGAAGTGATTTCAGATCGAAAATTTGATGCGTTTCTCAAGGATGAGATATTTGATACGTTAGGGATGAACGATACCTCGTTTGAGGTAGATCCAAGTAAGGCTTCTCGTCTCACATCAAATTATACGCATGGACTAGACGGCAAACTCGAGCTTTTTGATTCAGCTACAGACAGTGGTTTTTTTGGTCCGATTAGTTATTTTTCAGGTGCCGGTGGACTTATTTCGACAATGGCGGATTATCTCCGTTTTGCGCAGATGCTTCTGAACAAGGGCGAACTCGAAGGCACGAGAATTATATCTTCTAAAACTCTCGACTTGATGACTATGAATCATTTAACTGATGGCGGAACAATGCAGGATCGCGAAAAGAAGAAGAGTTTGAGTCTTCGCTCCCCTGGTCATGGTTTTGGACTTGGGTTTTCGATGGTGCTAGATGTAGCTCAAAGCGAGTCAATTGGCTCAGTAGGTGAATTTAGGTGGGGAGGTGCCGCAAGCACCGCGTTTTGGGTAGATCCTTTAGAAGATTTACTAGTAGTTTTCATGACACAGTTAACTCGCGCGACCACTCAAATTCGACCACAACTTAAGTCACTTATATACCCAGCAATCATAGATGCCTAGTTTATAGCTGCATGGGGAACACTATTGTATTCAGGCTTGAGCCGTATACACTCTTGATGTCGTATTGAAAATAATTAAGGGGGTGCCGAAATGGCAATCAAAGTATTTAATGGCGGCCGGCAATTGGCTGACCCAAGCATATTCACAGCTGCTGGTATGGAGCTCGTTCAAGTTGCAGTTGGCGCGACTACAAAAAAAGAGGATTACATCGACCTTTTGCGTGATGCTGACGGGGCTCTTATTGGTACATTGCCACTCACAGATGCTGAGGTTCTTGAAGCTTGTCCTAAGCTAAAGATTGTGAGCAGGCAGGGAGTCGGTGTAGATTCCATTGATCTAGAAGCATCGACTCGACTTGGGATTCTTGCTTGTAACACACCGGGCGTCAATACCTCTGAGGTAGCTGACCATGCGATGGCCCAGTTACTAGCGCTCACTAGACTGATACGAGAATTTGATAGCGCTGTAAAGGCTGGACGTTGGAGCACTCAGACGCAGGCTGTTCGCGATCTTGCTCCTGGGTTAAAGAGGATTGCAGGCAGCACAGTTGGGATAGTTGGTTTCGGAGCTATTGGCCGAGCCTTTGCCACGAGAATACGGGGGTTTGGTCCGTTTCGCGTCATCGCCTACGACCCATATGTGGCTCAAACTTCGGCCGATTTGTATGGCGTTGAGTTGGTGGAGTTAGATGAACTCTTGCGAGTGTCTGATTTTGTGACAATACACGCTCCGTCGACGTCTGAAACTAAGCATATGTTCAGTTCTGACGCTTTTAAATCTATGAAAGAATCTGCCATTCTTATTAATTGCGCACGTGGCCCATTGGTGGATCCAGCAGCATTGCATGTAGCTCTGACTGACGGTCAAATTTTTGCGGCCGCGCTGGACGTCACGGAAGTGGAACCAATTGATGCTGAAGATCCACTGCTTGGTTTGGATAATTTAATTATTACTCCACATGTGGCCGCCGGTTCGGCAGTTTCATCATCGGAGGGCGTTCGGAAGCAGGCTGAAAACGTTCTACGCGTGTTGAGCGGTGAAGCCCCCCATGGGTTGGCAAATCCTGAAGTTATTAAAGTTATTGCTTTGATGCGAGGATCTAACCCCGGTAGATGGGAAAATATTCCTGATTTTTCGACTGCGTTAGCTCTCTGAGCTTTTGGACAAAGCGATATAAGATTAATTGGATACACTGACTAACTTGATACGGGTCTAGTCTTAGATATATGGAATCAATCTCGAGAGTTAGTAAATCGGTTAGAGCCTTTCAGTACTTTCAGATATATCTCTGGGGGATACTCCTATTTACAGTAGCCGTCATTATCAGTGGTGACATAGTACAGGCCACAGAGTCCGGTGCTGGTTGTGGTGATAGCTGGCCGAAATGTGATGGGACATTAATTCCAGCCTTTGCTGATGTACATGTTGCAATCGAATTCATACATCGAATGCTAACCAGTGTCCTTAGCTTCGGGTATCTTGGCTTGTTGATCGGTGGTTACCTTTTATTTGGGAGGAAACACCCCGTCTGGCGCAGCATTCTTTTCTCTACGGCTATTTTGCTAGTTGAAATCCTTTTGGGTGCATCGCTCGTTTTATTTGGCTGGGTGGAAGATAATGCGACTTGGGGACGAGTTATTGCAGATAGCTTTCACGTGGTTAATACATTGGTACTACTGGGATCTCTAGTACTAATTATTTTTTTAAGCAGACCTGATGGTGGAATTCTTGTAGCTAAATCGAATCCGAAGCGACGCTATCTTATTTTTGCGATGCTCATAGTAATTCTTATAACAGTCACAGGAACCATAAACTCTTTGGCTGACACACTCTACCTTTCTGACCACGTGGTAGTGGAGGAAACGCCAATTGCTCAACTACTTGTGTCGGTGAGAGCAATTCACCCACTTATTGCAATTATTGGCGGGTTTGCAATTATTGGATTGTTGTATCTAGTAATAGAGGAACCCAGTGCTCAGAAATCGGCGTTAGGATTTGCGGTGTTCGGAGTAATTTTTTTACAGTTTTTATCTGGAGTATTCAATATTGTCCTTCTCACGCCAGTAGAAACTCAAATAATACACCTAGGTTTGGCAGATACACTTTGGATACTGTTAGTATTTTTCTCTTTATATAACTGGAGGAAGGTGTCACATAATTTCACGTAACAGAATTCGCCACTGGTGCAGGTGATTATTCGTTATAATTTTATGATGCGGTACAAAAAATTTATACTCTTGGCACTGACAGTTGCGACGGCCTGCTACGTCTATTTTACAGGCACAGTAGAGGTGACGGCTTTATCAGAGATATACACCAAGGGATCACTAACACTTTATGAAACCGGTGCGCCCTTATTTTGCTGCGCCACATAGAATTACCTCGTCAAATCTGATTATTTATTGATAATACCAAACGTCAATATCCTGTGATGTAGCAGTTTTATCGTCTGAACGAGCCAGTTCTCGACCAGAGGCTTTCGCTTATCAATCATAATCAGATGATGATTTGTTGTGGTGGTGTGTTACGGTTACGTCACTAAAATTTTTCACGTTATTCATTTTGACTGTGTTTCAGAGACAGGTTGATCCTGGATTTGGACTTGTGGTCTGTGATTTTCGATCCGGATAACGAGATCGGCGCAATTTCTGCGATTTAGTTTTGTCGGGTTGAATATCGTTAAATCATCAATGAAATCTAGGAGAATTCTAAATGCCACGTACTATTCGAGACTTGATGCCAATGGATTTAGAGTTTCAAATGTTTGTACTCGACGAACTCGCTGATGAATTGATTGCAAAGGGAGCTGATGTTCTGAAGCTTACTGTAGGTGTTCCAGAACTTCCGATGCCAGGTCCAGTGCTCGACACTATCGTCGAAAAACTTCATGATAGAGATTTTGTAAGGCGCATATATCCGGAGGGACTGCCAGAATTACGTCAGGCTATTTCGGA
>MDSW01110136.1_pt1 | contig 19017 bp, 6 predicted proteins | sample 811171 | NCBI WGS metagenome assembly MDSW01 (sample SAMN05326641, study PRJNA326480) | marine metagenome | isolation source: seawater | place: Atlantic Ocean: North West | collected 2012 | reverse complement strand
GGGGGGGGGGGGGGGGGGGGGGGGGGGGGGGGCGGCGGCGCCGGGGAGAGGAGAAGGAAATTATGGAAAGGGCGACGGGGGAGAAATCGGCGAAGGCGTTATCGGCGGCGGCGCGGGGGAAGAGGGCGAGGGGCGCGAAGGCGACGGCGTTCGTCGCGCACGCCGCGCGCGCTTAACCCGGGCGGCGGCGTCCACGATCCGGTTCCCCATCGCGCGCGCGAGGGCGATCCCCGCGGAGGCCGGGAGCGTGTGTCTGTGGGCGGGGAACACCGTGCACTGGGGCGGCGCGTGCTCGCTCGCGCGGCCCGCCGACGAGGACGAGGACGAGGCTTCGGAGAGGGCCCCTGATTCGCCTTCGCGCGTTCGGGAACGTCCGAATCCTTCGGCCGATGCCTTCGACAATCCGTTCGAGGGTTCGGACCCCGTCGCGGACGGTTTCGTGCGCGTTCGCGACGCGCGGGGGTTCGCGTCGTCCGATCCGCGCGCGCCACCGCGCCGCGCGCGCCCTCGCCGGAGCTTGGCGTGCACGTTCCGGCGGCGGTCGAGTTCGGTCGCGTTTAAGAGCGCGGGAAAATGCCACGCGCCGTTTCTGACGCGCGCCGAGTGTCGGGCGCTGGACGTCGCGGGGCGGGCGCGGATGATCTGCCAGTCGCTCGCGCTGTACTCGCGGTGGTTCGAGACGCCGGCGTTTTTGCCGGGGCTCCTGAGCGAGCCGGGCCAGGGGTTCGAGGTGTCGAAGGAGGGGGGGGAGACGTTCGGCGCGAAGAGGACGTTCAGAAGCTAGTGTTCGGGGGAGCGCGAAAAAGCGAGAGCGCGTGCGAATGAGCGCACGAGCGTGTAAACGATCTCGCGCGACGCGTCGCGCGCGGCGGCGTTTATCTCCCCGTAAAAAAACGCTAGACTAGCTGTCCGACTTTATTGGATTCGTCACTCGGGGGCCCCCCCGTTCGCAAGCGCCCTCAGTATTCTCCTCGCCCTCTCGCTCCTTCGCCCCTTCCCCCGGTTCGCCTCCGCGGCGCGCTCTCTCAGCCGCTCCCTCGGCCCGCCCCTGAGCCCCGCGGCGTACGCCTCGAACGCCTCGAACGTGACGTCGTCGACGGGCGGCGAGGCGTCGGCGTCGTCGTCCCAGTCGAGCGCGTTGGCGATGAGCCAATTTTGGACGTTTTTATCCACCTTCCACCCGTTCGCGGGCTTGAACCCGGGCTGGTCGACACTTAGGCCCTTCGCCGCGCGCTCGGCGGCGGCCTCCGTCCACGCGAGCAGGTACGCGGCCGGGGCGTCGGGGTCGCGGAGTTTCTTCGGGGCGACGCCGCGGTCGCGGGCGTTAAGACGTTTCGCATTCGTCGCATTCGCATTCGTCCCCGTCGCCGCCGGCGATGCTTCTTCCTCATCCGCGTCGTCGAAGACCGTCTTCACGGCGGCGCGCGCGTTCGAGGTCTCCGCCTTGGGGCGCTTCGGCGCATTCGTCTCCGTCGCCGCGGCGTTTTGCGCCTCGCGCGCCTCGCGCTTCGCGCGGCGCTTCTCGTACCCTTTCACCCCCGCGGCGGTGAACGCGCGCCCCGGCCGCGGCGCCGCGCACTTGAAGCACGCGAGGCGCTTCGCGAAGTTGGACTTACCGCACCCGGGGCACGCCCAGTCCGCCTTGGTCAGCATCCGCGACGACGACGCCCCCGGCGAGGCGCCCGGGGCTTCCGTGCCGGAGCCGGGGCCTCCGGGAGGCGGCGCCCGGGAGGCCTCCTTGTTCCGCGCCGCGTTCGCGACCGCGCGGAGGATCGCGGGCGGGGTGTACCCGCCGCCGCGCTTGTTCCCCACCCCGACGAGCGGCGGGGCATCGCGCCCGCTCCCGCCGCCGCCGCCGAGGACGCGCCGAGAGGATGAGGGACCCAGCTCGGGCGACGCCGAAACGCCGGCGGGCGCCGCGGCCGCGGCGCCGGCCGACGCGAGCGCCGCCGCGGCGCGACGCGCCTTGCGCGCGGCCGTCGCGACCATCGCGCGGGGAGCGAGCGAGCGCGCGCGCGGCGGGGTGTGCCGACGACGCGGACGACGACGCGGACGTGACGAGTCGGTCGTCACCGCGGCGCGGCGGCCGCGGACGCTCGGACGAAAAAGAAAATGTTCGCCAGCAGCCGAAAAAATGCCCATCATCACCAGGCACGCTCGCCGATTCTACTAGAGCTAGAGCTAGTCTACCTCCTCCGGCGTCGCTCGGAGCTAATACGGGTGCGCCAGGCTCGAGCTCACGCGCAGGAAGCACGGCGCGGCGACGACATGCGCGCGGTGCGTCCGCGCGCCCCCCCCGCCGCTCACCCGCAGCGCGTACTCGGCGACGATCGCCGCCTCCGCCGCCCCCCCATCCGAATCCGAAGGAAAAGGCATCCCACCGTCCGCGAGAGAATATACATTCCCCGAGCGGTCCTCCCGCCGGTCCTCGCGGTCCTCCCGCCGGTCCTCGTCCCGCCCCCCGCCGCCGCGTCCCGACCGCACCGCCGCCCTCGGGAGAAGCGCCTCGGCGGCGTACCGCTCGAGCCCGGGCGCGAGCGAAACCTCCACCGCGCGAGGCGCGAAGTTAAACTCGTCGTCGCGATCGAGAGCGCCGAATCGTTCGCCTCCCGCGGCGCCTCCCGACGCCACCGCGCCTCCTTCTTCGAGACGGCTTTGTCCTTCGCGTTCGACGTCTCCTCGGCGGTGGTCCTCTCCTCGATCCTCCTCCAGGTCCTCCTCTCCCGCGACGCGCGCGGCTGCTTCGTCGCGCGCGTCGTCGTCCTCCATGGCCTGCGTCAGTAACGCCCGTAACGCCCGCCTCGGCACCCCCGGGAGGTGGAACAGGAGGCTCTCCCCCCTCGCGACGGCGCGCTCGGCGCGCTGGAGCTCCCCGGCCACCGCGTCTCGCTCCGCCGGGTACGGACACGGCCTCGCGAGCGTCGCCCTCGCGCGCTCCGCCGCCCTCCGTAACGCCTCCGGCGCGGGCGTTATCTGCGCCCCGCGCGAGGACGCGAGGACGTGCCCCACCGCCGCCGCCGCGACCGCGAGGAGCTGCGAGAAGACCTCCCGGGGCGGGACGGTGTCGAGGCGGTGCAGACACTTTTCCCCCTCGCGAATCGGGTCGAAGAGGGGTTTCTGCGCGCTCGCCGCCGCCGCGGGCGCGTCGCGCCAGAGCGTCTGCCACGCGTTCCCGGGCGAGCGCATGCGCAGGGAGAGACGCCCGCGGGGAGCCGCCCGGGTCGAAGAAAACCCGGGCGCGACGGTTCCCCGAGAGAGCGCGGCGTTCTCCTTCACCCCGTCTTTTATGCCTCCTCCCTCCGAAGAAAAATTAAAGTCGGAAGGCGGCGGAAACCCCTCCTCCTCCTCCCAGTCTTTTGGGCTGTGCCATCGCACGAAATCCGCCAGGCACGCGCCGGGGTTCGCCGCCTTGAACGCGGACATGTCCGACAGCAACACGTCGCTCTGCACCCTCGCGCGAAGCGCGCGGCCCTCTGGGGTGTCCCCGAGCGCCTCGAGCGCCGCCTCGCGCTCGCGCATCGCGTCCTCCGTCATCACCGCGGGGAGCTGCGTGATTGGAACGCGAAGCGGACGCGGCGGCGACGCGCGGAGTAACGCGAGGCCGTCGGGGTGGTCGCGAAGGACGCCCGAGGGGGGCGCGTCGTCCGCGATCGCCGCCAGACCCTCGTCGTCGCCGTCGTCGGAAGCCGTCTCGAACCCGGAGACGGAGTTGGAGGGGGAGCGGGGGGAGGAGGGGGAAGAGTCGGCGGCGGCGGCGCCCGCGTCTTCGTTCGCGTCGGCGCCATTCGGCGCCTCGCCGGAGCCTCCGACCTTCCCGACGACCTTCCCTACGTCCGCGCCGACGCCGAGGAGCGACGTGAGGTCGAGGTCGTCCTCCCGCGGCGCCTCCTCGTGCGCGTCGTCCTCGTCGTCGTTCCATCCTCCGCCGACGTCGTCCCATCCCCCCACGACGGAAATCTTCCCCGCGCGAGCGGGAATATTCGCGTCGCGCGCCCTCTCCCGCGCCTCCTTCGCGACGTCGGAGGCGTCCAACGCCGCTCGCGACGCGACCTTCCGCCGACGAATGCACGCGTCCAGGAGCTGGAGCATCTGGTGAAGAGGGCACGCGGAGACGTCGGGCTGGTCGAGCGCGGGGTCGTGCGCCGAGTCGTCGTCGGAGACGCTCAACTCGCGCCCCATGCGCGGAAGCGGGACGCCTCGGTCCCAGTGCGCGAACCGAAGCTCCCGGACGAAGCGGCGCCATAAAATCGCCACCGCGCGGACGTTCCCGAACTGAAGCGCGTGAAGCGCGACGCGCGCGAGGAGCCCGTCGGGAGGCGCCGACCGAGGCGGGTTCGGAAACAGCGCGGACGCGGGGACGTGGGTACAAGACGCGTCGCGACGTTCGGCGTCGCCGGAGTCGCCTTCTTCGGGAAACAGAAACGGCCAGCCCGCGGCGAAGACGTTTTTCCCGCCGAGGGCGACGCCCCCCGTTGTTTTCGTTTTTTTGTCCTCGTCGTCGGGCGCGCGTTCCTCCGTCGCGTCCCCTCGGTCGGCGGCGGTCCCTTCGGCGGTTGTTTTCGAAGATCCGATCTCCGCCGCTTTCGCGGCGTTCGTTCCTTCGGTCCGCTTCGGAACCGCTTCGGAACCGCTTCGGGTCTTCTTGTTCACGGCGTCGAAGACGTCCCTGAGGACGTCCTGCACGACGGACTCCGGCGGCGCTCGCGGGACGCCGTCGACGAACGAGTCGTCCCCCGCGCCCCGTGGGCCCTTGGGTCGTCCCGCGCGTCGTCTCGGGTCGTCCCAGAAATCGTCCGACGCCAGCGAGCCGACGTCTTCCGCGTCGGCGAGCGCGCGCGCGGACGATTGGCGCGAGAGCAGGTAATACAGCTCCGCGAGCCCGACGCCGAGGGGCAGGTTCGAGCCCCCCTCGCCCGCGACCGCGGACGAGACGGACCCGGAGGCGTCCGCGGCGACGACTGATCCCCCGGACGACGACGACGGGTCCGCGACGTAAAACGCGTTCGCGTTCGTCCACCCCCAGGCGGCGGCACCAAGTACTCCCTCGGCGCCGCGGGGGACCGCCCTGAGCGTCCACTCGGGCGCGGAGGCAGGCGCGAGCTCGGCGCGGAGGACGTCGGCGAGCGGCGCCGCGCGCCACGTCGCGTCGATCTCCGTCGCCACGAACGGGTCGCGGAGGTTCGCCCAGGGCGTCCAGGGCGCCGCCGCGTCCCACTCCAGTCGACGCCGCTCCAGCGCCAAGAGCGTGGATGAGCGTCGGTTTCGTCGGTCACGGTCGCGCGCCGCGGCGCGAGCCGCAGCGCTCGCGGCGGTTGATTCCGTTTCCATTTCCCCGGCCGATACTACGGCGGCGGCGCCGGGATCCGCGTTCGCGCGCGTCGAACCCAGGATCTTTTCTTCCTCCTCGGCGAACGCGGCGTCGCCCTGCTCTCTCCTGCGTCTGGACCGCCTCGGGACCGTCCCCGCGCCCTCCGCCATCGCCATGAACGCCGCGCCCGGGGACGCCGAGTCCGACGCGCCCGAATCCGAATCGGCGTCGGAATACGCGTCCGCGGAATCCGACGCGTCCGAGCGCCCCGAATCGCGGTCCAACACCCGGAGCGCCCTCCTCCGGTCCGTCGGGAACGTGAGCCGAGCGGACGCCGTCGCGACGGGTGTACTAACGGTTAAGGCACCGCCGGTGGTCGTCCCCGCGGCGGCGTTCGAATCCTCGCGGCGGATTCCTCGGATTTCTTTTTCTTCGACACCACTCCGGGCCTCGTAACAGTCCTCGGCTGCTGGGTCCCCCGCCGCCGAAAACGACCCGTCAAAATGATTTCCAAAAAATCCGTCGTCCCCCGCGGAGGTGGCGCGGAGGTGCGCGTCGAGCGTCTTCGCGAGTCCCCTCAGCGTCCTCGCCGCGCTCTCCTCCGCCCTCTTCCCCTCGAGCGAGTCCGTCTCGAGCCTCATCGCCCAACACCCGTCCGCGCCGGCACCCGGGGACCCGCCGACGAACGCGCCGCTGCTCGTCCCGCCCACGGGCGCGAGCGTCGGCCATCGCGTCGGCGCGCCCGCGCTCGCCAACGCGTCCGCCGTCGCCGCTCGGATCGCCGCCGCCTCGTCCACGTCCCCGAACCGCCCGCCGAACGCGTGCGCGGGCTCGACGATGACGAACGGCGCGGCGAGGCCGAGCCAACGCTCGACGCCGGACGAAGCGGACGCGAGGTCGGAGGAGGGAGGAAGGAGGACGGAGGATTCGACGCGTCTGTGATTTTTTTCGCGTCGCCTCGGATGATGAGGACGCCTCGGATGATGATGAGGCATCGAGGCGCTCTGCGGGTCGGTGATGAGGGGCGGCGCGAGGACGTTCGGGGGCGCCTCGGGTCGGTAGTACAGGGAGACGCAGTACGGGTCGCGGCGCCAGTGCGTGCCGTGGTCGATCCTCGCGCGGAGGCGGAGGAGGTGGCGGCCGCCGTGCTCGGCGCGGTCGCACCGCGCGCTCCACCGCCGCAGGTCGTCCGCCGACGCCCGGAGCCACCGCCTGAAGTGCGCCTCGACGGTCGTGGACAGGCGCTCCCAGGGGGACTTGACGCTGAAGTCGAGGTACGCGCCGGGGTCCGACGAGCGCGGGGAGAGGAGGGTGGGGGACGGGGGGGAGGAGGGGGCGCGTGGTGGTGGCGCGTCCGAGGGAGACGCGCCCGAGTGGGTCCCGCCCCCCGACCCACCCGCCGCGGCGCCCTCGTCCTCGGAATCGTCCGCCACCTCCATCGCCGCGACGCCGTCGACGAGCGCGTCCGCGCGGGGGCTCGCGCCGGAGGTGGCGTCGTCGTCGGAGAAGTCGTCGACCCAGGACGTGTCGGCGAGGTCGCCGACCGCGCCCGAGCCCGACGCCATCGCGAGCGACGGTGTGCAGGAACAGGAGGCGAGGGGAGAAGGGAGAAGCGAACAAGTTTCACAACGTTCCGCACTGTCGGCCCCGCGCGCCGATCATGATGAGCATGAACGCGCGATCATCAATCAGCGCATCGCATGAGTCCTGGTGGGAAAATTCGTCCTCGTCGTTAACAGATACCAGCGCTTTCTCGGAAGGAGAGCACGGTGGGCAACCCTCCCTCGTTCTCGTCCAACGCCTCCCACGCGGTGGCCATCCCCGGCACGGCGTGCGCGGGCCCGCGCGCGGTGAACACGCCGAGTCCGTCCGGCCCGTCGATCCACCACTTCCCGTCCTTCGCGTTGCGATATGCGTACGCGCCGTTCTCATCGTACTCCCCGTCTCCGTCTCTCGCGCGGAGAAACCAATCGCCGTCCGCGCCGCCGTTGAGCGCCGCCCACGTCTCCGCCGGGTCCCACCCGTTCTGTGCGCACACGTTACCGAACTCCACCGGAATCACAGACCCGGGCCGGCGCTCGAACGTCCCGGAGACCTCCCCCCGCCCCGGCGCGAACACGCGAAGCCTGACAGCGGAGGCGGCACGCGCCTCGCGCGCGCGGCTTTTGTGTCTGCGAATCACCTCGAGCGCGTCGCGCGCCTCGGACGCGGCCGCGATGCGCTCGGGACCCTCCGAGCCGCCGTGCGCGCTCTCCGGGTCCGCGCCGCCCGCGGTGAGCAGGGCCTCCGCGCCGACGGCGAGGTTGTTGCTCGCCATTCGGTCGAGGGGGGTGTACCCGTACGTGTCGAGGGCCTCCGGGTCGGCGCCGGCGGCGAGGAGAAACGCCGTCGCGTGTTGATTCGCGCGGCTCATGCCGCACGTGTGCAGGGGGCTCGCGCCGCCGGTCGAGACGTCGTTCGCGAGGTCGGGGTGCCGGGCGAGGAGGCGGCCGAGGGTGGTTTCGGACGCGTCGACACCGGTCGCGAGTTCGTTCGTAAACGAGGCGATCGCGTTGGACACGGGGGTGTACCCTCCGCCGGCGTACATCGGGCCCGGGCGCGGGTTGTGGCCCTGGAACTGCGCGCCGATCGCGACGTCGCCGGTGGCGGGGTCGCGCTTCACGCGGCCGCCGTAGATGCCCGCGCCGACGCTGTCCGCGTACGGGTCGAACCCCTCCGAGTCCGTCGCGCCGGGCGCGCCGTACTTCTCCGCCATCCCGGGCGCGTAAGGGTCGTGCTGGATCCGGACGCCGTCGCGGCGGTAGTGCGCGGCGCGGGGCGCCGTCGACGTCATCCGAACGCTCGAGCGACCGTGACGCGCGTCGACGGGGGGCGGGACGAGCGAGGCGCGCGCGGGGACGACGCGCGCGTGCGTGAGGGAGGAGAGGAGGAGGAGGACGCGGCGCGGGGAGATCGAGGCGGCCGAGGCGCGCATCACCCCGAAGCCGCGAGCAGGCAAGTGAGAGAGCGTCGGCGGGTCGGGAGGGTGACGTCGGCACCCGACGACGACGCTTTATTTCACGACGGTCATCAATAAAGTCAGAGCGACTCGTCGATGAGGCGCGAACTGACGACGATGAGTCGGCTCGCGCGGCGCGTCGCGCGCGCCATCAGCAATCGCGGCGTGGTTCGCGCGCAACGAGCCTCGCAGTTCAGATCGCGCCGGATCGAGTCCCCGGTCGCGATGGCGTCCGGATCGTCCGCCCTCTCGGCGATCCTCGAAAAGATCTCCTCAAATGACAGGGGTGCGTCGCGTCGCGTCCCCCCCTCCTCGGCGTCGCGCCTCCCTCGCGCTCGTCGTCCCTCGCGACGCGTTCGCGCGATCTCGCGCGCATTTATTTCATTCGTTTCGTCCTCTTCCCTCGCGTTCTTCGTCGTCGCTCGCTCCTCGCGGACCCGCCGACGCCCTCGAACGCGCCGCTCTCGCGCCTTCGCCTCCGCACTCACGCGCTCTCCGCCCCCCCCCCTTCTCCCCTCCCTCTGCGCAGATTTTCGCTACATGGCCACCTCGGACCTCCTCGCCGAGCTCTCCAAGGACACCTTCCGCGCCGCCCCCGGCGTGGAGCGTCAGGTGTGCGACGCGGTCCTGAAACAGCTGGACGACCAGTCCGGGGACGTCTCCTCGCTCGCGGTGCGCTGCCTCCCCCCGCTCCTCCGAGGCGCGTCGGACGCGGCGAGCGCGAAGGTCGTCGAGGCGCTCTGCGCGAAGCTCGCGAGCGCGGGCAAGGACGCGGGCGCTCTGCGCGACGTCGGCGTCGTCGGCCTCAAGACGATCCTCTCCGAGATCGCCCGACCCGACGCCGCGCGCCGCGTCGTCTCCGTCGCCGCCCCGAAGCTCGCCGCGCTCGTCGCCTCCGCGGTCCGATCCGGCGACGCCGCGAAGGACACGGGCATGGCCGGCGACGTCTCCGGCGACTGCATCGACATCCTCCACCTCGCCTCCTCGTGCCACGGCGACGCGATGCGGCCCCTCGCCGACGCCGTCGCGGGGACGCTGCTGGAGTACGTCGCGTCGGGAGGCCGAGCCGGCGGACGCAAGAAAGCCTCCGCGTGCCTCGCCGCGCTCGGCGCCGCGACCGGAGACGACGCCCTCCTCGACCGCGTCGCGGACGCCGCGATGGAGAACCTCACCCCCGAGGCGATGGGCGTGAAGAGCGACGCGGACGTCGCGGAGATGTCCGCTCGAAGCGCCGACGCGGCGGCGGAATACGTCGCGCTCCTCGGCGCCGCCGCCAGAGCCTCCCGCGGGCGGTTCGCGAAAAGAGCCGCGCTCGCTTTCCCGAGACTGAAGGCGCTCCTGACGAACTGCGCGTCCGAGGCGACGGAAGGGCTGAGGGAGCGGTGCCTGGCGACGCTCGAGACGTTCGCGGGGGCGTGCGCGGGGGCGAGCGCGGAGGTCCGCGACGAGCTGTGGGCGGCGGAGACGATTCGCGTCGCGCTCGAGTTGTGCGCGTACGATCCCAACGTCGACGCCGACCCGATCGACCCCGAGGAAGACTCCGACGCGGAGGACGAATCGCGCGGAGGCGGTGATGTGAGCAACAACTCCGGCGGCGAGTCCGAGGACGGCGGGTACTCGGATTACTCGGACTACTCGGACGAGGAGGAGGACGCGGACGACGCGAGCTGGAAGATTCGGCGCGGCGCGGCGGGGTTGGCGGGGGCGATTTTCGCCAACCCGGGGGCCAGGCGGGGCGGCGAGGTGACGGACGCGGGGGAACTCCGGCGCCTCGCCGAGGCGTTCGCGAGGACGGCGAAGACGCTCGCGTCTCGGCTCGATCGCGAGCGCGACGAGAGCGTCCGGCTGGACGCGTTCGCGTCGCTCGAGGGCGTCTTCCGCGCGAGCGCCGACGCCGAGGGCGCGCTGGGGGACGCGCTGAGAGACGCCGCGCGCGCCGCCGCTCCCATCGCGGCGCGCCGGGCGGCCAGGGCGAGCGAGGCGACGGATAAGACCACCTCCGCGAAGACGCGCAAGGCGGCGTTCGCGACGCTCCGCGCCGTCTCCGAGGCGGTGCCCGGGTGCCTGGCGGCGAAGGCGAACGCGAATCGCTCGAATTCGAATTCTCTTCTCGCGTCGCTCGCGCCCGCCGTCGTCCGCGCGATCGAGGGCGCCAAGGAACCCGCGACGCGCGTCGAGGCGCTCGCGTTCCTCCGCGCGGCGCTCGGCGACGAGGCGAACGCGGACGCCGCGAAAGCCGTGGCCGCGCAGGACGGGGGTCGAGCCTTGGAGTCCCTCGTACAGGCCGCGGCGGCGGCGGCGAACGAGCCGTACTACAAAGTCGCCGCCGAGGCGCTTCGCGTCGGCGCGGCGTCGGCCTCCGCCGTCGCCCTCGTCCCGGACAAAAAGCGCCGCGTCGCGCTCGCCGACGCGCTCGCGAAGACGGCGCTCGAGCGCGTCTCGGCGAACGACCAGGACCAGGAGGTGAAGGAGGCGGCGATCGCGGCCGCGGGCGCGACGCTCGCGGCGCTCGCGGACGCGATCGACGACGATTCTCTCGCCGAGGAGTCGGAATCGAAGACGTCGGCGGCGCTCGTCCGCGCGTTGCTGGAGCGGCGCGGCGACGCGGCGACGCGCGAGCGCGCGGCGGACGCGCTGGCCGCGGCGCTCCAGCGCGCGGGCCCGGCGCTCGACGCGACGCTGTTCGACCCCGCGTCCGGCCTCGCGACGCTCGCGCTCGCGAAGCTCGTCGCGCACTTCCGCGACGCGCGCGAGGACCGCGCGCTGAAAGCCGCCGGCCTGGACGCCGTCGCGGCGCTGTTCGAGCGCCGGTCGGTGTCGGCGCTCGACGCCGCCGACTCGTCCGTCGCCGACGAGGACGCCGCCGACGCCGTCGCCGCGGCGGCGCGGCTCATCGTCGACCTCGACGTCGCGCTCGCGGCGAAGGCGCTCGGCGTCGTCGCCGCGATCGCGCGGAGTCGCACCCGCGAAGAACCCGCGAAGAACGGAAAAGAAAACGCGAGCGCTCGCGCTCGTCTCGCGTTCGAGCGCGCGGCGGCGACGGCGCTGGAGACGGCGGCGCCGGCGGCGAATCGTCTCGCCGCCAGCCCCCTCGCGGAGCGCCGGGCGCTCGCCGCGCTCCGCGGCTTCTTCGCCGCGCTCGCGGGGACCGGCGTGACCGGCGCGAGCCCCAAGGAGCTCGTGCTGACGCTCGTCGGGTGCAAGGGCGAGGCGGACGCGCACGCCGCGGACGTCGCCGCGGGGGAGTGCGCGGCGGCGGCGTGCGACGCGTGCGACGAAACCCAACGCGCCGACCTCGTCGCGACCTTGACCGACGTGGCGAAAATCACCCGGGAGGGCGTCTGCGCGGAGAAGGCGAGGCGCGCGCTCTGCGTCCTCGGCGCGTTGGGTAAGGGCGCGTCGAAGCCTCTGGACGAGAAGGCGGCGGCGGGGCTCGAGGACGTCATCTCGAAGGCGTTCGACGACGCGCAGAGCGAGGAGACGCGACGCGCGGCGGCGGTGGCGCTCGGGGGCGTCGCCGCGGGCGCGGGGAACCGGGCGCGTTTTTTTCCCATCGTTCTCGCCGGCGTCGCGGACGAGTCCGCCGGGGCGCAGAGACAGTACGCGCACCTGGTCGCGCTCCGCGAGGTGGTCGAGGCGACGGGAGTCGGGAGCTCTTCGACGGGGGACGATCTCGATCTCGCCGCCGGGGACGGGGCGGGAGACGTCGCGGGCGGCGGGAGACGTCGTCGTTCTTCTCGAACGCGGACGCCGGCGCGCCGCCTTTATCCGCGGCGGACGCGGCGGCGGCGGCTGCGGCGAGCGCCGCGGCGGCGAACGCGAGCGACGAGGAGGGCCTCCGCGCGGTGGCCGCGGAGTGCGTCGGGCGGCTCGCGTCGCGCGACGCGAGCGGCGACGCGATCCGCGCCTTGGCGGCGGTGGCGACGTCCGAGGCGAGCGGCGGCGACGCCTCGGCGAACGCGCGCGTCGCCGCGGTGACGGCGGCGCGGTTCGCGCTCGCGCTCGCGCGGGGCGAGGCCGAGGTCCGGGCGGTCGCGGACGCGCTCCCCGCGTTCGTCGGCGCGAAGACGATGACGGACCCGGACGCGGCCGTTCGGAGGGCCGCCGTTCGGACCCTGAGCGCCGCCGCGCACGCGCGCGGCGCCGCTTTCCTCGCCGGGAACGGCGTCCTCGAGGCGGCGCTCGAGCCGCTTCTCGCGCAGACGGCGATCTTGCCCGAGCTCATCCGCGTCGTCGACCTCGGCCCGTTCAAGCACACCGTCGACGACGGCCTGGACCTGCGCAAGGCGGCGTTCGAGTGTCTGGACACGCTCCTCGAGCGGAGGGAGGGTCGCGGGTTCGTCGACGACGCGGTGGCGCGGCGCGCGCCCGGCGTCGTCGCCGCGGCGGTGTCCGGCTTGGGGGACGCGTACGACGTCAAGATGACGGCGCATCGCGTCGTCGAGGCGTTGGCGACGCGCGGCGCGGCGACGCGGGAGGCGCTGGCGGCGCGCCTCGGGGACGTCGCGGAGCCCATGCGCAAGACGCTCGCGGCGAAGCTCAAATCCGACGCGGTGAAGCAGGAGATGGATCGCGCGGAGGATCTCAAGCGGAGCTGTCTGCGGGCGATGAGCGCCGTCGCGATCGAGGTGGCGGGCGCGGCGGAGCACGAGGCGTTCAGGAAGGTCGTCGAGGGGACGATCGAGCCGAGCGAGACGCTGAGGGGGATGTACGAAAAAGCGCTCGAGGAGGCGGGGGGGGCGGCGAGGGGACGCGCGTGACGGGGGGAAGCGAGAGGACGGCGCGCGCGGAGGGAGGGACGATCCGAGCCGAGCCGAGCCGAGCCGCGAGAGGTAAAGAAAACGCGCGCGTCGAAGTTCAAGAACCGACCCGGCGGTTGACCCAGGACGAAGACGGCCCGGCTGTGATTCGAGGCCCGGTGAACTCGGCGGGGCCTGGGTCAAAAGCGAAACGGCGCGTGCGACGCTCGGTGTTAAAAAAAGCCCATAGCCGAGTTTACTGTGTGCGAGGGCCTCGCGCCTCGCGGACCCAGGAATGCACGGTCTGACGAACCGATTCGGGGTTTCGGTTCGGCGGTTTCGATGAAACACCCTGCGCGTTTTTTTCCGATAACCACCCAACCCGCGACGGGGGCGCGATGGGAATCGGGAACCTCCCCGCGCGCGCGCGTCCCTCGCGCGGCACAAACGCGCCACGCGCGTCCTGTAACGCGATGGTCGCGTTCGGGAGGACCCTGGCGACGGCCGCCGCGGTCGCGCTCGTCGCGACGGGCGCGGTCGCGCAGCCCGACCCCCGCGCGGTGGCGGTCGCGGCGCCGCATCTCGTGGACCTCCGTTACGACGTCAAGATCAAGCTCCCGCAGGGGAAGCACCCGTGCCAGATTCGCGCGACGGACGGGGTGATGCGCGCGGCGGAGGAGGCGGTGTACGACGGTCTCAACGCGAACGTCGCGCCCCTCCCCGAGCACAGCGCGGTCAGGCTGCGGTGCGTGTGCGAGGGCGAGTCCTGCGAGGACGACTGCGAGGATGCCTTCGCGCGCCCGCCCCCGACGAACCACCCCGCGCGGGCGGCTCTCGGCGACGCCCGCGCGGACCCCCGGCGCGGCGCGCCCTCGCACCTCGAGAGGAAGCGCCGCCGCGCGCTTCTCCTCGACGACCTCGACGTCGCGAACGCGGCGCTCCTCGGGGCCGAGAGCGAGGGCGAGTACGGCGACTACAGCGAGGACTACGAGCCCTTCACCCCGGACGCGTCCTTCACCGACGCGTCGCCCGCCGCCAAGCTCGGCTCCCCGCGCTTCTTCACGCTCTTCGAGAAGTGCGTCACCTCCGAGGCGTTCCGCGCGAACCACACCGACCGGTGCGACGGGATCACGGAGGAGGACGGCGCCGCGGAGCTCAGGATCAAGTGCAAGCGCCCCAACTTCCGCGCGCGGTTCGCCCCGCAGTGCCCTCACGACACCGTCGGGGGCGGCGCCGCGACGGATGCCCCGACGGAGCACTGCATGCCCGAGGTGCCCGAGGGCGCGCCCAAGTACCTCACGCTGTGGGAGAAGTGCACCAGCAACTGGCAGTTCCGCAGGAACAACGCCGCGCGGTGCGAGGGCGTGAGCGAGGCGGACGGATGCGCCGAGCTCGCGAGGCACTGCAAGCGCAGGCGCTTCAAGGCGGAGTTTGCGCACCAGTGCCCGACGCCGGAGCAAATCGCCGAGCGCGCCGCCGAGCGCGCGCGCCGCGAGGAAGCCGACCGCGCGTCGAACGAGGCGCTCAGGGAGAAACACCCGGAGCTGTTCCACGCGGACGGCCAGGACTACGACCACGCGGAGCAGGAGCACTTCCAGCGGTTCTACGACGCGGAGGGTCCGTCGCCCTTCGATCGCCTCGAGGAGCGCGTGGAGGACGTGGTCGAGGAGCGCATCGATCGCCACGTCGAGCAGGAGCGCGACGTCATCGAGCGCAAGGTGGAGGAGACGGTCGAGCAGAAACTCGATCGCCAGGAACGCGAGTTCGACGAACACATCGAGGATGAGGTGGACGCGCCCGAAGATGAAGAAGGACACCGCGGCGACCGCTTCGAGGAGGAGGAGGAGCGCCGCGACCGCTTCGACGAAGAGCGCCGCTTCGACGAAGAGCGCCGCTTCGACGAGCGTCGCCGATCGGACGCCTCGGACGCCTCGACCCACCGCTCGGACGGCTCGGACGGCGCGTACACCCACCGCTCGGACGCCGCCTTCGACGCCGGCTCGGACGGCTCGCACCACGCGCGCTACACTTCGCACCCGCACGTCCCCTCGACCGAGGCGGAGGCGATTCTCGAGCACCACCACAACTTCAACTCGCGCTTCGACGACGTGCACGACGACAGCTTCGACCACTTCGAGAAGGGCGCGCACGACGGCCACGACTCGGGGTACCCCGGCACGCGCGGGTGCGAGAGGGTGTGCGAGGGCGACGACGTCACCGAGCTCCAGTGCGGCTTTCTCCCCTTCTGCGAGTGGGACGAGGGCAAGTGCTGGAGCTCCGTCGGCCCGGAGCCGTGCCCCGAGGACGAGGCGAAGCACTTCGTGCACCACTACCCGGGCACGAGCGGGTGCGAGCTCGTGTGCGAGGGGCTGCACATCACCGAGCTCCAGTGCGGGTACATGAGCGCGTGCGAGTGGGACGACGGGAAGTGCTGGAGCGCCGTCGGACCGGAGCCGTGCCCCGCGGAGGGCGAGCCGTTCGAGCACCTCAGGGAGCGCGTCGAAGCCGAGCATCGTCACGTGTACGATCCTCAGCACCCCGAGGAGGAGCGCTTCTACGAGGAGGACGCGGAGCACCATCACGCGTACGATCCCGAGCATCCCGAGGAGGAGCACTACGACGCGCACCACTACGAGGACGCCGAGCATCACCACGTGTTCGACCCCGAGCACCCCGAGGAGGAGCGATTCTTCGAGGAGGATGCCGAGCACCATCATGTGTACGATCCTCAGCACCCCGAGGAGGAGCGATTCTTCGAGGAGGATGCCGAGCACCATCATGTGTACAATCCCGAGCACCCCGAGGAGGCGCACTTTTACGAGGATGTCGAGCATCACCACGTGTACGATCCCGAGCACCCGGAGGAGGAGCGCTTCGACTCGCACCACTACGAGGACGCGGAGCACCACCACGTGTACGATCCCGAGCACCCGGAGGAGGAGCACTTTTACGAGGAGGAAGTCGAGCACCACCACGTGTACGATCCCGAGCACCCGGAGGAGGAGCGCTTCGACTCGCACCACTACGAGGACGCGGAGCACCACCACGTGTTCGATCCCGAGCACCCGGAGGAGGAGCACTTTTACGAGGAGGATGCCGAGCACCATCACGCGTACGATCCTCAGCACCCCGAGGAGGCGCGCCACTACGAGGAGGAAGTCGAGCACCACCACGTGTACGATCCCGAGCATCCCGAGGAGGAGGCGCGCTTCTACCACTCGGATGCCTCCCACCGCCGCGCCGAGGAGTACCCCGAGGATTCGTTCGAGCGCGCCGTGGAGGAGCACCGCGCGCACCCCGAGGATCGCCGCTACGTCTCGGACTCGGACTCGGACCACCGTCGCCACCACGAGTCGCGCCACGACGAGCTCGTTCGCGAGTACGAGGAGGAGCGCCGCAAGCACAGGGAGGAGAATCGCCTCATGACGCTCGAGAAGAGGTACGCCACCGGGTGGATCTCCCCCGAGATGGCCTCGCGGATGATGGGCCCCGGCCCGGCCCCCGCGCCCGCGCCCGCGCCCGCGCCCGCGCCCGCGCCCGCGCCCTCCCCGGGCCCCACGCCCGGGCCCTCGCCCGGCCCCGCGCCGGGCCCCGCGCCCGCCGCGGCGCGCGCGTGGGAAGAAGAACCCTACGAGCCCGAGCTCGCGCTCGCGGAGGAGCCCGAGGGTTCCGCCGCCGCCGCGTACTACGACCCCGACGCGACGTCTTCCGACGTCCGCGCGCCCCTGCGGGCGTCCGAGATTTCCGTCGTCGGGTGCTCGCCCGGCGACGAGACGCCTCGCCTCGGCGCGCTCGAGAAGGGGGACCGGTTCCTGACGCTGAGTTTCCGCGTGACGGTGCCCGGCCCCGTTCGCGCCGAGGCTGTGCGCGCGATCAAGTCGCCGTCCACCCTGGCCAAGGTGGCCGAGGACCTCGTCGCGAACGTCGGCTTCGCGAGCGACTGGCCGGGGGTCCTCGAACGCGAGGACGTGATCGAGGTGGACCGCGTCTCCCTCGCGCTCCCGAGGCGCCGAGGCGACCCGCCGGAGACGCCCGAGGAGGCGCGCGAGCGCGAGGCGGAGGCGCGCGAGGAGGAGGAGGCGGCGGCGCGTCCCGACGATTCCGCGCGCGAGGCGTCGCCGCGCCGCTCCGCCGAGCACGTCCCTCGGCGCAGGACGTCCATCGACACGGACGAGGCGCTTCGGATGACGGCGGATCTGCTCGAGGCGACGCGGGACCACGCCGAGGGCGAGGCGGCGCGCATGCTCCGCGACGAGCTCGAGCGCGTGTCCAAGGGGTTCCTGGAGCCGGGCGCCACTGCGCAGCTCGCCAAGGCGGCGGGCGACCTCGAGAGGCGCCGGCGGGAGGCGAGGCGCGTCGCCGAGGAGGTGGCCGCGGGGGACCGGAGGGAGAGCACCGCCGCCGCCGCGGCGAACGCGGCGCCGCGCGTGTCGCTGAAGCAGCGGCTCGCCGCGCTCGGCGACGCGCAGCCGCCGACGGCGACGCGCTCGAGGAGGGCGGTGCCGGGCGAGGCGGTGGACGGGTCGGGGGCGTTCTTCGCCGCCGTCGCCGGGGCGGCGGCGCTGGCGTTCGCGGCGCTTCTGGTCGCCGCGACGTTCGGCGGGAGGCGCGGCGAGAGGGGGTCGGACGCGGAGCGCCGCGTCCTGCTCGCCGAGGAGGACGCCGTGTGAGGCGCGAGGCGGAGCCGAGCGGGGCGCGAGACGCGCGCGCATTTTAACGACGCCGGCGGTGCTATTTTTGAATGAACAAAAGACGTTGAGAAGACCTACACGACCGAAGAATACGTACCCCGGTGAATCGCGCCCCTACGACCGCGCGGCCTCTCGACGCGGCCTCCGCGGCCTCTCGGAACGCGCGCGCCGACCGATCACGTCCTCGGCGGCTTGGCGTTGTAGTCGTCCTCGTGCGCGGCGAGATCTTTTTCGAAATCCATCGCGTCCTCCACCCTCTGTCCCATGTGCAGCAGCCTCGCCGCCCTCTCGCTCACCCCGAGCGCCTCCATGTGTTCCTCGCAGTAGTTATCCCACGCCCACGCCGCCTCCTGCAGCTCCCACCGCAGCCTCGCCCTGTCCGCGGCCTCCCTCATCGCCCCGAACGCGCTCGTCGCGCCGCCGGAGGCCTCCACCTCGAGCGCGAGGTCGACGACGGCGTGTTGAATCGGCGGCAGCGCCGCGTCGGCGGGCGCCGGGTTGAGCGCCTCGAGGTGCTCGACCCTTCGCTCCCTCGCGCGCTCCGCCACCTCAAGGACGAGCGCGAACTGGTTGTCGGTGTTGTCCTTCACGAACCCCGTCAGGTCGAAGTACTCGCCGTCCTCGAACGTGTAGTCCGCGGGCTGGCGAAGGTGCAGGCGCTGCACCTTCTCGAGGACAGACCCCTCGGGGGCGTCGATCTCGACGTACTCGGGTTCGTACCAATCGTCGTCGCCCTCGAGGAAGTACTCGTTACCGCCCGCGATGATATCGTCCGAGCCGAGCCAACCGCCGCCGCGAGCGGAGGAGGACCCGAAGGAGGACTCCGAGGCGCCGAGGAAAGAATCGTTAGAATCATCATCCCCGCCGCGGGAACCCGACGCGCCCGTACGATTGGAACGGGAACGCGCGGCGGCGGCGTCTTCGCCAGCTGTGTCCGGGGGCGCGGGGGACCACTCGTCGTCGACCCACCCGCCGCCGCCGCCGCCTCCGCCTGGGCGGGGGCAATCGTCGTCGTCGTCGTCGAGGGCACGGCCGCCGCGGCCGCGGTCGGCGGCGGCGGCGACGCGCTCCTCGGGAGACATGGCGATGTCGCCCTCCTCCACCGCCCATCGCGAGCGGGACGCCGAGGGTTCGGGGGGGGCGCCGTCCGCGGCGTCGAAGCGCATGCCGGGGTACGCGTCGTCGTCGTCGTCGTCGAGAGCCGCGTCGTCGAAACCGAACGCGCCGTCGTCGGCCGCCGCCCGGGCGCGCGGAGACGCGCGCGCGCGACGCGGCGAGCGG
>MDSW01017297.1_pt1 | contig 19024 bp, 15 predicted proteins | sample 811171 | NCBI WGS metagenome assembly MDSW01 (sample SAMN05326641, study PRJNA326480) | marine metagenome | isolation source: seawater | place: Atlantic Ocean: North West | collected 2012 | reverse complement strand
TGTCGAACATACCAATTATCTCTGGATGGACTTTGATAGTGCCCATTCAATGGTCACCTTTGAGCAGGAGAAGGAACTCCTGCGATCGGCGAGAATGCACATTCAGCAGACAGGCAAGGCAGCCTGATTCCACAAGCCAGTCAAAACAACCAATCTATTGCTACAAGAGTAAGCGCCAATACGATTAGAACCCCGAATAAATCATGTATTATCTTGAAGGTCATCAAGATCCTGTGTTTCTTAGGTAAGTCCGACCAACCATTTACAGAATCATCATAGCCAAGAAAGGAATGTGCACGTAGATATTTCTGAAACCAAGACATCGACTACTCTCCTCGCTTACCCAAGGGGGTCCAAAGCGTCTCTCCCTCATCCCCTGTAAGCCAACGAGAGAGTACGAAGCAGTGGTCTGAGAGTCGGTTAAGGTAGCTAATGACTTCATCTCGAACCTCCTCACGAAGAGCACAAGCTTCCCTCTCAGCCCTTCGGACAATGGTACGAGCCATGTGCAAGTGTGCAACCACAGGACTTCCTGTTGGGAGTATGAACGATGAAAGGGGTTCCAAATCTTCCAGCATGTAATCCATCTCGTCTACCAACCTCTCCCCAGCATCAGATCCGATTATGGACATCTGCTCTGGGACCCCGCCCGGAGGGCAGGCGCATTCAGCACCCACATCGAATAACTCCTGTTGGATTATGCCAAGCATTTGATCAGCTCTACGAAACCGACTTTCCATGCCCCCCAACTCGGCCCTGTTTATCTCCGCACGCACGATTCCAATTGCCGAGTTAGCCTCGTCAATCGCACCGTAAATGGCCACCCTGGGATGCTCCTTTCCTACGCGGGTACCGTCTACGAGAGAGGTTTCACCACGATCTCCCCCGCCGGTGTGAACCTTCGTGATACGAACCATCGAACCCTGCGGCCGGGTTTGGTGATATCAACATCCCCGAGGTCACAGTTGGTCCAATGACTCGCGAATGGCTACTTTCCAAGACTCATCCACTGACTCCCAGCCACCGAGTTTTCCCAATTCGGTCTCATGAAATGACTCCTTTTCAGAGTCGCCTCTTTGGGCATGAATCATAGAAAGTGCAGCATGGCTCATCGCAGTAAGCCATTGATCCTCTGAATCCCATGACTTTTCGAAGTGGGAGATAGCTCCATTCGGCCCATCGATAAGCCCCCTCCTGACCTGCCTCAGGCCCGACTTGGACCATGACAGTCCCTTGACCCCTATCACTAGCCCTCTGAATATCAGGTATATTTCGAGCATCACAATAAGCGAGGCTATTACGAAAGATCCTATTTGTTCCCACTGCACTGCCTCCGCCCACCTTTCCGAGAGTAGACTAATCGTTCCCACGCACATCAGTATACCTCCAAATGGAGCAAGTAGGACGTCTTTGTGAGTCACCGTCATGTGTCTAACTCCGACGACTACGGAGACTCCCCCCACCAGAGCAGCGGTAATAGCAGGAACGGACTCAGAGGTAGATCTGGGCGCCGTACTTGAGATCCAAAGAACTACTGATATCAGAATAAGCAGGTATGCAAATCTACTGCTAACCTCTGGGAATGGCTGGTGTCTGCTGTATGACAGTACCCCAACTCCCACCACGAGGAATAAACCAATCCAGAAAAACATCACAAATCACTCGCTGTCGAAGCCGCCTTTCCATCCAGGCTCCCAAAAGCCCTCGTCGTCGAGCCACATTATCCACTCCTCTTCATCAGCTCTGAGTAGCCTAAACGCTCTTCTATCCAGGCCCTGCAGTAGAGAATCGTCAAGCTCTCCTTGGGCATGGGAATCAGTCCACTCCACTTGCATCTCCCTAACTCTGTTTTGTCCCCTTGTGGGGTTCTCGTAATTCCTCTCACATATCTCTCGGAGGTCTTGAATCCAAGCTCTCGCTCCCTTCATGTGTGGGTCATTACCGGCGAGTTCGCGCCTCTTCTTGAACGGCCACCATCCCATCTCAGTCGCCCCTTCGACATGGTCAAGTTTCTTGATGCTTTGCGAACCTATCAAGGAGTGGACCCCCCTCCCGCTCCATGGCACGTGTAGTCGTCCATCTTCACGGCAGGCCCAAGGATGGTGGAGCAAGATTGATGATTGAAAACTATGCCAAGAGAGTGTCCTCCAGGGGCATCAGTGTAGAGTTCCACCCAGGAAAGAAATCAACAAATGAATACGAGCAGAGAATCAACTCAATCGTCGGCGATATAATAATCCTAGATGAGAGAGGGAAGCAAACATCAAGCCTAGATTTTGCTAGAACCATCCAAGACTCATCTATGTCGGAAAGGACGTTGAACCTCGTAATTGGACCAGCTGATGGTTTCAGTTTGGAGATGAAGGAGAGGCATCCCTCAATTTCTCTCTCGATGATGACGTTCCCTCATGAAGTGGCCGCTGCAATGTTGATGGAACAGATCTACAGGGCATGTGAGATTAACAGGGGTTCACCATATCATCGGGAATGATTCGCAACATCGAACCATTGTTGTCTACTTGCACTATCGCAGCATACTGATTTCGATCAAACTAATCCGCGATTGATACTCAAGTTGTGCGATGATACTTTTCCCGTTTTTTGTACACTTCTTTCATAAGTGAAACCGGGTTATCAAGGACGTCTTGGTGGTCGAATGACAATTAGAGCTGGTAATGTGAAGAAGAAAGAGAACCCTAGGAAGGCACTTTCTGCAATAATGATGGTAGCGATTATGCTCTTCAGTACGCAGATGTACTCCTTCCAGGATTTTGAGAAATACGATGAAGATGAATCTGTTTGGGGAGATGTGGCCAAGAGAACCGCATTTCAGCAATTCCACCAAGCAGACGGCCCAATGGCCGGGGGCTCACAAGGCCAGCCAGCAGCCGAGAACCCATTCATGCGTGAGCACTTCATGAACCCGTCCTATCACGACCCGATGTCGGTATATGGGAAAGTCTCTGATCCGTCGGCATTGAATCTGGACTCCAGCTACGGGTTCTTCCTCGAAGAAACGAATGCCGAAGACCACGACAACGACGGAATCGACGACCTGAACGATCTGGACGACGACAACGACGGAATCAATGACCTAATCGAAATGTTCGATGGATGCATAGGAACGCACCAGTTTGACCACGACAACGATGGTGTTCTCGACGAGTTTGACTGGGACGACGACAACGATGGCATTCTAGAGGGGCCAATCGACTACTCCCAGGGAGCAGACCCGCGCAACGTCTCGATGGATCGTTATGTAGTCCCGTCCACAGTACATCCGTGGACTGGCACCCCAGTCGGCGTTGGCTACAGAGTGGACCAGAACCCAATGGATCACGACAACGATGGAGTGACCGATGACGATACGGATGGGTCAGGACCCGGATCCTACGATGAGGACGACGACAACGATGGAAGGATAGACCAGTTCGTATGGCCTTGTGACTTTGATCAAGATGGATTTCAGGACTACTTCGATGACGACGACGACAACGATGGCGTCATTGACCTGTGGGACGAGAACCCATGGGACAGCCTTCAGACAGGAAACATCTCCACCTCGGCCTCACTTTGGGATAGCGCTAGAGTAGTTGCAAACACCTCATACATGGACTATGTCGGTGGCGTGGACTTTGTCGAGAGAGAGAAGGCATGGCATCCCAGAAACGGTACGCAGGCGTTCACCGAGATTTTTGACGGAGACCTAGACGGCGACGGAATTCCAAATTTCTTGGATCCCGACAACGATAACGACGGGACACCCGACTCGGCGGATACCGACGACGACAACGACGGACTAGCGGATATGTATGACGTGGACGACGACAACGACGGGGTACCCGACACATGCTTGCAAACCGATACAAATGGTGACGGAGAGGGCGACTATCCAATCAACCACAACATCACAACACCTGGCAGGGATTGTGAGATTGACTATGACCGAGACCTCGACGATGACAGGTATCGCCCGATAGACCAGGACTACGATTTGGTCTGGGACTGGATCGATACAGACATGGGCGGCTCAGAGTTCCCCGACAACCCCGTGGGCTCCCCGATTGCCATTCCCGGAAACATTCCTTTCGACCTAGATGACGATGGGGTGACCAACGAAGAAGACTCTTTCATGAATGCCAGTGAGGATTTAGTGGCAACATGGAACTGCCCCAGCCTCTCAAACCCAAACCCCGTGAACTCGGACCCCCGATGTTTCACTGAGAGAAAGTCATACACAGGAAACAATGACTGGGATGGCGACGGCATAAACAACTGGGAGGACGTCGATGACGACAACGACGGGATTCTGGATTGGCTCGATATCGACCCCAACTGTGACCTCGATGACGACAACGACCTCCACCTACTAAACGGTTCTAAGTTCCGAGACGACGGCCCTAACGACATAGACACAGACGTCGACGGAGACGGCCTAGCAAATGACGAGGATTGGGACGACGACAACGACGGACTGTCAGACTACTACGATCCCGACGACGGAAACTGTGGATTCGTTGATATCGACAACACTGACCCCTTCACAGGCCAATCATACTCCCATAGTGACGGTGATCCAATAGACGGATCAGACGACGGCCAAATCTACGCTGCAGACATTGGACACCCATTCTACTGGAACCTATCGTGGATGTTCAATCCATTCTCTGTCGAGAACAAGTTCGTGCTGAACTACAACGGCTACGACGACACAGCGGTCCCTCTCACAAATGGAAAGGTCCCACAGATGTACTGGTATGTTCTGATGAAGTGGAGCCCATGGAATGGGGACAACTTCTTCGACATAGATATCGATGGTGACTCTCTGATCAATGGAATAGACACAGACCAGGATGCAGACGGATTGCCAGACTGGTGGGATCAGGACGAAGGTAACGACGGAGTCCTAGACGTCAATGACCCGAAGATGGGCGGGTCATTCGATGACAATAGCTGCGGAGCAACCCTTCTCTGGGCGGTCCTTCAGGGAGTCGCAGAAGATAATGCGTGTGGTTTGGCATACGCCTGGCTTTATGGGTACCCAATATTGGACGCGACCCAGACCGGTCAACTGATTTACACTACTCCATACAGCACTAGGCCGGACGCACAGCAAGACGATGGAGCCTATACCGGAAACAACTCCAACGGCCAGTGGACATGCAACAAGAATTGCTTCTGGTTCACGTTCGATCCGGGCAGTAATCCCAGTCCCACAGCAGCTGTTTCATACAACCAGATTAAGAATAACAGGGACCTATTCATTGCATATATCGGCCTTAACAACGGACTTTTCCAGTGGACCGCCGATAGCAATGCAAACTTCTTCCCCGACGAGGTCGCTGACCTCCTCAATAATGACGTGGACCCAGATGATGACTGCGGCGCCCCCGTGACGGGCAATATGGACCCACAGTGCATGTTCAATGACACTGCAGATTTGGATGATGACTTCGACGGGGTCTACGATCACTGGGACATTGATGACGACAACGACGGGATATGGGATTACTTCGAGATCGACAGTAACGATGATCTCGATGACGATGCCGGTACCGAACCCCCGGGCTCATTCTTCACGGGTTCGAACTGTGACGACAACGACGACGATGGCACTGACACCGACCCTGACCAAGATGGCTGGTATCAGGCAGTATGGGACAAGGGGGTACTAGGTCAGGGCCTGATGTCCCCCAAGTACTACGATGTAGACAACGACAACGACGGAGTTCCAGATGGCGAGGACCCGGACGACGATAACAACGGAATTCTAGATTCGGCCCAGGAGCTCCTTTGCTTCGTGGGAGAGGAGCAGAGTCCATGGGATCATGACAACGACGGAATTCCAGATGGAAAATCGGAGAACGACTGGGATGCTGACGGGCTAGTCAACGTAATCGAGATGGCGGGAGCTACGCCATTCATCTCCCCGTGGGACCATGACAATGACGGACTAAGGGACGACATCGATGAGGATGACGATGCAGATGGAATGCTGGACGAAGATGAAGTAATGCTTTGGCCCACAAGATTCGATTCCGAGTCGACGAACCCTTGGGACCATGATGACTTCGGAAACGGGTCCGGAATCGCAAATCCATCCGACCCAAGCACGGGTCCCGACGCAATAGACAACGATGACGATGCGGATAACAGAACAGACGTCGATTGGGACCACCTAGAGGAGGATTGGAACCTCTCCTCCGACTGGGACTCAGACAACGACGGAATTCCCGACGAGGACGACAAGATTCCAACTAGAATAACTCTGACCGCGGACTCAGTCCTGTGGCTTGACGCACTCTATCCCGCCAAGTTCAATGGCACCGTTAATTGGCTAGATCCAGTTCAGGGTGTATTCACCCCTGCTCCCGATCTCCCCGTTCAAGTCCACATCGACTGGGCCGCAAACGGGACTAAGGCATTGGAGACAATCAACGTCCTGACCGATGAGAATGGAAACTTCGAGGTAGGCCAGTACCTGTTCCCGGAAGACTTGGCGGTCGGGCCCAATACGACTTACGATATCTATGCGGAAGTTACTGAGATGTTCATCCATGACGGTGCAACAACGGAGCCAGTTCCGGTCGAGATAAGGGCTAACACAACTATTGATTACGTGGCTTGGACATACTTCAGGAGTGATGAGCAGCCGCTATTCGTGGACTACAAAGTACACTATGCCGCTGATTGGGAACGAGGAATCTTCGATAATAAATTGCCAAACGCCCCCGTGTCATTCACGGTTTCAGGTGGACCATTCGGCAATACAACGCACCCGACCATCTTTGACGGATATGGATACGGTTACAGGGCCGACTCGGGAGGATGGGTCTCTCTGACTTTCGTTCAAACATCGGGAAGTCAGGGAATTTGGAAGCAGGTCCAATGGAATTCAACAATGGATAATGGCCCTGGAGCTGTACCAGGCGGCTACGAGGAGATAGTTTGGAACGAGTTCTCCAAGTCACACAATGTGGTTGGTAGGTACAACTACACCTCGACCAGCCTCCCAATTGGCGATTATGCATTCATCGCATTCTCGAGACCCGACCTCGGCTCAGAGCTCCCCTGGCCATACCTGGAAGGTAGCGACACAGAGACATTCTACATTCGTTCGATGCACAGAATGTATGTCGAGGCCGACATTATCACTCCATCCACTAGACCAGTATACTTCTGGGACTCAACTCAGTTCACGGGCTCGTCCTTCGGAGCATGGAGGGCCCTATTCCACGCCCCATCGCTATCCAACGCCAATTTGGACTATTCAGAAGTGAGCCTAGGGAAGCAATACTCGATGCTCTGGGATGGCGACCCACAGACACTAACGGGAGAGGCGGCCAATCTCAGGCCATTCATTTCTTCCAACGGAACACACTGGTTCATCGCCATGCAGAATGGCGGGGATTTCAATGTCCCCCCATGTGGTCCGGTGGACCCACTAGATCCACAGAGCGAGGTGCGTTGTGAAATAGTCCCGGAGATGTTCACTGGGGAGACCCTGAGGGTTGTCGGCTCCGTTTGGAACCGCACAATGACGCCGTGGCCCTATGACCCAATGGCACTACAAGTTGACGTAGATGGGAATGGAGTTTTCGCGGGCTCCACTGAGACAGGATATGCAAGGGTCCCAGACATGGTTAACGGGGTGGCCCAATTCGATTACAATTGGACATGGTACTCCCAGTACTCTGCCGGAGTTTACGGAATAAGGGCAGATTTCACCAATTCAAACTTCTACTTCACTGGAAACCAGACCACGGTTCTCGCACCGACAGGTGCCTATGTCAACGTCTCAGTAATCGGAACAACCGACTTCCAGTACAACACAATACCCCGTCTGTACAGAGGTCAGAATGTTACCATAGAGGCGAGACTGATAGACAACGCATACCAACCAGTCCGGGACGCTCCGATAAATTACACATGGTCCGCCGATAACTCGGCAGGAGTCGCGATTACGGACAACAATGGTGTATTCAAGGTCAACCTGACCATAGACGAATTCCACGAGTTAGGAAACTTCTCTCTTGGCTACACATACCCCGGCGATCCATTCAGACAGGGCAGTACATCCGATACGTACCTCTGGGTGGTGTCGAGAACATATGTCAGCCTCCAGAGCACAACCCCCAACATACGTCAAGCAGGCGATATCTGGGAGTTCTCCGGACAGGTCACCGATGACAATAGGACCGCATTCGAGAAGGACCTAGGCCAAGCTTTGGACGGCTGCGATGAGAATGGCGGCGAGGTGCTCCTGATAATGGAAGGAACCGACTTCGAGGACAGGACACACCGACAGATAATCGACACGCTGTGCCCGAATGCAGGAACCATACATCACGAGATGCTGCTGGACCCACAACTATTACGAGACGACCCCGACTCTTTCTTGCCCGATGGATTCGGTCCTGTGAATGTCATACTGAGATTCGCAGAGAACCTACCGCACGAGGGTTGCGACCCCCTGGATCAAGAAATGCTAGCAACTTCGGGAGCATGGGACCCATGCACACAAATCGTCAACAGCGATCACTATCGCAAGGTCATGCAGTTCCAGGTTGACGGCTTCAGTCTAATTGGAAGAACCGATTTATCCGTTGACGACCAGATTGTCTACACATCCGAAATAGATCCGACCACAGGTCAGCCGATAGAGAAGCCAATGATTGTCACCGGGCAATTACAGGATGAGCTTGGAGCCAACCTATCCAACCGAGCCATAAGAGTCACTTACGAGATGATAGATGCTGGCCTCGGAGTCGTCTCCTGCCTCCCAGGGACAACAGACGCCAACGGACTATTCGACATCATTTGCCCCCTAACTGGCGTTCAGGCAGGGCAAGCTAGGGTGAATATCCAGTTCAACTCCTACGAGAACAATGACAGATTCAGGTACAGTAACGCATCTTCAACTCGAGTATTCCCCGTTTTCTCGAACTCCACGACACAGATTTTGGAAGTCGGACCATTCAGGTCCGATGTTGATACTTTCACGTTCCAGAACGGATCTGTATTCCCCGTTCTTTACCTGAAAGAATCATTCCACGTTGAAGCCCTCCTGACTCAGGTAAATGGTAATCCAATAGGCGGCAAATGCCTCAATATCTACATCAATCCAGAGACAAACACCAGGCCAATAGCCACCATGACGACAGAAGATGGGACTGGCTGGGTAAAGTGGTTCTCAGGGGACCCCGACGACAATCCAAGTCGTAGAGGAGTGGAACCCGATGGAGAGTCACTGGAAGGATTCAGAACACTGAGGGTCGCGTATGAACCCGAGAGAGAGCTACCCGGTGGTTGCCGAGCAGAGACTACTCCAGTCGTGAACAGCTCATTCATGGACATAGAAGTGTTAGTCAGAAGCAGAGTCGATATCTTACTCAAGAATCACTGGGCGGATCCTGTCGGCTACAGTGTCGGTGAAAATATCACGGGCTCTGTCGCCATACTCAGGGACCGTCTAGATGTTGCAGTGCTTGGTGAGACAGTGATTTTCAGGATTCAGTACTGGAATGGCTCGGGATACGTGAATACTCAGCCAATATATGACGTCACAAATGAGCAAGGCGTTGCTGACTTCCAGTTCATGTACACGGGTAACGACATACCAGGCCAAGTTGAATGCGATCAGGGAGGGCCCTGTGCTGTAAATGGCCAATGGAGAGTCACGGTTGAATTCCAAGGATCATCATTCTTCCAGGAAGAGACGCTTGAGAATACCCCCTTGATTAGGATGGACACCACCGTGGCAGAAGGAGAAACCAGCTTCTTCACCGCGCAAGTAACCGTAGTCCTCCTGATAGCACTGTCTTTCGCCATTCTAATCGGCGCGATAATGTACAGAAACTATGCTGAGAGAAGGAGAATTGAGATTATTCGAGGAATTTTGACCGACTCTCTGATGTCATTGAAGGCCTCAAACGACTATATCCAGACCATCTTCAACTGCTACAAGGACCTAGTCAGATACTTCCGCTCGAGAGGGGCAATGAAGAAGGTGTACGAGACTACCAGGGAGTTCGAGGATGCCCTCAACTCAATGCTCGGGGGAATAGCTCCTCCCGAGGATCTCGATGAATTCTTCGCGATTTTCGAGGAGGCAAGGTACTCGGATCACGAAATAGGGTCCGACCAGAGAGACCGGGCGATTGCCACACTGCAGTCCATCATCAGTCACATGACGTCATCCCTTGGGGACAGCATGCTCTTGAGAACTTCAGCAAACGAGTCCGAGATGTATAGCTCGGTCACAAAGGCTGGAGAGTACATAGACTCTGAGGGCCAGGTAAGGCTTGCTGGAGTGGACGAGGACAGCCCTGATGAGAACTTCAGAATCTGACCACCAGTGCGAAACTACCCGCCCCCAGCCTCTTGGCCGGCCACGCACGCCCCTTTGGGGCGCCCGCAGCATTCATAACACGGCCTCAGGTGGCGCGCCTACCCGAGTAACGTCGAGGGAGTCATATGAGTAATCTGAACAGAAAGACCAACCAGTCTCTTGTCGCCTTAATTGGCGACTTGAAGGAGCAGAGCAGGTCCACCGGTTCGGCACTGTGGCGAGACGTAGCGCGTAGACTGGAATCCAGTCGAAGCAATTGGGCAGAACCAAACCTAAGCCGTCTGTCGAGGCATGCCTCTGACGAGAAGATGATTCTCGTCCCAGGCAAGCTCCTCGGGAGCGGCGATGTCGAGGGGAAGCCTAGCGTCGCCGCTTACAGTGTCAGTGCCGGAGCTAGGACCAAGATTGAGGGCGCAGGAGGACGCGTCTTGACCATCAGGGAATTGATGAAGGAGAATCCCGAGGGCAAGGAGGTGAGGATACTTGGATAATTCTAGCACTCTAGTGTATGATGCTAGCGACAAGATCCTCGGCCGATTGGCTAGCCATGTCGCCTCTCAGATGCTGACGGCCCGAAAGAAAGGCAGTCAACAGCGGGTAATCATCCTGAACGCGGAGAACGCGATAGTTTCAGGTCCAAGAACGCGAGTCCTAGGGGACTACAGGGCGAAGTACAAGCTCAATCACGCAAGGAAGGGGCCATTCTTCCCAAGGATGCCAGACCAGATTCTGAAGAGGACAGTGAGGGGCATGCTCCCATACCAAAAGAACAGCAGCGGCCGTAACTCGCTCAGGGACCTGAGGGTCATGATAGGAACCCCCTCGAACCTAAGCGGTGATGAGCTACCAGATGGGCACTCGTGGGGAGATACTGCAGGAATCGACAGGCCTCTGCCGCTCAAGTTCGTCCGATTGGGCGAAATCAGCTCTGCCTTAGGAGTCGACTCAACAAGATGGGAGGCTGAGTGATATGGCAAGGAAGAAGACAAAGAAAGTCGCAGTCAACACCAGTGGCAAGAGGAAGACCGCTGTTGCCAGGGCCACGGTAAGGAAGGGCAAGGGAACAGTGAGGGTCAACGGAGAGCCAATCCACATCATGGGGCCAAGCCTCGCACAGAGAAAGGCCCTAGAGCCAGTACAGATCGCCGAGGCGATGAACCGACTCAGTGATGTAGACGTCATCGTGAATGTCGAAGGCGGTGGCCAGATGGGGCAAGTCGACGCAATTCGAACTGCAATCGCTAGAGGGCTGGTCAAGTGGAACGGTGGAGCCGAAGGTGATGACGAGGAACTCCGTGACGAGTACCTCAGATTCGACAGAAGCCTACTTGTTAACGACCCTCGAAGAAAGGAACCCAAGCATCAAATGGGTCGTGGTGCCCGCAAGAAGTGGCAGAAGTCGTATAGGTGAGGTGAAAAGGATGATTATTCCAGTAAGGTGTTGGAGCTGTGGCAAGGTTATCGCGCACGCATATGAGGGCTACAAGAAGGCTGTCGAGGCAGGGGAAGACCCTGACAAGGCAATGGATGATGCAGGACTAGACTTGTATTGCTGCAGGAGAATGTTCCTGGGCCACGTCGAACTCATTGACGAGGTCGCACCATTCAGCATACCTAGAGAGCAGTAGCCTAGCGACAGGGCTTTGATGTGCGACACGTGCGCACAGTTCCCAAATGGGGCCTGTAGGTTAGCTTGGCCTATACTTCGCGGCTGGGGGTCGCGCGACCCAGGTTCAAATCCTGGCAGGCCCACCATTGGAAAATTCAGATGGGAATTTACCAATTTTGACTTTGTAAGAAGGACTGAAACCGCAGGTTCAAGGGGGCAACCCCTCCTCGAAATTCATGGTTGGAGCGTCTTCAGATGGTCTCGGGAACCGGGCACGCATAGACGAGCTAGCGAAGCTCATAGCGTTCCACTCCAACCTCTACTATAACGAAGCTTCACCCGAGATTAGTGATGCAGAATTTGACGAAATATGGGATCAGCTAAAATCACTCGACCCCGATCATCCGCAGTTGTCGAGAGTGGGCTCTGACCCGCCTCCCGGTTCAGTGAAGGTGGAGCATGAATTCCCTATGAGGAGCCTCGACAAAGCGAGTAAAGAGGAAGAGGTCAGGCATTTTGTTTCTCAGACAACAGCAAATGGCCGCAGGTTCGTCTGTCAGCCCAAGCTCGACGGCTCTGCATTATCATTGGAATACCGCAGAGGGAGGCTGGTACGAGCAGCCACACGAGGCAACGGGTCAAGGGGGGAGGATGTTACAGCAAATGCCCGGAGAATCCAGAACGTCCCCGAGGCGGTGTCATGGGAGGGGGACTGTCATGTCCGCGGAGAGGTCGTTATGCCCCTGGAGATATTCAATAGCAAATACTCAGAAATTGCCCCGAACCCCAGAAACCTAGCCGCTGGCTCCCTGAGGCAGAAGCATATCGATGCAGGAAAAGGCAGGGCTGAGGACCTAATATTCCTGGCTTATGGTGTGGAGTTCCCATCAGAATCAACTAGGCACCCAGACAGTCCCGAGCCACCCTCATTCTCATTCGACTCGGAGGTAATAGACTGGCTGGAGTCAATCGGAATCAGGGCCGCCGGGAATGAGGTTATTTCCGGCAAAGATGACTCTGAAACAGCAGACGGGATCCTAAGTGTAACCAGAAGATGGACCGATGAAAGAGACAAGGCAGCATGGGAGCTTGATGGAGTTGTCATAAAACTCGACAGACTGGACAAAAGAACACTCTTGGGGAGAACTGCACATCATCCCAGATGGGCCTTAGCTTGGAAATTCCCTCCTGAAGAAGCCACAACCGTTCTGATGGGCGTTGAGTGGCAGACCGGTAGGACTGGAAACGTAACACCGGTCTCAAAAGTCGCACCAGTGGTAGTCTCTGGGGTCACGGTGGAGAGCACGACCCTCCACAACCGCGGCGAAGTTGAAAGATTGGGGTTAATGATCGGTGACAAGGTCAGGATAGTGCGTAGGGGCGACGTCATCCCCAAGATAGTGGAAGTCCTGGGGCCTGCTGTAAATTCAGATCTTTCTGGAAGGAAACACTCCGATGGAAAAGCCTTCGACGCCCCGCTCCCTACAAGGACAACAGTAGCAATGCCTACTGAATGTCCGAGATGCCAAACAACACTGGTTGAGGACGGGGCGTTCATCAGGTGCACGAATCTGAATTGCCCATCCAGGCTCGAGAGGGCTATCCTATATTGGTGTAGGAAACTGGAGATGGATGGCATAGGGGAGAAGCTAGCAGAGCAGCTATGCTCAACAGGCCTCGTCAGAAATCTCGCGGATCTCTACAGGCTCACCGAGAAAGAACTCCTAGGCCTGGAGAGGATGGCCGAGAAATCAGCTAGAAACATACTGGAGGAGCTAAGCTCCAGCCGATCGATGACTCTCAGTAAATTCATCTCCGCACTCGGACTACCAAGGATAGGCCCTGAAATCGCATCTCTAGTATGCTCAGAGATTAGGACCTTTGAAGAATTGATGGAAATGCTGGAAAAAAGGGACCAATCAATACACAGGCTAACTTCCATCGATAGGATAGGAGATACCGTAGCAGCGCTTCTTTTGGATGGGATCGCAGAAAGAAAGGACGACATCCTCGACCTCCACTCGCAACTGGAGGTAGTGGAAGGGGGCGCTAGGGAAGAGGGGGGCCTCCTCTCTGGAAGCACATTCTGCATCACAGGCACACTAAGTAGGCCAAGGAAGGAGATAGCGCTGTCAATAAAATCTGAGGGCGGCAAGATATCATCTTCCGTTTCGGGGAAGCTGGATTACCTCGTCGCTGGCTCCGCCGCAGGCTCAAAACTTGACAAAGCCACTAGGCTAGGGGTAAGGGTACTATCCGAGGAGGATCTAGATAGCCTCCTAGGGGGGGCGATTTTGGAGAACCTACCCGAAGAGAGGCAATCGACTCTAGGCGAGTTCTGACTAACCATACATTGTACTTGGTGGACTTACCACATCGTTTTCCGAGTTCAGACTCAGAGCCATCATCTCTCTGATTTGTGCCTCAATCCTCTGAGCCTCTTCCAATAGTGGCTCTGGGTCAAGCTGAACAGCTGGAAGTAACCCATCTAGGCACTCGATGATTCTTGCAGCGGCCCGGGCATCTGGAATCCCCCCGCCCCCAAACTCGCCACCCGACTCAGCCAAAATCGCCAGAGAATCAACTCTCCTCCTCCGACTCTCCCCCAGCATCACTCCGGTCATTCCACCAACTACGCCCTGCTTTAGCAAAGGGGCATCAATTTGACTCAGAATCTCCTTGGCTGCTTCAGTGGACCCAATTCCGACTACTGAGTCCGGCGACTGGTCCTCATCGAAAATTGAATGCTTCTGCCCCTCCCCATGTGCATACGAATCAATCATAATCGAGGTACTTGCCCCAGACTCACTCATCCAATCTAATATTTTACTCGCTATTGGGAGCTTTAACTCTGGCGAAATTTGGATTTCCGAGGCAATCAGGATCACCCTATCGCACCGATCTACTGTGCAAATCGGCTCTCCTCCATAGAATCGCATTGGTGGGAGAGGCATCCCATCTTGAACCAAGCAAACCGGAGGAAGACCGGGGTGCCTGACCCCTCCAATCAATTCTAAACCCAACTTGTCTACTAGGAAATGCGCCACAATGCTGCTGACGAAACCAACCGAAGGAAAGCAGTTGATGACTAGGGCCCCCGATGCATTCGTTTCGTCATCGATATCGATTACAGGGTCGGGGCTCATGGCCTCCAATGAGCGCAAGTGCTTCTAACACTTGGCACTCTCGCTATAGCATACGAAGGCACCGGGGAGGTCCAAAAATGGAAGAAAATTTCGTCGCTCACCAACTATCCCCCTCTTCATGGAGCAGATACGAGGAATGCCCTCGAAAGTACTGGCTATCTAGGCAGAGGCTACCAAGAAAGGCTAGCATGCCGGCTGCTATGGGCACAGCTGTTCATAACTCCGTAGAAGACATATGCAACTTGGATATCTCCGACAGGGAAGAGTCAGAAACTGGTTGGTTACCGCCAACCGCCAAAGCGATATTGGACCGTCATTGGGCTCTAGAGAAGGCAACCTTTCTAGACACACCACGACATCCTCGATGGAAGGACGAGATGATAACGAAGGCACATGACGGACTTGTAGGGGCACTAAATATCCTATTTTCAAAATCCAGAATGGAAAAGACCGCACTTTCAGAAGTATCAGTTGGAATGTGGAGGCAGGTCCAGTCGATGGTCCTCGCCAATGAGGGCACACTTGTCTCGGAATGCGGACGTATGATGGGGAGACTGGATCTACTAATTGCCGATTTAGACGAAGAGGGGAATTCGGTGGGATGGATCGTGGCTGATCTAAAAACTGGGAAGCCACCAAAGATAGACCTAAACGAGAAGGTAAGCCGTCAATTGAGATTTTACAGGGATCTCCTGAAGCAAAACAATCCTGAGCACCCTCCTCTACATGCTGAAGGGTGGTATTCTGCAAATCAGACAGTCCATAGAGCGGAAGGCCCTTCGGTTTTGGATGATGCAATGATTGCATGGGAGGGAATGAGGCATAGCGAAACGCCCCTCGAGGGAACACCAGACAGCCAATCCTGCGGCTTCTGCGAATGGAAAGCATGGTGTCCCACTTGGTGGGCCGCACGCAGAGACGGCACGCTCCCTCCAGGAGGGGTTTTCAGAGATGAGGTGGTGAATCTACTGAAGTTCGATCCTAACTCCGGGGCTGCACTTTTCGAAAGAGCGCCCCCTCTGGGAGATGATGGCGATGTTGGAAGGTCGGAGCAGAAGTTCGGCGCCTTGCTGAGGGATCAGGCCCTTGTTCATATGAGAGAACTGAGCGATTCAGACTACGAAGGCCCCATTTTCATTGGAAGTGCCAAAGCAGATGGAAAGGTCATGCATCTAGGCGACTGGTCCGAGATTCTCCCTTGGTCTCCACTTCTGAAGTCAATCAGAGAATGAAGCCAGGACTTCATCCAAGGTCCCTTTGAATTTTTCCGGGTATCTCTGCATTATCCTCCATAGAAGAAGTAGGGTTGCGCTGGCATCAGCCCCGGCTCTGTGTGCTCCATCGAGGGGGATTCCAAATTTCTCACAAAGATCGCCCAGTCTGTGCCTCCCCGGTATCATTAGCCGCCTCGAAATTACCAACGTGTCTACTATCGCCCTGGGGATTGGTGTCTCTACACCAGCCCTCAAACATTCCATCTCCAGAAATCTCCAATCAAAGTCCAACACATTATGTCCCACAATTACAGAGTCCGAAATTGCCCTAGACAACTCACCAAAGTGACTCTCGAAAGCCCCCACTTCTCTGACATCTGAGTCAGCAATCCCATGCACCGCTGTCGCATTTTTAGGAATCCTCCTGCCAGGATTGACTAGGGACTGTACGTTCATTGGGGTGCCATCCACATCACTACCAACCAGTGCGAACTCTACGATCCGCTCCGATCTGGGGTCAAACCCCGTTGTCTCCAAGTCGAATCCAAGCACCTTCATGCCCTCCAAGACTCCTGTCACAAACATACGCCCTACCGCTCCTCCCATGAACCCTCTCAATCGCTTACTACACATCGAAGCACCCAACAGCCATATGAGCAGAAGTCCATGCAAGAGTACCGTGACTGGTACAACCAACCCCACTTTCGCAATGGTGGCAATGCTCCTAGTGACCTCCATGGCCGGATGTTCTGGAATAGGAAGCTCAGCGCCTAATGCAGAAATAAATGCGGACCAGACTGAGATTAATGTGGGTGAAACGGTTAATTTCGATGCCAGGGAATCTTCCACACCCAACCCAACAATTGTCGAAGAGTACCAGTGGGATTTTGGAGATGGAAACCAGAAGACCACTAAACAGGGGGTTGCTAGCCATACATTCCTCGACTCGGGGTATCACGATGTCAGAGTCACGGTGCTGAATGATGCAGGTGAGACCGACAGGGCGTCAGTTTCGATATTCGTAAATTCTGCTCCTTCGGTAGTTCTGGATATTCCAGGTTACATAAGGGCGGGCGACACAGCGATATTGGATGCCAGCGACTCCTTCGATCCAGAAGGAGCCAGCATGGAGTTCATCTGGGATTTCAACATAATGTCGGATTCAAATAATGACGGGGTTCCTTCCAATGACGCTGACTCGGTGTCCCCAATAGCCGAACTCACGATTGATGAATCGGGTAACAGAACTGGCTCCATAACAGTCGTGGACGACAAGGGCGCCACCTCAACTATGATATGGTCACTGATGGTAACATCCCGAACCTTCAATGTTGTTTGGGAGGAGCAGATAATTGACTTCGAGTGGTCTGGATACTTGGAACAAGGCCAGTCATTCACAATTGATCACGAGCCAGGTATCGGGGCGAGGGTTATGCAAGTAAATGCGACACTAACCCTGGCAAGAGACCTGTTACCAATAATGTGGCCCGAGGACAACTTCACCCTATCCATAGACATGCAGTCTGGATGGAGCTCTTTCTCCTCCACTCAGCAGGATAACATCACTCTGAACTCATCAGCCTCCATTGAAAGAGGAGAGATGAATTCCTATCCAGAAAGTGGCTATACGATAACATCTGACTCAAAGAGCTCCCTTGAAGAAACACTCCTGAACGAGGCCGGAGAGAGATTCGGACAAGGCACTTGGGAGTGGACGATCACGGCAGATGAGTGTGATCCGGATCTACCAGTAGACGGCGTCGACCCGGACCAAGGGAATGATTGGGATCTTTCAGTCAGGGTTGTTGTTTTCGTCCTTAGACTAAGCGAAGTAGGCACATGAGACACATCTCCTAGTGCGAAGTGCTTTGAACTCGGCTTATCTGGCACAGCCATGGTCAAGTCGATTGAGATCAAGAAGATCTCGATTCGAGAGAAGCTGGTCGTCGATGTGAATGTCCTGATGAAAGACCCGAGGGACTATGACTTCTCACCTAGGGCTTCCATGGAGGGAAGCACGATTAGCTTGTTTAATGAGGGAGAAGAAGCATCATCCGCCAGTATCGAGCTCGATTCAGAGCAAATGCAAGTCGCTGAAAGGGACAGGGCACTAGACCTCAGAGTGAAGTTCGCAGTAGAGGGCATGCATGGCATCCTGACTCACAAGACTAAGCAAGTCATGACCGGCCCGAATTCAAAGAAACTAGCCGAACCAAGGTGGAAGACAATACTCCCAATATCAATGTAGAGTTCGAAAACCGTCGGGGTTAAACACGAGATGCCGGTCGAAAACTTGCTGGACCCATAGTGTAGCCTGGATATCACATGAGCTTGCGGAGCTTGTAACCCGTGTTCGAATCGCGGTGGGTCCGCCATTATTTTCTAGCGGAGACTAGATAACCGGTTCCCTCGACATTGTCAGCGTGAGAAAGGCCGCTATCGTAATCCTATTCATCCTGGTGTGCAATTCCCTGGCAGGTTGCATTGACGAGGGAGGGGATGACGCCATCTTAGATAGAGATCAGGAAATCACCCACGAAGACTGCGACCCCCGCGGTGATTGTGATACGAATAACGACGACTTAGGGGGCCCAGAAGTCACACAAGAGCAATGCGAGGAGAGAGGCGGAACCTGGGTCGAGCAAACACGTGAATGCGAAGTAGAGCCAGAGCCTGAGCCAGAGCCTGAGCCAGAGCCTGAGCC
>MDSW01013827.1_pt1 | contig 19025 bp, 19 predicted proteins | sample 811171 | NCBI WGS metagenome assembly MDSW01 (sample SAMN05326641, study PRJNA326480) | marine metagenome | isolation source: seawater | place: Atlantic Ocean: North West | collected 2012 | reverse complement strand
TGTCTCGCCAAAGATACTGGGGCTGTCCAATACCAGTTCTTTACAGAGAAGATGGGGAAATTATACCTGTTCCGAAAGAAAAGCTTCCTGTTAAACTGCCTGACGTTAGTGATGTAGGAAGTCAAGGAAATTTGCTTAACAATTTAGAAGACTGGAAAAACACCGTGTGTCCTCATACTGGTAAAAAAGCAGTGAGAGAAACAGACACTTTTGATACCTTTTTTGAATCTTCTTGGTATTTTTTGAGGTATTGCAGCCCTAGAGAAGGGTCAAAGCCTTTTTTATCAGAAGAGGTAGATTTTTGGCTCCCTGTTGATCAATACATAGGCGGTATCGAGCATGCAATCTTACATTTATTGTACTCTAGATTTTTTGTTAAAGTTTTAAGGGACATGGGTTACGTAAAAATTGACGAGCCATTTAAAGGCTTGTTCACACAAGGAATGGTCACTCACAAAACTTTTAAAGACAAAAAAAACAATTGGCTTTACCCTCATGAAATCACAAAAAAGCAAGACAAGTATTTTAACAATAAAGGAGAAGAGGTTTTTGCTGGAAAAATTGAAAAAATGAGCAAATCAAAAAAAAATGTTGTAGACCCCGCTTATATAATAGATGTTTATGGCGCTGATACAGCCAGATGGTATATGTTGTCAGACAGCCCTCCTGAAAGAGATTTGGAGTGGGTTGAAAGCGGAATAATTGGGGCTCATAGATTTATTAACAAAATATGGGACCTAAGTTTAAAAACTATAGATTATAAATCTAATAACAGTCAGAATGATGAAAATTTAATATCCCAAAATAATAGATATATACTTTCGCTTACAGAGAACATTGAAAGGTTTCATTTTAACAAATCGGTTGCCAATATTTATGAAATGACAAATCTTATACAAAAAAACATGTTTTCAAAATCAGTCTCTTCGGACGCACTAAATCAGTGCATGAAGAATTTGGCCAAGGTTATTCATCCTTTCGTGCCCCATCTAAGCGAAGAGATTTGGAAGAACCTTGGTTTTGAAAATTATTGTTTTAGTTCGAGTTGGCCAGAGATATCAAACCTAAAAAAAGAAGGTGTTTATAAGATAGCAATTCAAATTAATGGAAAAACAAGGGATATAATTGAAGCAAAAGAAGAAGAAACAAAAGATCAAATTTTGCAAAAAGCAAAAGAGCAGAAAAAAATAATGAAATATATAGAACAAAAAGAAATTAAAAAAACTATATATGTTCCAACAAAAATAATTAACCTTGTAATATAGTATGATTTTGGTGTTTAGGATAGTCTGCGTTTTGTTCTTTTTTTCTACTTTGCTGTCTTGCGCTTCAGTTGACTTTGTTTACAATAAAAAAAGCAACATTAACAATTTCAAAAACTATACAAAAATTGTTTCTAACGAAGATGAAAACAAATATTTGACTTCATATCTGGAAAAAAATCTTGGAAATATAAAAAATGGCAGCAAATATACGCTAACTATTAAAACCAAAACTATAGAAAATGTAACATCTACAAATCAAGATCAATCTGCTGCAAGCTATTATGTAAACAGCATTGTTGACTATAAACTAACTAATGTTTTGCGCGGGTGTGTTATATATTTTGATATAATTGAAACTGGGTTTTCATATAATGCCAAATCAGAAGGATATAATTTTGGAACAGACAGAAGCATAGAGAAAAATAAAAAACAAAACCTACAACACAATGCTGAGGTTTTCTTAAATAAGGTTAGTTCGCTTCCCAAGGACCTGGCGTGCATTAATGAAAATTAAGCCTGAAGATTTAATATTAGATGCTAATTTAAAGCTAAATAATAACGCTTATTATATATCTGGAAATGATGAAACCTACATAAAAAAAATTGAATCAATTATTTCAGAGGGTTTAAAAAAGAGGGGTTTCGTTTCTAAAAAATTTATTGATAGTGTTGAAGAATATAATAGAGACTCAAATCTTTTTTTTGAATCAGAAATTATAATCATCAATACAATAAAAAATGTTAATGAAAAATTTATTGAGGGGTTAGAGAAAAACAAAGATGCGTTGATTATTGTTGCAAAAAACAAATCTGGAGATAGCGGTTTAAAAAAAATTTTTGAGAAAAATACAGCTCTATCTCTCCTTCTTTGCTACGAGTTAAACAGAGACTTGAAAGCCAAATTGTTAAATTTTTATAAAAACAAACACAGTTTTAATATCGACAAAGATGCGTATTGGCATCTCATTGATATTGTTGATAATAGGTTTGTTTTTTTCGAAAAGGAAATTCAAAAACTTTTGTTAATTAATGACAAAATAATCGGCATTTCTCAAATCAGAAGGACATTGTCGTTACAAGATAATAAAAACTTTGAGAGTCTTTTTTTTGCGTTGCTACTTAAAAACAAAAGTATTGTTAATTTATATAACTCATTAATATCAACACCTTCTGACCTTCAATTGTTTTTACAAAAAACAAAGTTTTTTTTAGAAATAATCATTGTTTCAAAATCAACAAAGGATGCGGAAGAGAAGTTTCCCAGATATCTTTTCAAGGAAAAACCTAGTTTTTTAAAAATTTATAGAGATGCCAATAAATCAAACCTAACTAAAATAATTAAACTTGTCTACGATACGGAAAAAGCCCTAAGAAAAAACAGTGTTTTATTTAGGTTTGTTGGTTTTGTTTTTGTGTTAAGATTAAAAAAATTGATGTTTAGCGCTTAAGTCTTTTCATAATTTCATCTAATTGATTCAGGTCAGAATAATAAAGAGTTAACGAGCCAGAAGAGCCTCCCTCATTAAATTGTATCGATGTTTTCAGCCCAATTTTGTTTGATAGTTCTTTTTCTAAATCAGCAATATTTGGGTCTTTGAAATTTGTTTGTTTTTTTTGTTTTTTATACTTTGCTGTTTGGTTTTCTATTTCCCTAACACTAAGTTTTTTATCAATAATTTCTTTTGCTTTTTGAACGGCATTTGGAACGCCTATTAGTGCTCTGGCGTGGCCCATTGTAAGCTTTCCACTAATTACCATTTCTTGTACCTCTTGGTCTAACTCCAACAGTCTTAAAATATTAGAAACATGGCTTGGGCTTTTACCGCTAATTTTTGCAAGGTCTTCATTGTTTATTTTTTTCTTTTCCAAAATTAGCTTATAGGCTTTTGCCTCCTCTATTACATTTAGGTCTTCTCTTTGTATGTTTTCTATCAAAGCCGCCTCAAGCAACCGGTCTTCATCCAGCTGCTTTACTATACAATCGATTTGATGCATTCCCGCATGTTGTGCGGCTCTCCAACGTCGCTCACCTGCAACAATCTCGTATGTATCTTCTTCAGAAGGCCTAACAATTATTGGTTGTAATATGCCTTGTGATTTAATAGAGGCTGACAACTCTTCAATCTCTTTTTGGCTAAAGTTTTTTCTAGGCTGGTTTTTGTTTGGCTTAATCTGTGAAATATTTAAACTTAATAATCCGTCCGAAAAGTTTTTTTTTGTTGAGAGAAGGGCGCCAAGTCCCATTCCTAGTTTTTTGTTTTCTTTATTCACAACTTTACTTTTGGTTTAAAATAACTTCTTTTGCAAGATCTATATAGGCTAAAGAGCCAGAACATTTGGTATCGTATATAAGAGCTGGCTTTCCGTGGCTTGGAGCCTCTGAAATTCTAACATTTCTTGGTATTGTTGTTTTGTAAACCTTTTTTCCCAAGTGCTCCCTAACGTCTTTTTCCACAAGACTGCTTAAAGAATTTCTTTTATCCACCATTGTTAGCACAACCCCCTCTATAAATATCTCTTTGTTATAATTTTTCTTTATAAGCTCAATGGTATTTATAAGCGAGGACAATCCCTCTAAAGCAAAAAACTCACACTGAAGAGGGATAATTACCGAGTTAGAAGCCACAATAGCATTAATTGTAAGAAGACCTAGTGCTGGAGGACAGTCTATTAATATAAACTCATAATCGTTAATTTTTTTAATAATTGACTGAAGAACAAACTCTCTTTCTTCAACATTGGTAAGCTCAATTTCGGAGGCAGCCAAATCTTGAGTAGATGGGATTATGTCTAGCTTAGGTATAATTGTTTTTTTAATACTTCCTTCTAAAAAAGAGCCGGAAGACAAAAGGTCATAAAGAGATGGCAGTCTAGATTTGTGATCTAATCCAACCCCAGTGCTTGCGTTAGATTGTGGGTCAGCATCAATAATCAACACTTGTTTGTCAATTGCTGCAAGTGAAGTGGCTAAATTTATTGCCGTGGTTGTTTTTCCAACTCCCCCTTTTTGATTAGTTATTGCTATAATTTTAGTCATATTTAACCAAATTTTTTATTTTAACTATTTTTCCACAACCTGAGCTCAGGCTGTTTACTGTTTTAAAATTAAAATAAAAACCTTTTTTTGCTTCTGAGATTTCATTCATAACACTTCTTCCTTTAAGAAAAACTAAAGTTGTGTTTTTATTTGAAAAAAACAGTGAGTAATTCAAAAGTCTTTCAAGGGGTGCCAAGGCTCTAGAAATAACAAACTCAAATGGTCTTGGCTTTATATCTTCAACTCTTGCGTTTATCACCTTTGTTTTCAAATTCAACTTTCTGATAGCCTTGTTTAAAAAATTAACTTTCTTTTTTTTTGAGTCTACTAATGTTATGTTATTATAACCAACCATAGCCATAACCAATCCAGGAAAGCCCGCTCCAGTCCCCATGTCTATGATTGAGCTTTGTTTGTTTTTTATTATGGTCGTAAGTTGAATAGAGTCACATATATGTCTGTCCCAGGGGTTTAAAAGAGTTGATGGGCCAACTAAATTAATTTGTTTGTTTGTTTTTTTTAAATCAAGTAGAAAAGACTCTAAAACACTTACTTCATTTTTTTTAATATTAAAAAAATCAATTACTTCTTCTTTTGTCAAATCTAGGCCGCTTTTTTATTTTTGTTTTTTTTAATGTAACGTAAAATTGCAATAATTGCCGCTGGCGTTATGCCAGAAATTCTTGAAGCGGCTCCTAGGTTTGGGGGCTTAATTTTTGTTAATTTTTCTATAACCTCATTTGATAGACTGCCAACTTTTTGATAATTGATAAGTTTAGGAATTTTTAACAATTCATCTTTTTTAAAATCTTTTATGTCGTCCCTCTGTCGTTGTAAATAGCCTGAATATTGAGACTCTATAAGAATTTGTTCACGCGTCTCCATATCTATTTTTTTTATTTGTGGCCATATTTTTTCAAGCTTTAAAAAGTCAATATTTGAAAAGGCCAATAGCTCAACAACCGACCTTTTTTTCCCATCTAGATTAATTTTTATACCTTTTTTTGATAACATGTTAGGTGTTGCCTTTAAGCTAGATGCAATTTTGAAACCTTTTTTGATTTTTTTTGTCTTGTTTAAAAAAATTAATTTTCTTTTGTTTGAAACACATCCAATTTCAATACCAAGAGGTGTTAATCTTTGATCTGCATTATCTGATCTTAACAACAATCTGTACTCTGACCTTGATGTAAACATTCTATATGGCTCAGAGGTCCCCTTAGTTACAAGGTCATCAACAAGAACGCCAATGTAGGCTTGGGACCTGTCTATTATAAAGCTCTTTTTTGAATGTTTTTTTAGGGCAGCATTAATTCCGGCAACAATCCCCTGTGCTGCAGCCTCCTCGTAGCCTGTAGTTCCGTTGATTTGTCCAGCAAAAAAAAGGTTTTTAATTTTTTTGGTTTCTAGGGTGTGAAATAATTCTTGTGGGTTTATATAATCGTATTCAATTGCGTAAGCTGGCTGAGTGATAATTGCTTTTTCTAGCCCTTTAATTGATCTTACAAACCTCTCCTGTATTTCAATTGGAAGAGAGGAGGAAATGCCGTTGGGATAAATGATTTCGCTTTCTAGCCCCTCTGGTTCGAGAAAAATTTGATGTGATTTTTTATCTGCAAATTTTGAAACTTTGTCCTCGATAGATGGACAGTATCTTGCCCCCATAGATTTAATTGCTCCTGAATACATTGGTGAAAGATGAATGTTGTCTGTTATAATTTTATGAGTTTTTGTATTGGTGTGTGTAACAAAACATGAGATTTGCTTTGTGTGGATATGTTTGTTGATAAATGAGAATGGTTTTGGTTTATTGTCTGGTCTCTGCTCTTCTAAATCATTGAAATTTATAGATTTTTTTAATATTCTAGGAGGGGTTCCTGTCTTTAATCTTCCTATTGAAAACTTTAAATCTTCAATTTTTTTTGCAAGGCTAATAGACGGCTTGTCCCCAACCCTTCCTGCAGATTTTGATTTATTTCCAACCCTGATACTGCCCCTTAAAAAGGTTCCAGTTGTTAAAACAACCGAGAAACATTTTACCTCTATATTTCCTTTGAGCAAAACAGAATGTATCTTTTTGTCTCTTATAATCAGGTCTTCTGCAGAACCCTCTAAGATTTTAAGGTTTTTTTGATTTTTAACATGATTAAATATGGCCTTTTTGTACAAAACTCTGTCCGCTTGAGCTCTTGGTCCTCGCACTGCGGCACCCCTGCTGACATTTAACATTCTAAACTGAATTCCAGACGAGTCTATTGCTCTTCCCATAATGCCGTCCAAAGCATCTATTTCTCTTACAAGGTGACCCTTTCCCAGCCCCCCTATTGCGGGGTTGCACGACATTTCGCCTATTTTATTAATTTTGTGGGTAATTAATGTTGTTTTTATGCCCATTCTTGCTGAAGCGCATGCGGCTTCTACACCTGCATGCCCACCGCCAACTACAACAACTTCTGTTTTAATGTTTGTTTTCACGTGAAATCACTTTCCAATACAAAAATCACTAAATATTATATCTAATATTTTCTCAATATCAAACCTTTCATATATTTCGGTAACCTCCTTAAGGGCCAGTCTTAGGTCCTCGGCCACGATGTCAGGGTTTTTGTTAATATTTATTGTTTCTATAATTTTTAGACAGTTATTAATTTTGTTTAGATGTCTTTCACGTGAAAACAAGGGTATTTTTTCATTGTCAGTTTTGATAACCTCTTTTTTGATTGTTTTTATTAATTTTTTTATTCCAAAACCAGTTTTTGATGAGATTTTGTGGATTTTTGTATCGTTTAAATTTCTTCTTCTGTCTTGTTTAGACCTAACAAATATTTTATTGGTTATTTTGTCATATTTCCTTTTTTCATTGTTTTCTAGAAAAACAAGATTTAAATCTGAAATAAGTGAATTTTTGTATGTTTTTTCTATTCCAATTTTTTCAATTTTACCAACGCCTTTTCTTATCCCAGCTGTATCAACAAATCTAAACTTATAACCATCTATTTCCAGCGCAACCTCTAAAGAGTCTGTTGTTGTTCCAGGAATTTCAGTAACAATTGATACATTTCTTCCTGAAATATAATTAACAAAAGAGGATTTTCCAGTATTTGGACTCCCCAAAACGCAAATTAAAAAACCATCCCTAATTGACTTTGATAATTTTGACTTAGATATGCTTTTTTTAATTGTTTTTATTATGTTCTTTTTTTGTTCTATTATTTTTGTTGTCAGGTTTTTTGGCAGGTCTTCATCTGAGAAATCAATTAAGGCCTCAACATCCGCTAACATTTTTTTAATATTTTTGTTTAAACTTTTCAAGAAGTCTGAAAGCTCGCCATCTAAGTTTTTCATTGCAGTTATTCTTTGTTTTTCTGTTTCAGAATTAACAATGTCTGAAATGCTTTCTGCCTGCGTAATGTCAATTTTGTTGTTTATTAACGCCCTTTTTGTAAACTCTCCAGGCTCTGCTTGTCTCACGTTATTTGTAAGAAGGGTGTTCGAAACCTTGTTTATAACCGCAGAACTTCCGTGACAAAAAATTTCTACCATATCTTCTCCGGTATATGTTTTTGGTGATTTAAGAAGGGTTGTTATAGTTTTGTCAATTTTTTGCTTTTCCTCATCAAGTAAATAATTTGTTTTTATTTCGTTAAAAACCCAGTGCTTTCTTGATGAAATTTTTTTAACAATTTTGTGAACCCCTTTACCAGAAACTCTAAAGACTGCGATTGCTGACTTCCCCCTGGATGTTGCCAGTGCAAATATCGGCTTCTTTTCTTTAAGCATATTATGTTCGCAAATAACTGTATAGGAAATATAAGTCTACTGATAAAAACAAAATAAATAATTAAAAGTTTTAACAAAAAACAGTAATATAAAACACCTATGGAAACTCCGCTTAAAACAAAGTCCTTCAGGGTTGTTTTTTGGATTATGTTGTTTTTTCTATCTGGAGATACCCTGGATACATTTTATCGTTTTGTCGTAATAGGTTATTTTGGACCTGGCGCTTCGTTCCCAGGAAGCGTGTCTGCTATAAAGCCAAATGTTTTTGATCTGCTGTTTTTTTTATTGGTACAAATTGGAATCGTATTTGGAATATTTAATTTGTACAAACTTAAAAAAATCGGTGGTTATTATTTTTTATTTTCAAATATTTTATTTTTAATTTATAGTTCTGTGGTTGGTCCAATATCTGAGATTGGAATTTCAAATATTTTCTTTCCTGTTTTTTTTTATTTTTCTTTGTATGTTTTTTTTGCTGTTTGTGTACCGTGGTTTTATTCTGAGAGGTTTAAATAAACAAGGGTTTTAACTTTTGGTACCCATGCTTTGAAAGAATTCACTGTTTGTTTTTGTGTTATTCATTTTTTCTAATAAAAACTCCATTGCTTCTGTTGTTCCCATTGGTGCAAGAATTTTTCTCAAGATAAAAATTTTGCCGAGTTCGTCTTTATCTAAAAGAAGCTCTTCTTTTCTTGTACCTGATTTACCAATATCAAATGCTGGATATGTTCTTTTCTGACTAAGTTTTCTGTCTAATGCCATTTCACTATTGCCTGTTCCTTTAAATTCTTCAAAAATTACCTCATCCATCCTACTCCCTGTGTCAATTAATGCAGTAGCTATTATTGTCAAAGATCCTCCTTTTTCTACATTCCTTGCTGCTCCAAAAAATCTTTTAGGTCTTTGTAATGCATTTGCATCAACCCCTCCTGTTAAAACCTTGCCACTTGAAGGAACAACGGTATTATAAGCTCTACCAAGCCTAGTAATAGAGTCCAAAAGAATGACCACGTCGTGTTTATATTCTACAAGTCTTTTTGCTTTTTCTATAACCATTTCTGCAACCTGAACATGTCTTGATGCCGGTTCATCAAAAGTAGAACTAATAACTTCTCCTTTTGTTGACCTCTCCATATCTGTTACCTCTTCTGGTCTTTCGTCTATTAATAAAACTATAAGCTTTGTTTCTGGATTGTTATTAATTATTGCGTTTGCAATTTTTTGCATAATAATTGTCTTACCAGTAAAAGGTTGTGCTACTATAAGTTGTCTTTGCCCTTTTCCAAGCGGGGCTATAATATCTATTATCCTTTCGGTTAAATCTGGCATTGGTTTTTCTTGTTCAAGTTTAAATCTTGATTCTGGATAAAGAGGTGTTAAATCTTCAAAATTTACTCTATTTTTAACAGAATCTGGTTTTTGTTCGTTAATTTTATTTATTTTAATTAGTGCAAAATATCTTTCTCCGTTTTTTGGGGCTCTAATTTCACCCTCTATACTATCGCCGGTTCTTAAACTAAATTTTTTTATTTGGGATGGTGAAACATAAATATCATCTGGACCGGGTAAGTAATTTGATTCTGAAGATCTTAAAAAACCGAAACCATCTTGCATAATTTCTATAACACCAAGACCGGTTATGATTTCTCCATCAATTGCGATTTTTTTTAGTATCGCAAACATTAAATCCTGTTTTCTTAAAGATGAGGGGTTCTCAATCCCTAACTCATTGGCTTGTTTTAATAAATCTTCTGGTTCTTTAATTTTTAATTCTTGTAAATTCATATTTGTTGGATTTGTTGTCTAGAAAAGAAAGTTATTCTTACAAAATAACAAGCATTATGTCAAAATATAAATAATATATAATATATTAAATATAAGTTGTTGTAGTTGGTTGTATTAATTAGTTTAATTAATGTTTTTCAAATAAAATCAACATTAAACTAAGGTGTTGAAAACACAAAACAAAAACAAATATTTACCCACAACAAAAATTAACTTCTTGATTTTTATAAGGAAAAAAAATAACAAACACACTAACAACATGTGTGTTAAACTTAATTAAAACATATGAACACCCTATGTAAAAAAATAACAACAAAAGAAAAAACTGTTTATAAAAAAAAAAAAACAATCTTAAAACAAGAAATAAATTAAAATATAATAATAACACAAATAACCCAATACATTATCAACATGCTTATTAACAAAAGATTTATACTGGCTAGCTCAAGCGTGTCCCGTTATAAGATATTAAAACAAGCTAATTTAAATTTCTCAAGGATAACCCCCTCTTGCGACGAAGGTATTATTAAAAAAAAACTTAAAGCAAGAAACACATCGTTTACACTGATTCCCAAAAAACTAGCTTATGAAAAGGCCTATAGCATAAGCAAAGACCACCCAGGGAAACTTGTTATTGGAGTTGATACGGTTATAGTTTTTGACGGAATGGTTGTTGACAAGGTAGCAAACAAAAGGTCTGCAGAGAACAAGATTAAAAAATTTTCTGGAAAAAAGCACAAAATTATTTCTGCAGTTTCAGCATTTCAAAACAAAGAAGAGGTCTGGAACTGTCATGAAAAAACAATTGTTGAGATAAGAGACCTTTCAACGGAAGAGATAAAAAAATATGTAAAAACGTGCGGAACAGATATATTTGGTTCGGTCGGATGTTATCAAATTGAAAAGCACGGTCCCCAAATAATCAAAAACATAAACGGTGATTTTTTTAATGTTATGGGGTTGCCGCTTTTTCCTCTTTTGAACTTTTTAAAAAAGTTTAATATAAAAAAATGAACATAAAAAAAGCATACGTTATTGGCACAAAAGTCAACAAAAGCTTATCACCCCTAATTTTTAACCACTGGTTTGAAAAATATAATATTTCTGCAACATATAGTTTTAAAGTAATAAAAGAACAAAACTTTAACAAAGAAATTAAAAAACTTTTAGAAGAAGAAAATCTATGTGGTTTAAATGTAACAATACCATATAAAGAAAAAATATTAAAAAACATGAACAGGTTGGACAAGGCGTCCAAAATAATCCAGGCCGTTAACTGTGTAACAATTAAAGACAAAAAATATTATGGCTCAAATACCGATTGGCGAGGATTTGGGGAAGCGCTTTCGGACTCCTTGTTTAGTAAGCGACTTGATATTCAAAAAAACAACAAAGCAATTTTGATAGGATATGGCGGAGCTGCAAAAGCTGTTTTGTATAGCCTCTCATTGATGGACTCAAAATACAAAAACAACACATATGTGTTTAACAGATCAAAGAAAAAAATAAACCTTCCTTTTATTTCCCAAAAAAACACTTTGGCTCTTGAAAAAATAAAAGACCACTTAACTCAAGCGGTTTTAATTATAAACACAACACCAACAAACATTTTAAAAGACCTTGGTGTAAAAAAAATAAATAAAAAAGTTGTTGTTTGTGACATCGTATACAAGCCAAAAGAAACAAAATTTTTACAACACTTTACCAACCCAATGGCAAAAATTTATGGAATTAGTATGTTAATCAATCAGGCAAAACCATGTTTTTTTAATTGGTTCGGTGTAAAACCTCTAGAAGATGATTTGTTAAAAAACAAACTGTTTAACGAAATATCAAAATGAAAATTATAGGCATCACGGGGGGAATTGCTTCTGGCAAAACGACAATTTGCAATTTTTTACAAGGAAAAGGTTTTCCAGTACACGATTCAGACAAGGTGGTAAAAAATATTTACTCAAAACCCTCAACAAAACTAATAAAAAAACTTAAAATAATCGGTCTTTCTAAATCAATTAAAAACAACAAAATAGATAAGAGCATAATTAGGTTTGAAATTTTTAACAACAAAACAAAAAAAGCAAAGCTTGAAAAATACTTACACAAAGAGGTTAAAATATCTCGTGAAAAATTTATTAAAAAACACAATAAAAAAAAAACAAAAGTAATCATTCTTGACATACCGCTTTTGTTTGAGTCTAACCTTTCTAAAATATGTGACTTTGTGGTTCTTGTCTACGCGCCCAAAAAAACAAAAATTGAAAGAGCCATTAAAAGAAAGGGGATGACTAAAAAATTAATTTTACAGATTTTAAAATCTCAGCTTGGAGATACTTATAAAAAAAGGAAATCTGATTTTGTTATAAACACAACCAAAACAAAAACACATTCATTCAAGATGATTGTTGAGTTAATTAATAGTATAGTAAAAAAAGAATGCGTGAGATAGTTGTAGACACCGAAACAACGGGCCTAAGCCACAAAGGTGGTGACAGGATTATAGAAGTTGGGTGTGTTGAGCTTATAAACCACGTACAAACATCCAAAAAACTTCAATTTTATTGCAAGGTTGAAAAAGTAATTTCAGAAAGTGCACAAAAAATTTCAGGCATAACAAACGCCTTTTTAAAAAATAAACCAACTTTTGAAGATCAGCACCAGGCCTTTATAGACTTTATTCAAAATGACATTTTGGTAATACACAATGCCGAATTTGATTTAGGTTTTTTAAACAACGAACTAAAGATCATTGGAAAACCTGCCTTAAGCAACAATGTTGTCGACACTGTTTTGTTAGCCAGAAAAACACTGAACTCAAGAGTTGCAAATCTGGACTACTTATGCAGAAGGTTTGGAATAGACCTTAGTAAAAGGAAGCTTCATGGCGCATTACTTGATGCAGAATTGTTGGCAGAGGTTTATCTTGAGCTTCGAGGAGGAAAGCAGTTCTCTATGGACCTTGCAACAACTGAAAACAAACAAAAAATACAAAAACACAAAAACCATCAAAATAAAAACGACTCTTTAAGAATAAAGGCTACCGATCAGGATATTAAAGCACACAAAGTATTAGTTAAGAGCATAAAAGACGCAGAATGGAAAAAATATAACTACTAATCCAGATAAATAAATTATATATAAAAATATGGTTTATGGTGATTTACAACTATTTGATATAATTGTTTTTGCAGCAATTGCGGTTTTCTTGATTTATAGGCTTAGGAGCGTTTTGGGTAAAAGAACAGGCTATCAAAAAACCACCCCAACACACAAAGCCGTAAACACTAACAAACCCAAAGCCACACACAAAACAATACCACAACTTAAAGACAGCGAAGAAAAGCTTATAAAAATATACGAAGAGCTTGATGATTTTGATCACAAAACCTTTATTGATGGGGCGAAAAGGGCTTTTGAGATAATTTTAACAGCCTACAATAAAGGCGATACAAAAACACTTAAACCACTTGTTTCAAAAAACGTTTTCGTAGCTTTTGAAAAAGCTATTGAGCAAAAACTCAATAACAGCAAAGCCCAATTTTTTTCTCTAATTGTAGACGGGGTAGATGATGCAAAAATTGAAAATCAGGTTATAAAAATTTCTGTTAAGTTCACAAGCGAACAACTTATTAATGACGACGAAAGCACTATTACAAAAAAACAAGACCTATGGACATTTGAAAAACACATAGATAGCAAAAGCCCAATATGGATTTTGACATCAACTTAATTAATTGAATTACCAATCCTTAAAAAAAAGAATAAAGAATAATGAGGGTTTTTCAAGCACTCCCTACAAAGACCAGCTTGGAAACCTAACAATAGGATATGGGCACCTAATTAAGAAAAATGAAAAAAATTTTTTTTCTAAAAAACATAACAAAATTTTTTTGAACAAAGTGTTTGAAAAAGATTTTAAAGAAGCTTTAGACTCTTTTAACAAACACTTTGATAGACCAAAGTTTAAATCGAAAAAAACCAAAGAGCTTTTTATAGAGATGATATTTCAAATGGGAATAAAAAAAGTTTTAAAATTCAAAAAAATGATAAACTTAATTAAAAATGACAACAAAAATTTAGCCGCAGTAGAGATGATGAACAGTCTTTGGTATGTACAAACGCCCAAAAGAGTTGAAAATTTAATTAATAATTTTTTACACCGATGATAAAAAAAAACGAAGATCACTTCTTGCAGAGCGTTAAAGATGTAGAACCATTAAAGAAAAACAATCTTATAAGAAAAAAAATTAAAAAAATTCCAAGCTCTTTTATAAAAAAAATCGAAGTAGAAACAACCGATACAACAATTAACAAACCATATTCTAAAAGAAAACCAAAATCAAATTTTGAAATGGAGTTTGGAAAAAAAAACAAAGATCTTAAGTCTGGAAAAATACCATTTGACAAAAAAATCGATTTTCACGGAAGTTCTATAGCAGATGCTGAAAAACTCTTTAACAGTGTTTTGGTTGACAGTTATTACAAAGAAAAAAGATGTTTGTTATTTGTAACTGGCAAAGGCTTAAATAAAAAAAACTATTTAGAAAGCAGCCCCAACCAACAAGAGACAAAGCTTTTTTATGGAAAAATAAGAGGCGCTTTTTTAGAATGGGTAAAAAAACCAGAGTTAGCAAAATTTATACTAACATTTCAACAAGCAAATTTAGAAAATGGCGGGGACGGCGCTTTTTTTGTTTACTTGAGAAAAAAAACTAATCAATCAAAACTTTAAACAAACGCCCTTTTAAACTGATATAAATCGAATTTGGTAAAAATTGACTATCTGAATTATCAAAAGAAATATAATTCAAATTGTTTCTTTTGTGATCTGCCCAAAGATTGGTAAAGTTTTCAATAATATATTTTTTTTCATTTCCTTGTTGCCCATATAGACTAAAAGTATAAACCCTTCGTCCGTCAATCGTTTTGCTTTCAGTTGATCCATTTAATAACATTAAGAAAGAGCTGAGGGGGTCTGAATAATTATTAAGAGAATCCAAGTTTATCCTTAATGCCTCTTGTTCTTTGGGGCTTTGCATTAAGCCAAAAATTTTATTATTTCTAAAAAAAATTTTAACCTCCCTCTCTTTTTTGTTTGTTTTCCAGATCTGAAAGTATTCAGAAGGAATTATCTCTTTGTTGTTTATATTTCCAATCGCTGAATAAGAGCCTTTAAAAACAAACAATTTAGACAAAAAACCTTTGCTTTTAAGCTCAATATTAAAGGCATACGAGTCATCTTCTTTGCTTAAATTCCAATCTAAATAACCAATTAAAACACCATTGGTTTTTATTTTATAACTTGCAATATAATTGTCTGCCCATGTATTGTCAGAATAAAACACAAAATAAAAAAAAAACAAACTAAAAAGAAACTTCATAAACTTTAATTGGCAGGCTTGAAAACCTGACCCTAAACTCTTTTATTGATTTGATTGTATGAACACGCTCTAAATAACTTAGCTCAGAAGGCTGCCCAATAAATATAAAATTTTTTATCACATTTTTTTTTAAAGGGGATGAAATTTGAAAATGCTTTGTTATATTTTTTTTAGGGTCGTAAGGCATAAAAAAATTAATATCCTCGCCTCTGAGCTCATATGCAAGGCTTGAATATAAAAGCCTGTCAGATACAACCACGCTTCTATTTTTGCCGATAATGTTTTTGATTTCTTTAGAAAAAAGCCCAATTCCACTTATACGATCAAACACTTTGTGATCATAACTAACTGCAATACAAAAATAAAATACAGCTGCAAAAGATAAGCTAAACACAAAATTAAGAAAAGTGTACAGCTTAAAATTAATAAATATTGAACGCACTAGAAAAACAAACAAACCGACAAGGCCAACTGCTGCCCAATTGGCATTGGCTTTTACTGCAATACTTTCTACGAAGACAACTAAAATAATTGGCAAGGAAAAACATAGCAAAAATACGTTCTGAGAGTCAGTTTTGATTCTTTTAATGTTTTTCGCGGCCCCTAAAAAAACAAATATTCCAAGCATAAATACTTGGGTAAACAAGAATCCTATCCCACGAAAAAAACTCGGATTAAAATTTTTAAGATCTGCATTTGCCGAGGTGTGTTGAAGCGTAAGCCAGTTATTATTATAATTCCAAATTATATTGGGAAGCACAATTATAAAGATTGTAAAAATTAACAAAGCTGATTTAAAAATGTTTTGAGCAAATAAACGTCTATAGTCTTTGTCAAAAAAACAGAGGAAAGAAAGCGAAAGAAAAAAATATATAGCTGCATATTTTGATAAAAAAGCCAAACCTACCATTATTCCACATGTTACAAAATTAATACCAGAGGGATCGTTTTTAATTTTTAACAATGCAATCATTGACAGGGTCCAAAACAATAACAAAATCACATCCGTTGATATAAAAAAAGATGAAACACTTACTGCGGGTATAACTAAAAAGCTTAAAGAACATATAGACGCCTCTTTTTTATTAAATTCCAATTTTAAACAAAGTCTATAGATTGCAAACCCTGTTAAAAAATATAAAAAAACAGGCATCAACTTTAGAGAGGGAAACCCATCGCCAAAAAACCACGAATAAAGAGCAATAAACCAAGCAATAAGTGGCGGCTTTGAGTAATAACCAAAATCAAAACTTTTTGACCATAACCAATACTGAGCCTCATCCCCAAACATATTAAAGTTTGTTAAAAATATCGAGACTATTTTAAAAGCCGTTAAAGAAAGAAACAAAAAAACAAATAGCCTAATAATCATATTTTTGCTTAAGATATTTTTTTAAAAAAAACGTAATCAACATAACAATCATTCCAGAAAAAACAACATCGCTTAAAAAATGAGCACCTTCTGAAATTCTTACAAATCCAAGCAAAAACCCAAACAAAACTGACAAATAAATATATTTTAACTTTTTGGTAACAAAGTATAAAATTATAATTGAAAATCCAGCCGCAGAATCTCCAGACACAAATGAACAATTTGTGGCACATGCATCGCTTATTTGATACCACGAGCTAAACACACCCTCTCCTCCAAGCTGGGTTATATCACCAGGTCTTGCTCTTCCCCATAAATTTTTAAACAAATGAACTATAATTGTGTTTAATAAAATCGAACCCCAAATAAAAAACAAATCCTTTTTTGAAAAAATGTAGTTGAAAAAAATCATATTAATTTTTAAAAATCTCGATAAAATTGGCAAGAGGGCAACATAGATCAAAACAGCTGGAAGCATTATTTCTCTAACCAAAAGAACAAAAGAATAATAGCTTTGAAATAAAAATTGCCCATTACCTTTATAAAAAAGACTACTAAAAAAGATGTCGAGGCTAGGACCAACTGTTAATAAAACCGAAATTAATAACAAATTCAAAAATATGAATTCTGGAGACGTTCTTTTTAGTTTCAGGGCTAGGCTTGGCTTCAAACTTGGAAGTTTTTTGTTAAAAACAAATAAGGTTAATTTAAAACTTGCTGAAGCTACCACAATACCAGCAAATATATCAGAAAGATAATGGGCTCCAACCACAATCCTACTAAAAGCAACAATAAAAGCAAATATATAAAAAGAAAATTTTAGTTTTGGAATAAGCAAAGAAAGCACAAAGGCAATTACAAAAATTGTTGAAGTGTGACCGGATGGAAAAGAGTGAAAGCTAGACTCAGTTGAAAAAAAATTAAAACCTGACGGCAAATCACCGCTTGTGGCGTGATTGGGCCTTGCTCTTCCAAAAAAATGTTTTAAAATTTGAGTTATTAAACCAGTTAGCAAAAGAGAGGCAAAAGCAAAATAAAAAAAATGCTTAAGCCTATTTAAGAACAATTTTGTTTTTAGTTTTTTTCTTTCTAATCCCCTTAACAGTAAAATTCCCAAAGCAATAACTGCGAAATACCAAACAGAATTTCCTAAAGAAGTAATATTAACAAAGAATTTTTTTAGAAAATGTTTTTTATCTCCCAAGAAATCTATGTGTGGATTTCCAAAAACCTTTGAAAAACCTTGGTCGAATGAATTAAAGTACAGCTGTATTTTTTGATCTGGTCCGCTAAATAAAAAAACAATTATTATAAGCAAAAATACGATTTCAAGTTTTAAATTTTTTATCACTCCGATTGGTTAGGCAAGGATTTAAATAAAATCAATAACTAAAGTATAAATTTAGACAGGTCTTGGCTTTTAATTAGTTCACCAAGATTGTTTTCAACGTATTCTTCATTAATTTTTATCTTTGTAGGGCCTATGTCTGAGGCTTGGAAACTGACATCTTCTAGAAGTTTTTCCATAATTGTGTGTAACCTTCTTGCGCCGATGTTTTCAACATTTTGGTTAATTTCAGTGGCCAATGAGGCAATTCTGTCAATACCAGATTCTTCAAAAACTAAATCAACTTTTTCGGTTCCTAAAAGACCAACATATTGTTTTATTAAACTGTTTTGTGTTTCGGTTAAAATTAATTTAAAATCATTTTTGGATAGACTGTCTAACTCAACCCTAATCGGAAGCCTTCCTTGAAGTTCAGGCAACATGTCTGAGGGTTTTGATAAATGAAAAGCGCCAGAGGCAATGAATAGAATATAATCTGTTTTTACAGCACCATGTTTTGTTGAAACTGTTGTACCTTCAATCAGTGGCAACAAGTCTCTTTGCACCCCTTCACGCGAAACATCAGCACCCCCTTTTTCGCTTCTTGAAGTTATTTTATCAATTTCATCAATAAAAACTATTCCATTTTGCTCTACATCTTCTAATGCTGAAGTTACGATTTTATCAGTATCAAGAAGTTTTTCAGTTTCTTCATCTAGAAGATAGGAGTGAGAATCTTTAACAGACATTTTTTTTAGCTTTTTTTGCTGACCAAAGCCTTTTCCCAAAATATCACCAAGATTTATCATTCCCATTTGTGATCCAGGCACACCAGGAACATCCATAGTCGGTAGATTTATGCTTGAGCTAGAAGAAACAGGTATTTCAACCTCTTTATCATTAAGACTTCCATCTCTAAGTTTCGTTCTAAAATTTTCTCTAGTTGATTCGCTTGAATTTTTTGAAACAAGAACATCCAAAATTCTTTCCTCAGCGTTTTTTTCAGCTCTAGCACGCACTTCTTTTCCCATTTGGGTTTTTGTTTTACTAATACTTGTTTCAACCAAATCTCTAATTATTT
>MDSW01038053.1_pt1 | contig 19026 bp, 14 predicted proteins | sample 811171 | NCBI WGS metagenome assembly MDSW01 (sample SAMN05326641, study PRJNA326480) | marine metagenome | isolation source: seawater | place: Atlantic Ocean: North West | collected 2012 | reverse complement strand
CCATCTGGTGCACCATGTTGAGAACACGACTGTGTCGTTCCGGCTGCCCCTGCGGAAGGAGACCCAGGTGAGCGATCTTGGCAGAAGAGAACAGCATGCCGGCACCATTTGGGCACGCCGCAACACACGCACCGCAACCGATGCAGGCGGAGGCATCCATCGCCTCTTCGGCCACGATGTGAGACACCGGGATCGAGTTGGGCTCCGGCTTGGGCCCTGAATGGACATTGATGTAACCGCCGGACTGGATGATCCGGTCGAGCGCTGAACGATCAACCATCAGATCCTTGACGACGGGGAATGAACCATTTCGAAATGGCTCGACCCAGATCTCATCACCATCCTTGAAGGAACGCATCCGCACCTGACACGTGGTGCATCCCTTGCCTGGGCCATGCGGCCGGCCATTGATCGCCAATGAACAGGCGCCACAGATACCTTCGCGACAGTCACTGTCGAACGTGATGGCATCCTTTCCCTGGGAGATGAGCTGCTCATTGAGCAGATCCATCATCTCGAGGAAGGACATGTCGTCCGAGATCCCGTCGATCTCGTGACGCTCGAGGTGGCCCTTCGAGTTCGAATCTTCCTGTCGCCAGACGTGCAGGGTGAACTTCATTACTTGTAGCTCCGGGTCATCGGTGGCAACGCTTCGAGAACGAGCTCCTCCTTGTGGAGTTGCTCCGGCTGATCTTCGCCCTTCCACTCCCAGACGGAGACGTTCTGGAACTTCTCGTCATCTCGGAGCACTTCACCTTCCTCGGTCTGATGCTCTTCACGGAAGTGACAACCGCAGGACTCGTCACGCTCAAGGGCATCCCGGCACATCAGGTGACCGAGTTCGAGGTAGTCGGCAACCCGACCCGCCTTCTCAAGAACCTGATTGGGCCCGTCCGAACGACCGGGAATCAACAGGTCATTTTGGAACGCGTCCTTCAGTTCGTCGATACGAGCCAACGCCGTCTTGAGTCCTTCGGCATTTCGAGCCATGCCGCAGTGTTCCCACATCAGTTCACCGAGCTCTCGATGGATCGAAAGCGGTGTTCGCGTTCCCTGAATCGACATCATTCGGGCAACGTCTTCCTGAACGGCATCCTCATGCTTCTTGAATTCAGGATGATTCGGATCCACTTTGTCCATGTAGATGTCATGGAGATAGTCGCCAATGGTCTGCGGAAGAACGAAGTATCCATCCGCGAGACACTGCATGAGCGAACTCGCTCCCAACCGATTGGCGCCATGGTCGGAGAAGTTGGCTTCACCGATCGCATACAGGCCTGGAATGTTGGTCATGAGGCTGTAGTCGACCCAGAGCCCGCCCATCGCGTAATGCAGTGCGGGATAGATTCGCATCGGACCATCGAACGGGCTCTCCGCCGTGATGTCCTCATACATGTCGAAGAGATTGCCGTAGCGTTCGGAGATCGTCTTGCGACCTTCCCGGTTGATGGCCTCGGCGAAGTCGAGATAGACCGCACGAGCCTTGTCACCGAGAACGCTGTATCCGTCATCACAGACATACTTGGCGTTTCGAGAAGCGACGTCACGTGGCACGAGATTGCCATAGCTGGGATACCGCTCTTCGAGATAGTAGTAACGCTCGTCTTCAGGAATATCCCGTGGACGGCGATCATCGCCCTTCTTGCGAGGGACCCAGACCCGGCCGTCGTTCCGCAGAGATTCGCTCATCAGCGTGAGTTTGCACTGGAAGCTGGCCGTACTCGGAATGCAGGTCGGATGAATCTGAACCATGCAGGGATTGGCAAATCCCGCCCCCCGCTTGTGAGCACGCCAGATGGCCGTGCAATTGCTGTTGACCGCATTGGTCGAGTGGAAATACGTACTGACGTAGCCACCCGTTGCCAGAACCACGGCATCAGCGGAATGCGAACTGATCTCACCGGTAACCAGATTCCTGACGACGATGCCGCGTGCCCGGCCATCGATGATGACGATGTCCAGGAGCTCCGTTCTCGGATACATCTCCAGGTTGCCGGTGTTGATCTCCTTCTCCAGCGCCTGGTAGGCACCAAGCAGAAGCTGCTGACCGGTCTGGCCACGACAATAGAAGGTTCGCGAAACAAGGACGCCACCGAATGAACGGTTGGCCAGCATGCCCCCGTACTCTCGCGCGAATGGAACGCCCTGTGCGACCGCCTGGTCGATGATGTTCGTACTCAGCTGGGCCAACCGGTATACGTTGGCCTCTCTCGCCCTGAAGTCTCCACCCTTCTGGGTGTCATAGAAAAGACGATAGGTCGTATCACCATCTTCACGGTAGTTCTTGGCCGCATTGATCCCACCCTGTGCGGCAATGCTGTGCGCTCGACGTGGAGAATCCTGATAGCAGAACGTCTTGACCTTGTACCCCTGCGCGGCAAGACTCGAAGCGGCGGAAGCCCCGGCGAGACCCGTGCCGACGACGATGACGTCGTACTTGCGACGGTTGTTGGGACCAACCAGCTTGGCATGCTCGAGATAGTTCGACCACTTGTCCTCGAGCGGTCCTTCCGGAATGCGGGCGTCAAGATGCATGGGGCCCCTCCTCCTTGAAGATGAGACTGTCGCCCTCATCCGTTGAGACATGCTCCTCCTTCATGACTTCCTCAGAAGGAGGCGGAAGCAGATCGCACCAGATCAGTGCCGGCACCGAAGTGAAGCCCAGGAAGATCACGACGGCTGAAACCGTCGAAAACCACCGAAGCCCTCTGTTTCGATCCTGATTGTTCACACCCAGGGACTGGAACATGCTCCAGACACCGTGATACAGATGAAGACAGATGAAGGCCATCATCACGATGTAGATCAAGGCGATCCACCACACCTGGAAGGCATGCCACAGATTGAAATAGACGGCGCCCTCCTGGAATGGAGTCGGCTGGATCGTGCCGGTGGTGAACTGGAGAATGTGGAACACGATGTAGATCAGGATCAGCGGACCACTGAGCATCATCGTCATGGAGGCCCAGGTTCTCGCCGAGCGATGCCGATGCCGATAGCCCTCTGGCCTGGCCTTTCGATTCTGACGGACAAGCAGGATGATCGTCACGACGTGCAGCAGAACAGCCGCAAGGAGTCCGACGCGAGCAATCCAGAGGAAGCCGGCATAGCCGAAGAAATCCTCCATGAAGGTCCGCAGGTGATGCGAATAGCTGTCGATGTCCGCCTGGCCACCATAGATCTTCAGGTTCCCGAGCATGTGGGCAATCAGGAACAGGAACATCGCTGCACCACTGAGGGCGACGACGATCTTCTTGCCGATCGAGGTGCGATAGAAATTGAGTATTCGCACTGGATTACATCCTATGGCAGGGACCGGAATAGCCCCCAGAAGCCCTATATCGGTAGACCACGAGACAAAAGATCATATGTTCCGAGACCATCAGAGGTAAAGACGGAATCAGCCCATTGGCATCTGGATGCTGGCGATCGTGGTGTCATCCGCCAGCTGATCGGTCTTGGCGAACTCACAGACCGCCGAATGGAGTGCTTCGACGTCCTCTGTCGGTGTCCCGCATCGCCCCAGGACTGCCAGGGCTCGATCCATGCCGAACTGCTCTTGATCCTCCCGAGGCTGCTCCACGACACCATCGGTCATGACGACGATGCGGGCCCCGGGCTCACAGCTCAGCTGGTTGGCTTCGAAACTGGTATCGGCATCGATTCCGATCGGAGGGTGCGCCGCGATCCGCTCACTCCTGGCTTCTCCTCCCGGGAGACACAAGGCCCAGTGACCATGCCCAGCATCCACATAGCTCAAATCACGCGTGACGGGATCGAGGACTCCAAGCCACAGAGAAACGAAACGATTGACGGCAGAATGGGCCAGGACGTATTCATTGACGGCCCGGGCGGCCGCTGTCGGATCGCCTTCCCGCATGAGAACGGAATGAATGTGCGACTGGGCGGCCGCCATGAGGATCGCGGCACCGATGCCCTTGCCCGAGACATCACCGACGGCAAACCCCACTCGTCCATCCGGCAACGGCATGACATCGAAGAGGTCGCCCGATGCATAACGCCCCGGCTGAAACTGCATGGCATAGGGAAGCGTGCCGACCGTTCCGCGGCTGGGCGGCAACATGAATCGCTGCGCTTCCCGTGCTGCTGAAAGATCCGATTCCATTCGCTGCTGTCGTTCGACAAGCTCACGACGTCTCAGGTTGGCGATGGCCAGTCCGGCGATTCTCACCAAGGCCTGACAGAAGCTGGCAGCGTCATTCTCGACGGTCGCTTCGGCACCTCGTGCATCCAGATAGAGCGATGCTGCGACCACATCGTCCACCATGATCGGACAGCACAGTGCGGAATGGATATTCAGATCGGCAATGCTCTGCCCATAGTCCGGTTGCTGATCGGAGAGCAGCTGGGCGATGTCACCCTCGGCCGCGGCCCGAATGAGGGAACGGCTGAGATCATCGGGCCGACCACCCACGCCGCCATCGAGACCTCGATACGCAATGATTTCAACCGACTCGGCCTGTGCATCGGAACGAAGAAGCGCGCCACGCCCGAATCCACTGCCCTCGAGTGCGGATACCAGAATGGAATCCCACAATGCGTGTTCTTCGATCGCCTGATTGATTCGACCGGCACATTCAATGAAGAGGTTCAATCGATGCCTGGCAAGCGAAGCGGTCTCTGCCGGGCTGACCCGCCGGACACGATCCTGCTCACCGGCATCATCCAGCGTCCGCATCGCCATCGAAGTCGACTCGACGGTTCCGACCTGGAGCGACCAGGGACCGACGCGAATCCGATCACCTTCGGCAAGAATCGAGGTCACTTCGTTCTCGATCTTGACCTCATTCAACAGCGTGCCGTTGGCACCACCCAGGTCCTGGATCAACCAATGATCGTCCTGACAGGAGATCGAGGCATGCCGCCTGGAAACCGTTGGATCGACGAGACGGACCTCACAGGTGGAGCCCCTCCCGATGACACCACCGGCCCGTGTCAGCTCGATCGGCTCCAGCGGCGGACCGGCAACCGGGTTCAACCGCAGGATCGGCCCCTGAAAAGGCGGCCTGCAGAAGGTTGAGTTGAGGGACGACGAGGGCATTCGCGGATGGTAGCCGCTCGGGGACGGATCACGCGATCTCTGGGCAGTCAAACAAGCCAAGGGCCCCTTCTCAAGGGTCTCAACCCGCATGATCACCACCGCCGCCAGAGAGACCGTGGACCAAGAACGCCATTCCGGAACACCCAGAGCCACTCGTGCAATCGCGTTCCAATCACACTCGAATCAAGCCAGGAACTCCAGTTGATAGACTCCTCTGCCCTGTCCGCGTAGCTCAATTGGATAGAGCGTCGGCCTCCGAAGCCGAAGGTTGGAGGTTCGAGCCCTCCCGCGGATGTTTCCCTGAACGACCGGGCACACTCCATGAACACCCCATTCTGTCTGGGGATTCGATGGGTTCCGAAGTAGCATGAGGCATCCGAGGAGAGTCACCATGCACCGAGTTTCAACAGCACTCTTTGTTGTCACCATGGCGTGTCCACCCGGCCTGATCGCGAGCAATGCGATCGCCGAAGGCACGGTGTTTCTGAACGCCCATGTCATCCCCGTCACCGGGCCGGAGATCGAAGAGGGATTCGTCCTGGTCGAGGACGGAAAGATCGCAGCCGTGGGTGCCATGTCCGAATGGACTCCTCGTGGTGGCGATATCGAGGAACACGACTGCACCGATCGAATCATCATGCCCGGACTGGTCTGCACGCACAGCCACATCGGCATCCAGGGAAAAGGCGGAGGAGGCGGTGATGGATCCGGACCGATTCAACCCGAAGTCAGAATCCTGGACAGCATCGATATCGAGAACGCCGGATTTCGTCGTGCCGTCGCTGGCGGACTGACCTGCCTGAACATCATGCCTGGCAGCGGACATCTCTCCTCGGGCCAGACCGCCTACGTCAAGCTGAGGCCTGCCAGACGAGTCGAGGACATGCTGATCCTGGATGAAGACAACCGGATCATGGGTGGACTCAAGATGGCCAACGGCACCAATCCCCAGCGAAAGACACCGTTCCCGGGTACGCGTGGCAAATCGGCCGCACTGGTTCGACAGGCCTTCATGGATGCCCAGGACTACCAGCGCAAACTCGATGAAGCGGGCGATGATCCCGACAAGCTTCCCGATCGCAATCTCAAGCTGGAAACGCTCGCCGAAGTCCTGCGGGGGGAGCGGGTCGTCCATCATCACACCCATCGACACGATGACATCCTGACGGTGCTTCGCATCGCCGATGAATTCGATTTCGAAGTCGTGCTGCATCATGTCAGCGATGGCTGGAAGGTCGCCGATGAGATCGCCGATGCGGGCGCTGCCTGCTCCGTCATTCTCGTGGACTCACCGGGTGGCAAGCAGGAAGCTGTCGGACTCGAGTACGGCACCGGACGGATCCTGAAGGATGCCGGAGTCCTGGTGGCCTTCCACACCGATGATCTGATTACCGATTCAAGATGGTTCCGCCGCATGCCCGCACTGGCCATGCGTGCCGGCCTGGATCGCCAGACGGCACTGGAGAGCATCACGATCAATGGCGCCGCCATGCTCGATCTTGATCATCGCATCGGCTCACTTGAAGCCGGCAAGGATGCCGACCTCGTCATCCTCGACGGCGATCCATTCAGCATCTACACCAAGACCCTGGAAACCTACGTCGAGGGCGAACGCGTCTTCGATCTCGAGGATCCCGAGGATCGCCTCTACGCCGTCGGTGGTCCGGGTGCCGGCCAGCCAGCGAGACCCTACCTCTGCTGCATCGATGAAGGACACGAATGATGAAAGCACTTGTCGCCCTCTTTCTCCTGCTGCTGGGCCAGGGAGCCAGCGGTGAAACCCTTCTGGTCCATGGCGAGATCATTCACACGATGGCCGGCGATGCGATTCGTGACGGCTATGTGCTGATCAAGGATGGTCGAATCGCCGCCATCGGACGATCCAGCGACTACGAGCCCGACGGCACCGAGACGGTGTTGAAATCCACCGTGGTGACCCCCGGCATCGTCGATGCCAGGACCTGCGTGGGCCTGGCTGGCCACCTGAACATTCCACATGATCAAGATGAACTGGATCGCGGAGCCCCACTGCAACCGCATCTCCGAGCCATTGATGCCTACAACCCGCACGAGCGACTTGTTGAATGGGTCCGTGGATTCGGCGTGACCACCGTACACACCGGCCATGCACCCGAGGCGCTCGTATCGGGGCAGACGATGATCGTGAAGACCACAGGCAACCGGGTCGATGACATCACACTGAAACCGGTGGCGATGATCTCCTGCTCGATGAGTGACACCGCCATTCACGAGAACAATCCAGGCACCCGTGCCAAGGCCTCCGCACTGCTCCGCCAGAAGCTGCTGGATACCCGGCACTACATCGACAAGAAGAACAAACCCGCCAAGATCGATGAGGACGGCGAGGACAAGGACTCGAAATCGCAACGCCGCAATCTCGAACTGGAATCACTGGCCAGCGTGCTCAGCGGAGAAACCCCTTTGCTGATTCATGCTCACAAGGCCAGAGACATCGCCAACGCCCTGAGACTTCGCGAGGAATTCAATATCCCGATCGTCCTCGATGGCGCCAGCGAGTCCTACATGCTGATCGAAGAGATCAAGGATGCCGACGTCCCGGTCTTCATCCATCCCACCATGATTCGTCCGTATGGCGAGCGAGAGAACCTGTCCTTCGAGACCGCCTCCAAGCTGATCGACGCCGGGATCCCCGTGGCGATGCAGAGTGGCTACGAAAGCTATGTCCCAAGGACCCGCGTGGTGCTCTACGAAGCCGGCATGGCAGCGGCCAATGGCTGCGACTTCGATGATGCTCTTGCCATGATCACCATCACACCGGCGAAAATTCTCGGTGTCGATGATCGTGTCGGCTCACTGGAAGTGGGCAAGGACGGCGATCTGGCCATGTATGACGGCGATCCGTTCGAATGGACGACTCACTGCACAGGCGTGGTGATCGATGGTGAGATCGTCGCCAACACGCCTCGCTGAACCTGCTGCTGCCTATTCGCCCATCGGCTGGAACGACGTGTAGTTGGGGGCTTCCCGCGTCAACTGCACGTCATGTGGATGGGACTCGACGAGTGTCGCGCCGCTCACTCGGACGAACTCCGCATTGGCTCGCAGTTCATCGACGGTTCCACAGCCGCTGTATCCCATGGCCGCCCGAAGACCGCCGACCAGCTGATAGACGGTGTCGGCAAGCTTGCCACGATAGGGAACACGGCCCTCGATGCCCTCGGGAACGAACTTGGCGGCATCACGCTGTTCGCCCTGACCATATCGATCAGCCGAGCCGGCCCCCATGGCGCCCAGGCTTCCCATGCCCCGATACGACTTGTAGCGACGACCGCCGTGGAGAATCAGTTCACCAGGACTTTCGTCCATGCCGGCAAACATGGAGCCCAGCATGACGGCGTTGGCACCGAAGGCGATCGCCTTGGCGATATCTCCACTCTGGCGAATCCCGCCATCGGCGATGACCGGGATGTTCAATGGACCGGCAACCTTGCAGACCTCCTCGATGGCGGTCAGCTGTGGGACACCGACACCACTGATCACACGCGTGGTGCAGATCGAGCCTGGTCCAATGCCGACCTTGACCGCATCCGCACCGGCTTCGATGAGATCCTGTGCCGCTTGACCCGTGGCGATGTTGCCGGCAATGACCTCGATGTCGTGCCTGGCCTTGATCGCCTTCACGGTCTCGATCACATTGTCGGAGTGACCATGTGCGGTATCGACGATCACCAGATCCACTTCGGCTTCGACCAGTGCCGCAACGCGTTCAAGCTGGTGAACGCCCACTGCTGCACCAACCCGAAGTCGGCCGCGGGCGTCGCGACAGGCGTTGGGATGACGTCGAAGATTTTCGATGTCCCGCATCGTGATCAGACCGGCCAGACAACCGGACTGATCGGTCAGCAGAAGCTTTTCGACTCGGCCTCGGTTGAGAAGGCTCTCCGCATCCTCGAGATCGACATCCGTACGGGCCGTGACCAGACCCTCCCGGGTCATGACCGCTCCCACCAGATCGGAGGGCGCCTCGACGAACTTGATGTCGCGGCGGGTCAGTATGCCCGCCAGCGTGCCACGGCTGCTGCCGTCAATCGTGACCGGGAACCCGGAGACATTCTGCTGCTCCATCAGGGAGATGGCCTTGGAAACCGTGTCATCCGGACTCAGGGTGATCGGATCGGCGATCATCCCGTTCTCAGACCGCTTGACCTTGGCCACTTCTCTGGCCTGGACATCCAGATCCAGATTCTTGTGGATGACCCCGAGTCCCCCCTCCTGAGCCAGACCAATGGCCAGATTGGACTCCGTCACGGTGTCCATCGGGGCCGAGATCAGGGGGATATTGAGGTGAATATTGGGGGTCAGCCGGGTGGACGTATCGGTCCCTGCCGGCACGACATTGCTCCGCCTGGGAATCAGGAGCACATCGTCGAACGTGATGCCTTCGCGGATTCGTATCCTCTCCATCTGTGAATGATGCGATTTCAGGCCCGCCATGTCAAGGATGGGCCGATATTTGACCCCCCTTGGCACCCCCCCTGAACATGCTCAAAGGCCGTCGAACCTGTCTCATCTGCTAAAGTGGCGGGCTTGATTCAGCTGGAGAAACCCGGCTGCAGGACGACTCGTCAGGAGCGATTCACTTGTCAGACACGTTGAACAACACGGCCTTTGTCCCCAGGCTCGTCAACCATGCCCAGGGAACCGAACCAGGCAAGGGCGAGAAGATCTTCCGAAAGTACCTCCAGGTCTGCATCACCCATGAGGCCTCCGATATCCACATCAAGGGCGAGGCCATTCCGAGGATCCGTGTCAGAGGCGAACTGAGAACCGCCGGCAAGGAAGCGATCACCCGCGAACAGGCTCACCAGATCTGCATGGACATCCTGGACGAGCATCAGTACGAGATCTTCTGCCAGCGTGGCCAGATGGACATTGCCTACGACTACGACGAAGACAAGCGATTCCGAGTCAACATCTTCATGACGCGTGGCAAGGTCTCCTATGCCTGCCGACTCATCACTTCGGACGTCAAGACCTTCGAGCAACTCGGAGTCCCGGAAGTCCTGGGTGATGTGGCCATGTCCGCCAACGGCCTGATTCTCTTCGCAGGGGTCACCGGCTCCGGAAAGAGTACGTCGATCGCCGCGATGCTCCAGTACGTCAATCAGCGGAAACGATGCCACATCGTCACCATCGAAGACCCCATCGAGTACATCTTTCGCGAGGACCGCTCCACGATCAATCAACGTGAGATCGGTATCGACTGCCTGACCTTCAACGAAGCCCTTCGAGCCCTCGTCCGTGAGGATCCCGATGTCGTCCTGGTCGGCGAGATGCGCGACAAGGAGACCTTCGAAGCAGCCATTCGTGCAGCTGAAACCGGTCACCTCGTGTTCGGAACGATCCATGCCTCTTCAGCCTGGCAGACCTTCGGCCGTATCTACGACCTCTTCGATGAGGGCGAGGTCCCGCAGATCCGCAAGCTCCTGGCCTACAACATCCGCGGCATCATCTACCAGAAGCTCCTGAAGACGCTTCACAAGCACATCCCCCGGGTACCGGCTGTCGAGATCCTTCTGGGCACGCCAATCGTCCAGAAGTTCATTCTCGAAGGCCGCGAAGGCGAACTGCTTGATGTCATCAAGCGGTCGACCCAGGAAGGCATGATCGACTTCACAGGCTCCCTGGTGAAGCTGGTTGAAGAGGAAATGATCCACCACAAGGACGCTCTGGAAGCGACACCGAAGCCCGAAGAGCTCAAGATGCGACTGAAGGGCATTTCGTGATCCATCATCCAGCAAGCCAACCAGCACCGTTCCCACTTGACGAGTACTCCCGATGACTGATGTTCTGTTTCTCCTAAGCGACACCTCGGTCTTTCTGCTGAGTCCATGGAAGCCCCTGATCATCTGGGCGGTCGTCGTCTTCTGGGCATGGCTGGTCGCAACCAAGATCCAGGCCAACGCGACCTTCTACCAGTTCAGTCTCAACCAGTGGAACATGGCCTTCATCGCCTGCTGCGGCATCGGCGTGGCCATCATGTTCTTCGGCTGGATGTTCTGGATCGGCTGGCCGGTTGGTGTTCTCGTCATGTTCGCGCCCGTCCTGCTCTACTGGCGCCACCACAATCAGTCCGTTCCGGAACACGCCAAGTTCCACCTGGCCCGCAAGTCGAGTCCCGAGGCACTCGAGAAGCGTGCGGCCAAGAAGATCAGCAAGGCGATCACGTTGAGCTACGTGAATTCGCAGAACGATGCCGTCAAGATCCCTGCGGAGAAGGATCCTGCACACGAGCTGTACATGATTCTCGAGACCGTCCTGGCGCCGGGACTCGAGAACCGGGCCTCCCGGATGGATCTCGGCCTCGGTGCCGGTGGCTGCATCGTCACCCGAACGGTGGACACCCTGAGAACCAAGCAGGAATCACTCGATACGGACAGCGGCGCCAAGGTCTTCAACCTCATCCGCACCCTCGCCGGCATGAATCTCGAAGACTCCCGTCGACAGCAGGTCGGTGAATTCCAGGTGAACTCTCCACAGGGCCATCAGGTGCTTACCGTCACCTTCTCCGGCTCCTCCAAGGGTCAGCTGATCCGGATCGACATGAACCGATCCCAGCAGGTGCGAATCCCGTACGACGGCATCGGCCTGCTGCCGGAGCAGCGAACCATCCTGGACGAGCTGATCCCCGAACACAATCGCCACGGCATCGTCCTGGTGTCCTCCCCTCCCGGTCAGGGATTGACGAGCACCAGCTATGCCTTGCTCAGCTGCCACGATTCCTACACGTCCAACGTGCGTTCTCTGGAACGTGCCACGGAAGCCATGCTCGAGGGCACTGTCCAGCAGGTCTGGGATCCCTCCAACCCTCAGGTGGACTATGCCCGCACCCTGCAGTCCATGCTTCGCCGAGATCCGGATGTGATTCTCGTAACGGACATGGAGGACGCGGACACCGCACGCGTTGCCACCGAGTCCGGTGACCGCGGCCCCCTGCTCTATCTCGCCATGAATGCAGGCAGCACGACGGAGATGATGACCAAGTGGATTCAGCTCGTCGGAGATGTCAACGAGGCCGCTCTGCCACTCAAGGCCATGGTCACCCAGCGATTGGTTCGTCGCCTCTGCGACAACTGCAAGGTGGGATTCGTTCCAGCTGAAACAGGACGCTTCCGCCTGCCCGAGGGCACCGAGCTCTACCGTGCAGGAGGACAGATCCAGGATCGCAACAAGGTCATCGAGTGCCCCGTCTGTCGTGGCACCGGCTACCTGGGCGTGACCGGCATCTTCGAAGTCATGCCGATCACCGACGACGTCCGCACCGCCATTCGCAATGGCGATCTGAAGGCTGCCGTGAATGCCGCCCTCCGGGAAAAGATGATCCGACTGCAGGATGCCGCCATGCGAAAAGCCGTGGCCGGCGAGACCTCGATCGAGGAGATCAGCCGAGTCCTCTCCCCTGCCACCAAGAAGAAGCCCAAGACCGAAAAGGTTCAGTGAGCCCGAACGGAGTTACCGATGAGCATCGTCTTCAACTTCCTCGTCATCATGATGATCTTCATCATTGCCTACTGGTGGTCAAACCAGGGGTTCTTCAGCAGCCTGCTCCACATGGTTGCCGTGATCGTCGCCGGCGCTTTCACGCTCGCGATCTGGGAGTTCATGGTCTGGGACCTGACGCTCGGCAATCTCGGCTTCTTCGACTACTACGTCTATGGCGGCTCGTTCATTCTCGTCTTCTGCGGCAGTCTCCTGCTGATGCGTGTCGCAACCGATCAACTGGCGCCTGATGACGTGGCCGTACCCGCCAGCCTGGAATTGGTCGGCGGCTTCGCCTTCGGCGCCGTTTCCGGCATCATCTCCGTGGGCCTTCTGCTGGTCGGAACAGGCTTCATGCAGAGACCTCTGGAGTTCATGGGCTATACCGGATACGCCCGACAGCAGACCGGGGACAGTGATGTCTCCCAGGTCGGCTCGGCACTCTGGATCCCGGCGGATTACCTCGCCACCAGCTTCTACGAATGGGCCAGCATCACGGGCCTTCGTCCGGACATCTCCGGCACCCCCCTTCGACAGTACAACCCCGAGCTCTACAAGCAGGCATCCCTGCTGCGGGACTCGGTCATGGGTGAAAAGGGCCAGTTCTTCCTGCCTCCGGGTGCGGCCAAGGTCAAGCAACCCTTGAGCAGCACCTTTGCCAACAAGAGCTGGATCACCATTCCCATGGAGTTCAACTCCGAAGCACGCGACTTCGGTCAGCAGCTGGCCATCTCCAAGAGTCAGATCCGACTTGTCGGCAAGGCCTATGGCAACGACCGTCCCGAAGTCGTCTATCCCTCGTACTGGGTCCAGGAATCGGCCGTGGATACCGACACCGATGAGAAAGTCGAGGAACTTGGCTTCTACAAGTTCGATGATGCCTCCAAGTACATCACCAGTGTGCCTGGACGTTCCGAGGCCGAAGCCAAGGTGATCTTCCAGGTGGAGGATGACTTCGAACCCATGTTCGTTCAGGTGAAGGGACAGCGGTTCGATCTCAATGAATCCACCGAGCGTGATTTCCTGACCATCACCGCCGGCGCACAGGCGCTGGGGGCCGGTGCGGACTTCGAGGATGAGCCGGGCGGCGACATCACCGAAGAGATCACCGTAGGTGGCAACCTTCGATTCCTGCGATCCATCAGCAAGAACAAGATGCCCAGCAGCATGCAGGAGTCCGACAACTATCTCACCAACGGCTACATGAAGGTCAAGGGTGGTCGGGCTGGACAGATCAGCCGGGCGCTTCAGATCAAGGGCATCCACAGGACCGAAGGCGCCAACATCGTCCAGGTCCGGATCGGCCGTCAATCGACTGCCAATCTGTTCAACCGGGTTCGACAGATGATCAACACCGGTGACCAGATCAAGATCGTGGATGACAAGGACCGCAGCTATCTGCCCATTGGCTTCTACTACATGAGCCCGACCGGTATCGAGGTCAAGCTCGATCGACGCAACTACCTCAAGACACTCCAGGAAATCGGCACACAGCCGCCTTCAGGCAGTGACCGTGAGATGGTGCTTCTGTTCGAGATCACCAAGGGCACGAAGCTGGATGCGTTGAAGGTCGGCAATGTCGAGGTCGGCTACATCGAGGACATCACGGTCGAGTGATACCGGGAACTGATACCGGGAACCGAGATCGGGGACGCCCCGCTTCGATCAACTGGTGACCTGCTCTTCGCGCTCCAGCAGGCGTTCGACGTAATGAATGTCGAAGTCGGCATTGACGAACTGTTCGCATTCGAGCAATCGTCGATGCAGCGGCAGCGTGGTCTTGATGGGCCCGATCTTGAACTCGTCGATGGCCGATTTCATTCTGGCGATCGCCTCGGTTCGATCACGCCCATGCACGATGAGCTTGGCGATCATCGAGTCGTAGTTGGGTGGAACGCGATAGCCGCTTCGCACATGCGAATCGACCCGGACACCCAGGCCGCCTGGCGCATTGAAGGTCTCGACATTGCCCGGCTGCGGCATGAAACCACGGTCCGGATCCTCCGCATTCACCCGGCATTCGATCGAATGCCCCGAGAGCTTGACGTCGGACTGCTTGTAGGACAGCTTCTCACCGGCGGCACATCGGATCATTTCCTTGACCAGATCCACTCCCGTGATCATCTCGGTGACGGGATGCTCGACCTGGATTCGGGTATTGACCTCGAGCATGTAGAAGTTGTGATCGCGATCCATGAGGAATTCACAGGTTGCCGCGCCACAGTACTTGGCGGCCTGGATCAGCCGGGCTGCCGATTCACAGACCTCATCCCTCAGAGCGGGATCGATATGTGGTGCCGGGCCTTCCTCGATGAGCTTCTGGTGACGACGCTGGGACGTGCAGTCACGGTTGTAGAGATGAATCGCATTGCCGTGTTGATCGCCGAGACACTGCACCTCCACGTGGCGGGCGTGTTCGAGGAACTTCTCGATGTAGACCGCACCATTGCCGAAGGCTGCCTGAGCTTCCTGGCGAGCGGACTCCAGAGCCGCAATCAGCTCCGCCTCGTCCCGGACGATTCGCATGCCACGACCACCACCACCGGCAGCGGCCTTCACGATGACCGGATACCCGATGGTCTCGGCCACGGAGATGGCCTCGTCCTCTTCTTCGATCTCACCGGGCGAACCGGGGAAGATGGGTGTCCCCGACTTCTTGGCCATGGCACGACAGGAGACCTTGTCTCCCAGCAGACTCATGGCTTCGGGACTTGGCCCGATGAAGGCGATCTGACAGTCCAGGCAGACCTCCGCAAAGTGCGCATTCTCGGCAAGGAACCCGTACCCGGGATGAATGGCGTCGGCCTGTGTGGTTTCCGCTGCTGCGATGATGCGATCAATGCGCAGATAGGATTCCGGCGAGGGCCCTGGACCGATGCAGACCTTGCGATCCGCCTGTTCCAACCAGGGACCGTCTCGATCCGCTTCGGAATAGACGCAGACCGTTTCGACGCCGAGCTCCCGGGCAGCTCGAATGATGCGTAACGCGATTTCGCCGCGGTTGGCGATGAGAATTCTTGAAAACACCCTGTGGCTCCGTGTCAGGGATTTCGTCAAGAAGGCTTGACGAGGAAGAGGTCCTGGCCGAATTCAACGGCATCACCATTGGACACGAGAATCTTCTGGACCGTGCCTGAAGTCTCGGACTTGATCTCATTGAAGATCTTCATGGCTTCGATCAGACAGACGACTTCACCTTCCGAGACGCTTGAACCGACCTTCACAAACGCATCGGCATCCGGTGAGGCTGCGGAGTAGAACGTGCCCACCATGGGACTCTGCACAGGAACCAGGCCGGCCGTGTCGGATTCGGACGGTGCCGCTTCGGCTGCTGCCGGTGCCGGGGCCGCTGGCTCAGGTGCCGCCGTTGCCATGGCGGATGCCGGAGGTGGTGCCGTGGGCTGGGGTGCGGCAGGCTGCTGGGTGATCTGCGGGGTCGACCAGGCCGTCGGCCGGTGAATGGTCACCTGTTCTTCGCTGTCGCGAAGATCGATCTCGGAGAGATCGTTGGCGACCATGAGTCGAACCAGTTCCTTCAATTTGCGAATGTCAATCATCTCGATTTCCTTCAGGCTCTCAGCGACGCTCGCCGAGCCGATTCCAGGTCCCGCGGCCATGTCGAAAGAACACGGTTGCCGGACTCCGTAATGAGAACATCTTCTTCAAGGCGGACTCCACCGATGCCGGGCAGGTACACACCCGGTTCGACGGTCATGATCATGCCGGGCTCCAGCAGGACACCGCCGGAGCGATTGCTGAAGTACGGCGATTCATGAACATCCATGCCGACACCATGACCAAGACCGTGCGGGAACTGGTCAGCCCATCCCGCAGCGGCGATCACGTCACGTGCCGCAGCATCAACCTCTGCACAATCAGCTCCGGGTCTGCAGCAGTCGATCGCCGCTTCCAGAGCCTCAAGAACAACTTCATAGACACGCTCCATGGGCGATGGCATCTCGCCGAAGCAGAACGTGCGAGTCAGATCGGAACAGTAGCCCTCGACCCGAGCCCCCCAATCGATCAGCAGCATGCCGTCCTCGATCGGGCGATCACCGGGCATGTGATGGATGACTGAACTGTTGGGCCCGCTGCCTACGATGGGTTCGAAGCTGGCGCCTTCCGCCCCACGCATGCGCATCTCGTACTCGAGCCGTGCAGTGAACTGCGATTCCGTCATGCCGGGCTTCAGATCAGACAGCACGACCTCCAATGCGTCCTGCTGGATGCCGATGGCGCGTTCGATCAACTCGACTTCTTCATTCGACTTGCATTCACGGAGCTTGGATACCAGCCCGCTGGTCGGGATCAGTTCAAGATCCCCGAGCGACTTCAACAGGCCATCCCGGAAGGCGATGGTCATCGCCTCGGCCTGGATACCGACCTTGTCGAGGCCGTCCTCATCGGCAAGACGCTTGACTTCGTCGCCCAGCTTGTGTCGGGCCCCCATCACGACTTCAAAGAGCTCACAGGCATCCCATGCCTGAAGCAGCTCCTCGTAGCGTCGATCACAGATGATCACAGCCCGATTCGGGGTGACCATCAGGAGGGCCGAATGACCCACGAATCCGGTCAGGTACCAGATATCATGCTCAGCGCTGACCATGAGCCCCGGGAGCCCATCGGCATCAAGCCGCGTTCGAAGGCCGGAGAGCCGAGCCCTCGCGGAGGCGACCTGCTGGTCAGTCAGTTCCATGCTGGCAACGTCAGTCATAAGGCGGCGGAGTATAGCAATGAGCCGATCATGCTGCCATTTGCAGCGATCTCCGCCGATCCTGTCGGGATCACCCGAGGGGTCTGTGGACAGGGTCAGCCAGCGAGGTGCTGTTCACGCATGCTGACGGGAGGCTGAAGGATTTCAGCCATCACGATGGCCTGCTGAAGCCCCGAACGGCTCTGAAGCATGGCCTTGAGGTCTCGAGACCTCGGCGATCGAGTGCCGGTGGCAGCCTTCTGGGGGCCGGTGGCCTTGGGCTCGGCGGGCATGGCTCGTCGTCGCTTGGGGGCTGAAGTCGTGCGTTCGGCTGCTGGGACCACCAGAGGGGCCTCCATGACTGGTGGCATGGCCGCTCCCGGCATCGTGACAGGCGGCGTGGCCGCCTGGGCAGGCTGTGTACGAGGTGGCCGTGAGGTCCCTGGCGGAGGTGGCGATGTTCCAGGCTTGGACGATGGAAGCCCCAGCTCCTTTCGCATCGATTCCAGAATGGCCTTGCGGGCTTCCCGCATGATGCCCAGATCATCCGCACCAGCCTTCAGCTTCGCTGTCTTCGTTGGCTGGGGTGTCAGCTGAGTGACCAGATCCGATTTTTCCCGAAGGGAGACTTCGGCCGGCTCATCAAGATCAGTTCCTCGTTCGGGCGCCTTGAGCGATGGGGTCTCACGTTCGGTCTTGTTGCTGGCCAGAGATTCGGCATCCAACAGCGTCTTTCGACGGGCCTGCTTCTTCTTCTTTTCCTTGGACGCAGCGATCGCACTGAAGACGTACCACGCCCCGCCGATCAACGCGATGAAGATTTCCCATCCGCCCATGTCCAGAGTGTACGCCAACTGGACCTGATCAGGCCATCCACATCCTCAAGCCGTTGACGGAATGATCCAGTCCCGTCCGTCCTGACGCTTCAATCGCTCGAATCGAGCTCCATAGACCTGCTCGAGCCGCGACTCCGTGAGGACTTCTCCGGGATCGCCCGATGCCTGCAGACATCCCTCCGAAAGCAGCCAGACATGATCACAGACGGTTGCTGCCAGGCCCAGGTCATGGAGGGAAACGATGACCGTGTCACCGTCGGAGGCACGCGACCTCATGATTTCAAGAATCCTTGAGGCATGACGAAGATCGAGGGCGGCCAGTGGCTCATCAAGCAGGAGGACGCCAGGAGATGTGACCTGTGCAAGACAACGCGCGATGACGACCCGCTGCTGCTGCCCGACTGAGAGTTGGGCGAATGGCCGATGCTCGAGTGATTCCAGATCACAGGTCTGCAAGGCCTCATCAATCGACCGGCGACGCTTCACCGGCCCGTGCTGACGAGCTCCCATCGCAATGATCTGGCGAACCGTGAACGGGACCTCGCCTCGGAACCGCTGGGGAACCAGACCGATCCGGGCGGCCCGAACGATGGACCGCATGCGAACGACATCCTGATCGTCAAGCATCAGCCGACCGTCAGCCGGTTTGAGGAGACCCGCGATGGTGCGAAGCAACGTGGTCTTGCCAGCCGCGTTGGGCCCGAGCACACCGGTGATCTGCCCCTTGGAAGCGGTGGCCGTGATGTCCTTGAGGATCGCACCGCCACCGATGGTCACACTGACTCGATCAAGCTTCAAGACTTCGGACCTCCCGCCTGAGCAACCAGAGGAAGACCGGGCCACCGGCCAGAATGGTCAGCACACCGATGGGCAAACGACCTGACCCGAGATCGATCGCCTGCCGGGCCGCATCT
>MDSW01191479.1_pt1 | contig 19032 bp, 11 predicted proteins | sample 811171 | NCBI WGS metagenome assembly MDSW01 (sample SAMN05326641, study PRJNA326480) | marine metagenome | isolation source: seawater | place: Atlantic Ocean: North West | collected 2012 | reverse complement strand
CGAAAGAGTTGTTTGATGCAAGCCAGGGAACCAGTCAGGCCAATGGCTATTTTTCCCGCCAATCACAAGGCGCCAGCGTTCGAGTTGCAATCCCTGAAGGGCATAAAACTATCACGATTCGTAGTGGTACTCAAACCAGTATCGGCCTACTGGGGAACGCTGGATTTCGTGTTAAATAAACTCGCAAAAGGTTTTTTGATCATTAGCTGAGTACCTGATTAAGTCATGATGCGTTCCTAGAATGTGAACCGAGAACCAAATGAAAACAATCAGGAAATGTGGGGTTGGCTAGTGGCATTTAGGCTTTCAAATGTCTTCCCTGTGTATAATGGTGGTTTTCCCTTTGGTCGGTCTGGAGATGACATGAAGCGCACTGTTCTTGCTGCTGTTATGTGCATGCTAACGGCCATTTCCGCCCCGCTTAGGTGCTGTGCCGAGGGTGAATGGGAGATCACTTCAGAAAGTGAAAAAGCTGTTGACCGGGGTTTAGCGTGGCTGGCGAGAAATCAGGGTCCTGCGGGCAATTGGGAGAGCCAGGACCTCGGACTCGTTGCACTCGGAGCGATGGCATTTCTTTCGGCCGGACACGCTCCTGGCCGCAGCCAGTATGGGGACAATGTCAAGCGTGCTTTAGACTATATCATCGTAAACGCTAAACCTTCCGGATTATTAAATATCTCCAGCGAAGGTCGCGATATGTACAATCACGGGCTTGCCACATTTTGTTTAACGCAGGCATACGGCAATGTTCCTGACCGGCGATTAGGGAAAGTGTTGGATAAAGGAATTCAGCTGATATGTAATGTGCAGTGCGATGACGGTGGGTGGGACTATGTGGCTCGCCAACAAAGTCGGGGTCACGATCTGTCTCTAGCAGTGATGCAAGCCAAGGCTTTACGAGGGGCAACCGACATTGGTCTCGATATTCCCCCTCAGGTCATCGATAAAGCCATTGCTTCTGTTCGTGGATATTACCGACCGTTAGCAGCGGCAGACGGGAAACAATACGGCACCGATCCGCTTGGAGCTCGCCCAGGAGCGTTTACCTACAGCGGCGGCAAAGTGACGACAGCGATGGCTGCAGCCGGAGCTGTTTGCCTGCAGGAGTTTGGGCAATACGACGACTTTCGTATTCCCCGAAGTCTGGATTATGTTGCCAATGATATTCAAAAGATGCCTATTCGCACCGGCCACATCCCCTTCGATGCCTATACGATGTTTTATGTCGGACAGGGACTGTATCAAGTAGGGGGTATTCGCTGGAAAACGAACTATCCTGTCATCCGTGACGCAATCGTCAAATCACAATACAACTCCACTCGTCAGGATATCGACGGTTCCTGGGAAGGTGGCCGCGTTGGCGGTACTCCCGGAAAACTATTTGGAACGTCGGTCGCTGTCTTTGTGCTAACCATCCCTAACCGATATCTGCCTATCCTCCAAGAAGGTGAGTTTCCTGACCCTAAGTAACGCTAAAGATCTGAATGAATTTTATTGCTTCCTGGTTTTTACCCGCATTGGCCGCTGTTGCCGGCCCCACACTGATTCACCTGCTGAATCGACGGCGCTACCGTACTCAGCAGTGGGCAGCTATGCAATTCTTGCTGGAAGCCGTGAAGAGAAACCGTCGAGCGATCCAGATACGAGATCTCATTTTACTTGCGATTCGCACATTCATTGTGCTCTTGTTTGTTTTGGCGATGGCTCGACCTTATTGGGTTGGCGGAGGGCAGCAGGCATATAATGGCAGCGAGCCTATCCATGCAGTTATCGTCCTTGATAACAGCCTGTCGATGGGCTACACCGCATTGGATAAATCTCTCCTCGATAACGCAAAATCGCAGGCTGCCGCATTTGTAGAAACTCTTCCCTCCGGAAGCGAAGTTTCAGTCATTCCTATGTGTACCCAACCTCACTGGTTTAGTGTAGGTGCATATTCATCCCGGGAAGACGCTCTCAATGCTATTGAACAGATTCGAGTCGTTGATCAATCAGCCGATTTGCGGCTAGCTGCAGAGCAGGCTACACTCGCCTTAGAGCAGGACAGCAATGTCCAAACAAAGCGAGTGATTTTACTAGGCGACCTTCAAACTCATGGGTGGCAGGATAGCAACCTCGAACAGACTCTGGGTAGTCTAGGCGATGTTCAAGTTGTCGCGGTTCAGCCAGCCGCCACGGATAATTCCTGGATCAGTGATTTTTATCTGCGCGATGGAATAGCCGATGCAGAATCTACCGCTCACTTTATTGGAACCGTAAGGCATGAAGGTGTTGAGCCTCGAACGGATGTCACTGTTTCACTGATCATTAACGATCAGGTCGTCGCAGAACAAATCCTTCAGCTACAACCCGGGCAAGCGGCCACCGTAAACTTTGAACATCAATTCGTAACCGCGGGATCTTCCAAAGAGCCTGAATTTGCCCGTGCCGAGTTAACACTTGACACTGACCGGTTGCCAATGGACGATCGCCGTGTCTGTGTTGTTCCAGTCATAGCGCGCGTACCCGTTGTTTTTATTGATCAATACGGCCGGGACGAGGATTTGGATCGAGGTCGGCTTGGGGAATCGTTTATGTTGCGTCATTTGCTGGCTCCAACGTTAGGCGAAGACATCGAACACAAGTCATTAATCGATGTTATTCATCGCACGATCGAAGATTTCACCATCGAGGATTTGCAGGATGCCCGATGTGTAATCATTTCCGGTAGCGTGGCTCCCAACATTGCCGACGTTGTTACTCTCCGCGAGTATGCGGAGCAGGGTGGACAAATTCTAATTACCGCAGGAGGCTTGTTCGAATCCACAAGCTGGGATGCCGCAGCGTGGGACGAAGGAAACGGGTTCCTGCCCGTCGGAATTTCCCCTGATCCTGTCGGCAGCCTGCCGCCAGCCAACACTCAGCAATGGCCAACATTTGGCTTAAACCCAGAAACCTTTGATGACCCAATCTATAACTTACAGCTTCCAGCAGACGAATTTAATGACCTGCTTTCGGCTCCCGTTTTTTACAAGGCTATCTCAGCAGATATTAACTCTCTCGATACATTCGACGACAAAGAGCTCGCTAGAGTGCAGAACTTGCTCAACAACGATACTCAGCAACCACGCTGGCTGAATTGGACAAACCCACTTGGCCGTCATTACAGCGAATTTACTCCTGAACAACTCGTAGCTCGAAACCGCCCTCGAATTTTGGGTCAGTACGACAATAAACAGGCATTCCTGGTTGAACGGAGGATCGGACAAGGACACGTCCAGCTATTGACCTCCGGCGTGTTTCCAGAGTGGAACGACTTGTCTGTTGATACGGGCGTCCTACTACTCGACCGTATCGTGCGCACTTCGCTAGTTAGGTCACTACCGGAACGAACGATGGCAACTCAGGCTGAGATGGTCATCCCTGTTTCAACTCGCCATCAACATGCAGATCACAAATTGACATGGCCCGTTCATTCCACGAATGGCACTGAAGCTGTCGCCGTAGAATTGCTGGGATCGCAAAAACACGGAGTCGTTATACGTGGCGCGACGGATCGAGGGTTTTACCAACTAATTCGCTCGGAAACAGACAGTGACAACGAAGTTCCCGTCATGTTGCTGGGCTTTAATGGGACGAGCGATGAAAGCGACCTGACGCTACAACAAACTGAAGAGTTGCAGGCACAAGTCCCCGACAGTCGTGTGCGATGGCTATCGGAGGGCGAAACGCTTTCGCTGGAAGGTGAAACATATCTGGGAAGTGGAACCTGGCGTTGGCTGATGTATTTATTACTCGTTCTCCTTCTTATCGAAATGGGAGTACTTGCCTCGGGTAGTCGGGAAGAAAAGCCCTCAACAGAAGGTGTAACGGCATGAATGCTTTATCGCGCCTGTTGGGAATCGGATCCACAGACGAAATCCATGAGATTGATATCAAATTTGCTGCCTGGTGGAGTGAAGGACGAGTGGTATTGGTCGTACTTGTTTGCCTTGGATTAGCGGCTCTCGGGGCATTCTTTTACTACCGTTATCAAAACGAGCAGCCTTTAGAAAAGCGAAAAAGGCGACGAGCGACATTGGCTATATTTCGGGGCTTGCTGTTGGCCGTCATTGGTTTTATTCTGGCAGAGCCAATCGTGTCGGTATCACTAACAGAACATCCGCGGCCTATTCTGTTGATGCTGTTCGATGGCTCTGACAGCATGAATTTGGTGGATGAGTTGTCTATTGAACAAGCAGATGCCTTGGATCAAATGACACCTGACAGTATCGATCCAACATCTAAAACAAGACTCGAGCTGCTTAACGCAGCATTGGAAAAGGGGTCGCTCTCTACCGCGATTGATTCAATTCACGAAAAGTTTGATGTTCGATACTACACAACCGACGAAGGCCATTCGGTTAAAGAATTGCTACAGGATAAAGAGACCCATAAGGTTTCGGACAACCTGTCAGCCGAGGTTCCAACGACAGCGATCGGCAGCTCGCTGGATGAATTAAACAGACGGCATGGGACTCGGCATTTAGCGGGTGTTGTCGTGATTAGTGATTTCGGACAAAACACCGGAAACCCTGCCCTGACATCTGCTGAACAGTTAGGTGTGCCTATTTTTGCGGCGGGGGTTGGCCCTCGAGAGGTTATTGATGTAGCCATCGACCTGCAAGCTCCTTTGGTGCTTAAGCAGGGCGAGAATACTTCCCTGTCAGCGACGCTTCGGCAGCAAGGCGCCACCGGGTCGAGCGTCTCTATTCAGTTATTCCAGCGGCGACTGGGGACTGCTGAAGACGCTGTTTTAGAAGCGGACAAATTACCCGTTGGAGATCCCATCATGACTGTATTGGAGGAAAGCTCCATTGATGTTGATCTGCCATATCTGCCTGAGCAGTCCGGACGATTCGAATTGATCGCCGAAGTCTCCGGTTTGCCCGGGGAAGTAAACTCGAGGAACAATGAGGCTGATCGCGAGGTGATCATTCGAGATGAGTCCCTGAATCTATTTTTCGTGGAACACGAACCCACCTGGGAGTGGCGGTTTGTAAAAGAAGTCTTTCATCGGGATCCGCTGATTGGCTATGAAGGCTTTCGGACTTTTCTTAGGTCTGCTGACTTTAAGGTTCGTCAGTCTAATGACCTTTTTGTCGATCGCCTGGTAAGGCCTCGAGAAGAGTTCTTTGCTAATGATGTTGTGTTGATCAGCGACGTCCCTGGTGAAATGCTAACAACACCCTTTCAAGACCAGCTCGTGGAGTACGTCGAACGTTTCGGTGGAGGCCTTGTGATTATCGCCGGCCCTAGATTTAGTATTGGTGCACTTCAGGGGACACAATTGGCCGATATGCTGCCAGTCGTTGTTGACCGGTCGATGAGGCCAAAACCGTCTAAATTTCAACTGTCATTTACACCACAAGCAGAAAGCAATCCTTTTGTAAACCTAGGAGATAATTCAACACAAAACGATTTGGCGTGGAGCAATATGGGTAATATTCCCTGGTATCAACCTGTGTTGCGAGCTCATCCGCTGGCGACCGTCTTGGCAACGCACCCTACAGATAAGACTGTAGACAACACCGATTTACAGCCTATCATCGCTACTCGTCGCTATGGCAAAGGGGAGGTTATTTATATTGGTTTTAACGAAACCTGGCGGCTCCGACGTAAATATGGTGAGCGATTCTACCGTCAGTTTTGGGGGCAGATGATTTATCGTCTTGGGCTCGGGCGAGCTCTGGGCCAGCAAAAGCGATTCTCTCCTTCGACGGACCTCACGACCTATCAGACTGGTGAAAAGGTTACGGTTACTGTCGAAGCATACAACAGAAATTATGAAAATTTGGATGCAACCAGCCTGAAAGCGCGGTTATTGCGTCAAACCGCCGCTGGCTCTCAGCAAATCGACGAGATTCAAATCCCGCTAGCTCGTGACAATGTTTTCTTTGAAGCCTCAATTCCACCCTTGGAAGCGGGATTGTACAGATTGCTGGTGATGGACCCGGAAACAAACGAAGAATTTGAGCTCGGGTTTGAGATCACGACCGCCTCGCGAGAGCGTCTTGACGTTGTTCGAAACACTTCCCTACAAAAACAACTTGGCGATATTACTGGAGGGAAAGCCTGTGAATTATACGAGTTGCCGGAAATCCTAAATCAACTTGAAGCTCAGGACATCAAACAGTACAGCGAACGCCAGCTTCCACTTTGGAATACCTGGCTCATTCTGTTACTGGTTCTGGTAATCATGCACACCGAATGGCTAACTAGGAAGTTAAGCAATCTACGATAAACCATGGCAAACCTATCACCTTTACATCACGGCATAAAACGCGTTCGACGCTATCGTAGCGTCGCCCGGCTTGGCTCTGGTGTTGCGCATTGGGTAACGGCAGCCGGGTGGTTATTCCTCGCAACATTTGGTCTGGACTGGCTTGTTGGCATGGACAATGTCGAACGTATCGTGCTGCTGGCGATAGAAGCTGCCGTTTTAGTATGGCTGTTTAAGAAATATCTCCTTCCCGTTTTGTCGGTCAAAGAAAGCCTAATCGGTATCGCTGCAAAAATTGAGACTCATCAAAACGTCCAGTCTGATTTGGTCGCCGCCTTACAGTTTAATGATGCTGATATGAGCCAGTTTGGTTCCGTGCAACTACGAAACCAAGTGGTAGAGGACACCGCAAGTCTTTCAACAAGCCTTGATTACCTTTTTGGCTTTTCACGCCCTGAGTTGTGGAAGAGCCTTATCAAAGGATTTGGTACGATCGCTGTTGTTGTCGCTGTTGCTGTTGCCGTGCCGGACTACTTCAGTGTATTTCTGCAGCGCATCGCGTTAAGTGGTGACTCTTATCCCACCAAAACAGACATTCTTTCTCTCGAGACGATGGAGGCTCACGCTGTCGTAGGCAGACCCGTTACTTTTGTTGTGAGAGTGGATGAGAATAAAGTTATGCCCGACTCAGGGGTGCTAAAAATTCGGGGGAAGAATGATACAGAATCCGAATTAAATTTGACGCGTACGGGCAACACCAACGAATATACAGTCACATTACCTAGGGTCATTGACGATTTTTCTGTAACCGCCCTCATCGGTGATGATGTCGCCGAGCCAAAAAGAATAAAGGTCTTACAGGTTCCACGAATTGAGCTTGAAATGAAGGCGGATATCCCTGCATATGCTGTGGATTCATTTAGTGTTAAGTCAACGGGGGGGAGGATACAAAGCGTTCTGGCAGGTTCCAACGTTCACCCTATCCTGAAGTCTTCCAATAACCTACTGAAATCCGCCGTCATTCAATTGGGTGAAGAGTCCTTTGCGCTGACAAAGCAGGATGGTCGCTGGGTCATGCCGGTTGCGAACCACCCCCTAATAGGAGTGGAGTCAACCATGAAATATGAAATAAGTGTTACAGACACGAATGGAATAAGTCCTGACAGGCCGATAACGGGTATTTTGCAGGTCCGGCCCGATCAAAATCCGCGGATTGCAGCTGCCACCGTGATAAACTTAGTATTGAGCGGCGCTGCTCCACGGATTAAATTTCGTGCTATGGATGACTTCGGTATCGACACCATCGCCGCGGACATTACCATAACTCGCGTCGGAATGGATACCAGCGACGATACAATTACCAGGATGATCAACGAACCTGAGTCTCATGTAAAACAGATCGACAATACCGTTGCGATCGAACTTGAAGACTTCGGCTTGGAAATAGGAGATACCGTGCTGGTCACATTGCAGGTAACCGATTACCGTGGCAAAAAGCAAGGCGTCACCATTGCATCTGACCCTATCGAGTTTACCGTCACAAGCCGGGCAAATTTCCTCGCAGCCATGCGGGATATTGACTCAGAAACCGACGAAAAGCTTGATCAGATTATTAAAGCCCAGTTAGGGGTGGGAGACCGTCAATAATGACTACTCAAAAACACCTTTTTTTGTCTAATTTGTTGATCGGCTGGGCATGCTGCCTACCACTTGCCGCTCAGCAACAGGCTTCACCCGCTGCGCCATCCTTAGCTGATCGCATACAAATCGATCGATACAAAGTTAACCAACAGCGTGCCAGAGACCTCACGACGGACCTGCTTTCTATTCTGGTCGACCGTCAGATGCAGCAATTGGAAGATAATAAGCTTACTGAATTACCGCTCTACGAAGACCTAAAATCCATGCGAGGACGGATGGGGCAACTCGCTCAGGCTAAAATGCCGGACGTAATTGAACTGCTTGTCAAAGCTGACATTGCGCGGCCATCTGAACGACAGGAACTGATGACACAGGTTCATTCCCGCATGCGAGAGATCTTGCGAGATCTTCTACGTGAACGAGAGCGCCTGCGTCTCCGCCGGCAACAGGCTGAGTTGATCGAGCGAATCGGTGAAATTGTAATTCAACAAAAATCTACGCTCGATAACACCTTAACTCTATCCACTGCTCAGGAGCAGCTCGTCCTAAGTACAATCGATTCACAGAAAAACGTTTCTGTCTTAGTCGATGCTTTTGACGAAACCTTAGAACTCGTCCAGGACTGGACAGGTGAGCTCGGAAAACTAGCCACAGAATGCAAAAACGTTCTCAAAACAAACGATGTTGAGAAGTTGCTTGACCAGGCAGAGTCCCAGCTTGAAGCGACTAAATTCGATGAAGCTGCTGGAACAGAAAAAGAGATTGTAACCATTCTGGAGGGAATACTGCTAAAAATCCGACGCTTCGAAGACCCCGCCTGGATTGACTCCGATGCTACTGAAGCTGCGGAAGATATCCTGACTGCTCAGGAAGCTCTCAAAGAAGAGCTTGAAACTGTAGACCCAGATGATGACACAAAAATCGATGAATTAGTTCAGGCTCAAAACCTTATTCGCGAAAAGCTTCAGCGTCTTGAAAATCTTGTGGCCAATGATGAAAACGCGTCTGAATTAATCGAGCGGGCCCAGGAAGCCGCCATGGAAGCACGCGAAGAGATCTTCGATGGTGAGATTGAATCGGCCATGGAAGAGCAGGAGGAAATTATCGGAACTCTAGCTGAATTACAAGAACAGCTCGATCTCCAAACGAACCTTCTCGACCCCGATTTATCGTCCGAAGAATACACAGAAATAGCACAGGCGTTGGAGGAGACCCGGGAAAAACTGGAAGCTGCTGATGAGTTTAACGATGAAGCAGAAAGCCAACTTGCCAACGATCAGACTGATGCTGCCGCTGAGGCTGAAGAGATGGCGAACGAAGCTGCCAAAGAGGCTGCTGCTCAAGCAACTGAGGCTAACCTTCCTAAACCTGTAGCAGATGCTGTCGAACAAGCCGGTGAAAGCACCAATGAAGCAGCCGATGCTACCGATCAAGCTAATACTGAAAAAGAGAATGGCGATGCCGCAGAAGAAGCACAGAACGCTGCCGAACAGGCGCTTTCAGAAGCCAGTGACGATATTAAAGAAGCGATCGGACGAACCAATGAAGCCGAAGAAGAAGCTCGAAAAAACGCTTTGGCTGCCAAGCTCGGCGAATTAAATCGGGCAGTCGATTCTTTAGAACGAGCTGCGGCTGAAGCTCGGGAAAATGCTGATTTGCTTGGAGACGACAATGCGCCTAATAACAAAACAAATGAAGCCATTAAGGACGATTTTAATACAACGGCTGAGCTTGCTAAAGAAATCGCCAAAGGGGTTGAAAGCCTCTCACCCGAAGCTATTGAAAAGCTAAATAGCGCGGCCGACAACTCTGAGCAAGTTGCGGATGCTATTGGAGATACCTTACCTGAAGAAGGAGCAACTGAAGACGGCCGGCCGATGCAAGGTGACCCCGAGAACAATACACCCAACGAGGGCCAGCTCGACAAAGCGGATGGAAACGAGCCTAATGAAGAGAGCCCGGAAACAGAGAAGCCTGACGATAATGACTCTGTTAAAAATGAGTCAACCGAGGAGGGTGAAAACCAGAATGAAAGCCCCGAAGACCGACAAGCCCGCAATGATGCCGCTAAACAAGCCGATGATGTTGCGGAAGAATTAGAAGCAGCAGCCAACCAAATTCGTCAGGAGGTTGCTAACACTGCAGAGCAATTGATTAACGAACTTAAAGAACAGTTAGCCGATGTGAATAATGTTCAGGAGAATTTAAATGCTTTGGCTGATGCTGAAGATCCAACCTCCGAGCAAATAGCGGAAATTGCGGAAGAGACCCTTCAATCGATCCCTGACGCCGGTAACGCTTTAAAGCAGGCTGCTAAGTCTGCTGCACAGCAGGAGTCCGGAGAAACTCCTCAAACGCCGAAGGCTGAACAGGGACAACCCAATACCGATAAGAACTCTGCCGAAAACGATCCCCCACAGCAACAGCCGGAAGACGGATCAATGCAGGAAACTGAAGCTGACCCTGCAACAAACCAACAACGACAGCTTCTTCAAGCTGAAGTGTTAGCAGACATAAAAGAAGAAAAGATACAGCAGGAATTACAGATGGCCAATTTCCTCGCTCAACTCGCCGAACAAGGACAAGAGTCTGCTCAGGAGTTGGCAGAAATGCGAGAAAAACTTGATTCGGATGACCCACATAAGCCTAATGCCAACGAACTCTTCAATGCCGTCATGGAACAAGCTGAGGCCTTAGCTGGTATTGGACAGTTAGCGGCTGAAATTGCCGAGCAGGAGACGATCGCCAATGAACCAATTGTGGAAGCCTCTGCCTTAGCCGAACAACTCACCCAAAACGACCCTCCTCCTCAGGACTCACAGACGGCAAGTGCCGAGGCCCCGGTTCCGGCGGCCGAACCAATGCCAGGAGCCGAGCCCATGTCGGGTGGTGAGTCAATGCCTGGTGCCCAACCGATGCCGGCGTCGTCAGCTACAGAGCCTCAGCCAATTGCCGAAGCCGGCCCACCTAATGACAGCTTTATTCCGGAAGATGCATTGAAAACCGCTGAATTAATGTCCGGGCAGGATCTTGGTGAAGAACTTGCTCAATCGGAACTGCCCATGCCCGGCGGAGAACCAGCACCAGGTGGAGAGCCTATGGAAGGCGGTGAACCGATGCCGGGTGGAGAGCCCATGCCGGGTGGAGCTCCGATGCCGGGTGGTGAGCCGATGCCGGGTGGAGAGCCGATGCAATCCAACCAGCCACAACTTGGCGCCGCAACAGCCGAGGGTGGTGCTGCCAGCCAGGGAAAACTTGGCCCCTCAGAAAACGAAGCTCCTGAAGATGGGCCTGTCGAAGCTGTCGAAGCCCAGACGGACAACGACTCCCGCGTGCCTGGCGGACGGAATGGTGATGCCGAGGCAACGCCGATTGGTACGCCAAAGTCACCCTGGGTAACTTCACTGCCGAAATCCGTTCAGCAAGCTATTAAATCGAGAACAAAACGTACTTTGCCAGCCGGTTATGAAGAACGGCTAAAAAGATACTTTAATAGTATTAAATAAACATCGTGGAACGAACCTCTTAGACTTGGAAACCGAAGATGTCGGACGAAAATCAAACAACCAACGGCGGTGACGTCAAAGCTGTCGAATCCTGGGCTTCAAAATGTCAGGATCTGAGGACGGAATTACAAAAATCGATTATTGGACAGGATGGCGTCATTGAGCAGGTGCTCATCGCCATTCTAGCTCGTGGTCACGCACTGCTTGAGGGGGTTCCCGGACTAGCTAAAACTCTGATGATTTCATCAATTGCCGAAGCATTGACCCTGTCATTCCACCGTATCCAATTTACGCCTGATTTGATGCCTTCTGACATTACCGGCACAGACGTCTTGAGGGAAGATCCTGTTACTAAGCAGCGGGAATATTCATTTGTACAGGGCCCGATCTTCGCCAATATGATCCTGGCAGACGAGATTAACCGAACTCCGCCTAAGACGCAGGCTGCTATGCTTGAAGCAATGCAGGAACGGATTGTTTCAGCCGGAGGAAAAACGCATAATCTCCCGGCTCCCTTCTTTGTGCTGGCAACCCAAAACCCGCTGGAACAGGAAGGAACATACCCACTACCAGAAGCACAGCTTGACCGATTTCTGTTATATATCAAGGTTGGTTATCCTACGGCTGCAGAGGAATGGGATATTGCTCGAAAAGTGTCGGCCGGTTCACTTGGCGGAATCGAATCAATCATCTCTGCTGACGAAATTATCGAAGCCCAGGCATTAACCCGTCGGATGCCCGTTTGTGATCAGGTATTGGGATATGCTCATGCTCTGGTGCGCGCAACGCGTCCTGGCTCAGATGAAGCTCCGGAATTTGTCAATGACTCTGTTGGCTGGGGGGCAGGCCCTCGTGGTGTTCTGTCTCTTATTTCCTGTGCGAAAGCACGTGCCCTGCTCAAAGGCCGTTATCACCCGAGTATTGAAGACGTGCAGGCAATCATATTGCCAGCGTTACGACATCGAATCGCTCCTAACTATGCTGGAATGGCCGCCGGTCTGGACAGTGAGAAATTACTCGAAATGCTTTTAGAGGCAGTACCTGCTGACCAGACCTTTAGTGAACCCGCTGCCGTTTAACAGATTCTGTAAACCACGATGCCTTCTGCCATACTCAACAAATACATTCGACCGGAAGTGCTGAGCCAACTCAGTCGCTTCAAGCTGAATCCCCGACAACTCGTTGAGGGTAATCTGGCCGGAGCGCACAAAAGCCCTTTTCATGGATTCGCTGTTGAATTTGCAAGCCACCGGGAGTACGTTGCCGGCGACGACCTGCGGCATCTCGACTGGAAAGTATATTTCCGTCACGAACGCCACGTCATCAAACAATATGAGATGGAAACGAATCTCAATTGTCATCTCATCTTAGACGTCTCTGCCTCCATGAGATACGGTGAAGACGAAGAAGAAAAACTGCTTTATGGATCACAGGTTGCCACGACGCTTGCTTACTTAGTCGTCGAACAATCCGATCGCGTCTCGCTTACAACCTTTGATAATAAAACTCGAGGTTATCTAGCCCCTTCGAATAACATGGGTCAGATCATTCGCATGACCGAATCGTTAGATCAAGTCAAGTCGGTTAACAAAACCAACATCGCCAAAACCCTTGGCGAAGTTTCGGCTAAGATCGGGCGACGCAGTATTGTCGTCGTCATTTCCGATTTCCTGGTAGATCTGGAAGATTTGGAAGACGCATTACAACGCCTGCGGTATGATAATCACGAAGTTGTCCTAATGCATGTTATGCATCAAGATGAACTTAATTTTGATATCGACGGCATGGTACGCTTCATTGGACTCGAAGATCCAGAACAACTGCTCACTCGGCCTTACGATATTCGTGCTGCATACCTAGAAGCTGTTCAGCGATTTATCGAAGAATTTCAAAACCTTTGCGATGCCAACCGTTGTGAATATCTGCTGTGCGACACCAGCAAAGATCTGGGAACAACTTTTGCCCAATACCTGCAACAACGTTCACAGGCTGGTAGATTGTAATAAGCGTTCCCGTTTCGGACCACAGGCTCTTTCTTTCTATAACTCCCTCATTGAGTAAGGCTCATGCGTTTCATCCTACTACTGTCCGTTTCGTTTATTTCATCACTAGCTTTAGCCGCTCAAAAACCTAATGTCATTTTAGTGATGGCCGACGACATGGGATATGGACAAACTGGCTATTACAATCATCCCGTATTAAAAACGCCAAATCTCGATGCGATGGCTAGCAATGGAATTCGTTTTGATCGATTTTATGCTGGTGCTCCCAATTGCTCTCCTACGAGAGCAACTGTTTTAACGGGACGCACTAACGATCGTACCGGTGTTCATAATCATGGCTATGCCATCAACAAACAGGAGAAAACGATTGCGCAAGCATTCCAGAATGCTGGCTATTCTACGGCACACTTTGGCAAATGGCACCTTAATGGCTTAAGAGGACCAGGTGCTCCTATCTTCAAGGAAGACGCTCACCATCCTGGGCATCTCGGGTTCGATTACTGGTTGAGTGTTACTAACTTTTTCGATATGAATCCTATACTGAGTCGCAATGGAAAGTGGGAAGAACACGGAGGCGATTCCTCTGAAATTGTTGTCAATGAAGCACTTGACTACATACGCGGGGAAAACGAAAAGGGGAAGCCTGTCTTTATCGTCATTTGGTATGGTACGCCTCACAGCCCTTTTATGGCCTATGAGTCAGACGCTGAGCCTTTTAAGGATCTGAGTCCCGCATCTAGAGACCACTACGCTGAACTAGTTGCCATGGATCGATCAATCGGGCACCTACGAAAAGAGCTTCGCGATTTTGGTATGGCCGAGGATACCATTGTTTGGTTCAACAGTGATAACGGGGGATTGGGCAACATTAAACCTGGCACCGTCGGTGAATTGCGAGGGTTTAAGAATTCCGTTTACGAAGGTGGACTTCGTGTGCCTGCCGTTATTGAATGGCCAGCACATATCAAACCACAAATATCAAATTTCCCTGCCTGCACAATGGATATCTTTCCAACGCTGATTGACTACGCAGGACTTGATAAGAAGTCCATTAATAAAGTCTCTGACGGCATCTCGTTGGCCAGTTATATCAATACGAGTCAGACGAAACGTCCTTCGCCAATCGGATTTCGCCACACCCAGCGAGCTGCCTGGCTCGATAATCAATATAAGTTAATAACCCTTAAAGTTGGCAGTGGTGAATACCAGCTATATGACTTGGAAAATGACCCAACAGAACAAAAGAACATTATCGATGCAGAACCGAAGATCGCTCGGCAAATGATCTCTGCTTTTGAAAATTGGAATTCTTCTGTAGAAAAAAGTCGTTTGGGCGCTGACTACCAGTCTGGCAAAGTGAATCCGTTTCCTCGTCCCCAGCAAACGGATCTGATGACGCTACCTGAGTATCAAAAGCACTTCGAAGAATGGATTAAACGCCCTGAATTCAAGCCATATATCGAGCGGCAACTCAAACGGCAGCAAACCAAATAATCTGTACCGATCAAACGTCGAGATTCTGCACTTCTAGTGCATGCTTTTCAATAAACTCACGACGTGGCTCTACTTTATCTCCCATGAGGATACGGAACATTTCATCTGCAGCAGCCAAATCCTGCATCGTGACCTTAACTAACGTTCTGTTCTCTGGGTCGAGCGTTGTTTCTCGTAATTCTTCGGCATTCATTTCACCCAACCCTTTGAATCGGGTGAGTTGCAAGCCTTTTTCCCCAGCGGCACGCACCGCGGCTGTTAAGCCACGAAGATCTTCTAGATTAATATCAGAATCGCCTCGTCGCAGAATATAACGTGGCAGTTCGACTCCCGTGCGTTCCTGAGGTAACAGGGCCTGTACATCAAGTCCATAGTCTATCAGGGACTTGAGGCCAGCGTTGATTGTTCGGACTTCGTGCAGTTCCACGATATGAATTGCATTTTCCGGTGCCACCGTCTCCTCCGCTGATTCCTCTTCCTGTTCGGATTCCGTTGGTTGGGTAGATTCATCGGGGGTATTGGCTTCAATAAAATCATCCACATCGGACCTGTCCACAAACCAGTGATCCGCATTCCCCATAAAGACATGAAATACGGGTAATTTGTTACTGACAGGGTCAAGGCGTTCTGCATGAACTCGCAGGTTGATCCCTCTGCGTTCCAAAGCAATTAACGCATCTTCAATATCTGCTAAGGTGCGACAGAGGTCATTCATCTCTTCGCCGGAAAATTCCTGACCATCCTCAGTAATAAAAACTGCATCAGCCAGCCCCTTCTCCAACAACTGAGCCTTCATTTCTTCTTCGCTCTGGACATAGTAGACCTCTTTTCCACGCCTCACTCGAAACAGTGGGGGCTGTGCAACATAGACATGCCCTCGTTCTACCAGGCTGAACATCTGACGATAAAAGAAGCAGAGCAATAAGGTTCGAATATGAGAACCATCCACATCCGCGTCAGTCATGATAATAATTTTGTTGTATCGCAACTTGTCCAGGTGCTGATCATCTCCGATGCCACTACCAATGGCATTAATCATGCTCTGAACTTCTTCGTTCGCAAGCACCTTATCTACTCGCGATTTATAAGCGTTAATAATTTTACCGCGGAGAGGAAGGATCGCCTGATAATCCTTGAGTCGCCCTCCTTCGGCCGAACCACCTGCCGAATCCCCTTCGACCAGATAGAGTTCACATTTTTCCATATCCTTACTGATACAATCACGCAATTTACCCGGTAGGCTTCCACCACCCAGCACGTCTTTTCGCTTTCGCATCAATTGGCGAGCTTTACGAGCCGCTTCCCGAGCCTCCATTGCCGTGATCCCTTTGTTGACAATGATCCTGGCATTTTTAGGGTTCTCTTCCAGGTATTTATTGAAGGCTGCGTGAAACGCAGTCGCAATCGCTGACTCCACTTCTCTGTTTCCCAGTTTTGTCTTCGTCTGCCCTTCAAATTGCGGATGAGCTACTCGAGTGGAAATTACCACGGTAATTCCTTCACGCACATCGTCTCCTGACGGCGCGTCCTTGGCATCTTTAATAATCTTCTCTTTGACACCATACGTATTTAGCACCCGGGTTAATGCCTTACGAAAACCCGTTTCGTGAGTTCCGCCTTCATGTGTATGGATATTATTTACGTAGGAATGCAGATGCTCGGAATAGTCGTTGGTGTACTGTAACGCGATTTCAAAACCAACTACTGTTCCATCTTCTACCTCCTGCTCACCATCCAGATAAAACACATCAGAGTGTAGTACGTCACTGGCTCGATTCAGGTGATGTACAAAATCAATAATCCCATCTTCGTAGCAAAAGGTATCAGCCTGTTCTGACCGTTCGTCACGTACTTCAATCCTTACGCCCTTATTAAGGAACGCCAGATCCTGAAGGCGTTTAGCTAGAATGTCATATTGAAACTTTGTGGTCTCAAAAATCTCTCCATCCGGCTTGAAAGTGACTTTAGTGCCCGTTTCTGAGGATTTTTCGCCTCGCTTTACCGGCCCCGTCGCCACTCCATATTCATACTCCTGACGATGAACAAACCCATCTCGGTACACTTCTGCCTTACACCACTGGCTTAGAAAGTTTACCACCGTGACTCCCACGCCATGCAGACCTCCCGAAGTCTGATAAGCCCCTTTATCAAACTTTCCGCCGAACTTGAGAACGGTCATTACTCCTTCCAAAGTCGAAACTTCACGATCAAACTCCTCGGTTAAACCCTCATGGAGCTCGACCGGAATTCCACGTCCATCATCCTCTACGGTAACACTTCCATCCGGGTTGATAATCACGACCACTTTCGACGCATGACCAGCCATAGCTTCATCAATCGAGTTATCTACCACTTCGTACACTAAATGGTGCAAACCACGACTAAAGGTGTCGCCAATATACATCCCAGGGCGTTTGCGTACGTGATCACGGTCAGACAAATGCTTTAAATTGTCAGCACTATAATCGCCGCCCGCACCATTCTCGTTTTGCTCGTCGCTCATTGAGGCTCTTTTCTATATTTCTGTTGCCGTGGGCTGTGAATTCTAAAAGTCCACCACACGTAACTTAAGGTCTTTAATTGTCTGGCCTTCCAGTCGCTGGTTAAGCTGCTGAATAACCATCTGCTTTTGAAATGTAATCTCCTGCATTACAGCAGAATTTCTACAAATAACATCCAGTACTCCTCGGCGGACATTACCTACTTTGGTCACTGAAGCCAACGGCCCAGCCACCTCTCCCCAAATCATATCCAGGGCGTTAGCTGATTTGACACGAGCATATCCGGTCCTTGCCATCAAGCGGCTAAGAATATGGTCAATACGAGGCGTAAGAGGCGTGAACCTCTGACGTTTTCGCAAATCCTCAAACCGTTGTTCGTCTGGTGTCAAATCGCCAGTCACCTACCCCTACCTGTCTCTTGCCAAAGGCATAATGATGTAGGAATAACCATCTTCTGTTGAAAGCAACACTGCAGCCTGACCATTTTCCAGATCAAAGGTAAAGCTAGCTTCCGAATCCAGCACCCTGAGGAAGTGCTCTACGTAACGATGATCCAGACTAACCGCTACCTCAGCTCCGTCATATGAGATAGGCATCTCCGTATGACTCTGCCCTCTCTCGGCCGCTGTGGCATCCATAGCGAGCGTTCCTTGGCTGAAGGTGAAGGTAATCCCCCGGCTCTCATCATTCGCCACAATTGACGCCTGACGCAATCTGCCATAAACCGTGCCGGCAGTAAGCTCCACCTTGGAACTTTCTGTACGCGAAGGAAATACATCTTTCCACTTTGGAAATCGCCCTTCTACCAACCTGGAGGCGAGTGTCACGGTGTCTGTCTTGAATGCAAGCTGATTATCGCTGGGTATAATCTGTAAAATGCTATCCGGATCTCCCAGGGCACGAGCAATAAGGTTCATTGATCGAGTCGGGACAATCGTACTTGATTCTCCCAACTGGACATCCCCGGTAATTTCAACAGGCCCCTGCATCTTAGCCAAACGGCGCCCGTCAGTACCCACTGCTATTAAATTGTTACCATCGGTTTCCAGTAAAATACCGCCAAGTGCATAACGGCTACTTTCATTGTCTGTCGCGAAAATTGTTCGTTTCACCAATTCCCCGAATAAACCGGCAGCAATCTGAATACCACTATCCCCTTTCACTATTTGGACGTCCGGGAACTCATCCGCATTCTGAGAGGGGAGACTATAATTACTTGAACTTCCAGTTACTTTGATCTCGGCCCCATCCACCGCTACAGTCAACTGATCATCACTGCTTTCACGGAGGATATTACCAAAGAGATCCACTGGCAAGACAATGTTCCCAGGCACCTCTACGGATACTCCTTCCACAATCACGCGAATTCCGACCTCGGTATCGGTCGCCATCAAGGTCGCATCTGACTCTGTTCCAATCATTTTGACACACTGCAAAATCGGTTTTGGACTTCGGGAAGGAGCAACAGAAGCGGCAGGCTGAAAGGCAGCCAGCATCTTTTCGCGATCAAAAGTGAATTTCATGTCTGATCTTTCGTTGGAGGCGGAGTTGAATTTATATATTAATTTTTTAAATACAGTCGTATTAAAAAGGTGCTCTCATGACATGTCGACAACTCTTCGGCAATTACGAATTGGACATCTTTT
>MDSW01157709.1_pt1 | contig 19032 bp, 10 predicted proteins | sample 811171 | NCBI WGS metagenome assembly MDSW01 (sample SAMN05326641, study PRJNA326480) | marine metagenome | isolation source: seawater | place: Atlantic Ocean: North West | collected 2012 | reverse complement strand
GGGGGGGGGGGGGGGTGGGGAGGTGATTTTATATATGTTCGGTGTCGACGCGAGCCGGAGGCGCGTGGAGCATCGTATGATACCTGGTAGTCTTTGAACCTTCGCGTACGTGAACGTTCCCGATTCGTTCCTGATTTGCGGAGAGCGATTTGTGCGTCGCGGTCACGATGCGTGTTCGGGAGCGCGCGCGCGGCGAACTGTGAGATGAACCATCATCCGCGATGAGAGGGTGCGTTTCCAATTGAAGTATTCAGGCGGAGGCGTCCGGCACGACCCGAGTCACACATGGCGGCTCGCGGGTGCGTCTCCGCGGCGCTTCTCGCGTCGCGCCCTCCCCGCCGGTCGGGGCGTTCGCGCGCTCGGCGCGCTCGCGCCGCGTCCGCCGCCGAGCGCGGGGACCCCGTCGCGCCCTCGGGCGACGCCCGACCGCGCGTGCTCGTCCTCGGCGGGAGCGGGTTCGTCGGGAGCGCCATCACCGAGCGAGCCCTTGCGAGGGGGTACGCGGTGACGTCCGTGTCGCGCCGCGGCGCCCCCCCCGACGCGAGCGAGGGCGCGCTGCGCGCGGTGGACTGGCGCGTCGGCGACGCCGCGGACCCGGCGGTCGCGCGAGACATCCTCGCGGAGCCCGGGTTCGTCGGGTGCGTCCACGCGGTCGGCATGTTACTCGCGAGCGACCTCAACGCGCTCGCCTCCGGAAGCGGCTCGAAACCCGCGAAGGGGGCGACGTACGACGTCGTCACGCGCGTCACCGCGTTCAACGCCGCGGACGCCGCCGCGGCGCTCCTCCCGCCGCGGGGCTCGGCGCGAGAGGGCGCCGCCGTCGGTCCGCCGCCCTTCGTCTTCGTCAGCGCCGCGGAGGCGCGATGGGATTTCCGCGCCCCCGTGGATTGGCTCGAGGATTACCTCGTCGCGAAGCGCGCGGTGGAGGCGAAGCTCGGCGAGTGCAACGCCCGCGGCGCCCTGCGGGCGAGCTGGCTCAGGCCGAGCTTGGTGTACACGACGGACAAACCCGCGGCGCTGCCCGCGGTGGCCGCGTTCACCCTCGCGAACGCGATCGGGATCCCGTTCGTGGACAAGCCGGTCACCGTGGACGTTCTCGCCGCCGCCGCCGTGCGCGCGCTCGAGGACGGCGCGACGAGCGGCGCGCTCGATTACGGGGAGATGGAGCGCCTGGCGAAGGAATCGTAGGATGGCGCGGACGCGCGGTGATGACAAAAAACCCGAAGCGCTAGCTAGGTCGTCGCGTCACATGAACATCCCCTCCGGCACGCCCTCCTTCTTTTTGTAGAGCACCTTCTCCTTGGCTTTGCTGAAATCGTTCTGGGTCACCTGCATCCTGCGCTCCCTGAGCGCGAGCAGCCCCGCCTCCGTGCACAGCGCCTTGATGTCCGCGCCCGAGAGTTCGTCCTTGGCCATGACGAACTCCTCCAGCTGCACGTCCTCGGCGAGGTTCATCCGCCCCGTGTGGATGCCGAAGATGTGCCGCTTCGTCTTGACGTCCGGGAGCGGGAACTCGATCTTCCGATCGATGCGCCCGGGCCTGAGCAGCGCGGGGTCCAACGACTCGATCTTGTTCGTCGCCATGATCACCTTGACGTCCCCCCTCGCCTCGAACCCGTCCATCTGCGTGAGCAGCTCGATCATCGTCCTCTGAATCTCCTTCTCGCCGCCCGAGTTGGAGTCGTACCGCTTACTCCCAACCGCGTCGATCTCGTCGATGAACACGATGGACGGGCTCATGTCCTCCGCCACCCTGAAGAGCTCGCGAACCAGCTTCGGGCCGTCGCCGAGGTACTTCTGGATGAGCTCCGAGCCCACGACCCTGAGGAAACTCGCGGACGTGGAGTTGGCCACCGCCTTGGCCAGGAGAGTCTTCCCCGTGCCCGGCTCGCCGTACAGGATGACGCCCTTGGGCGGCTTGATCCCGATGTCCTCGTACAGCTCGGGGTGCGTCAGGGGTAACTCGACCGCCTCCTTGATCTCCTGAATCTGATCCTCCAACCCGCCCACGTCCGCGTACGACTCGAGGGGGGCCTTGTCGACCTTCATGACGGAGACCATGGGGTCGACGTCGTCCGCGAGCGTGCCGACAATGGAGAGGCCCTTGTTGTGAAGAAGCACCGCGCACCCGGGCTCGAGCTGGGACTTGTCCACGAAGGACATGATGTTGACGTAGTACTCGGGGCCCACGCTCGAGGAGACGATCGCGTGGCTGTCGAGGAGAAACGCGAGGATAATGAGGGGGGGACGGCGGTCGGTCAGCGCGCCGGACGACGCGGGGTGGGGGAGTGTCGCCGCGGGGGGTTCGCCGCCGACGCGCGCGCTCGGAGCGCGAAAAAAGAACAGACTGGATGCGCAGGTGGGAGACCGGGGGTTTGAACCCCCGCGTCCGAGATCTGAGACGGGGCGTCGCGGATCGGATCTCGCGCTCGCGCGGGGCGGACGGAACGCTCGACGCACTTGTCGTCGATGATCTCCTCGAGGTTCCCGACGCTCATGGGTGATCCCCTGAGGTCGTCCACCTTCGTTCGCTCCTCCTCGGCGCGCTCGGTGTGCGGCTTGATCCGCTCCTGGTTCGCCACGAACTCCTCCTCCATGAGGAGCCAGTCCTTGACGCGCTCGAGCTTGAGCTTGCGCAGCATGCACTTGCTCGCGGGGGTGACGTTCGGGAGGCGGTTCGCGCCGTCCAGACCCTTCTTCTTCACCTTCTTCCCCACCCTCGTGGGCGGCGGCGGGGGCTGCCACTTCTTCTTCTCCGCCTTCTTCTTCTTGTCCCCTCCGTCCCCGCCGGGGCCCATCCCGCTCTGGTTCTGCCCCATCGCGACGCGCCTACGGGAGCGTGAGCGGGAACCGCCGAGGGGGCGGCGTCGGCGTCGGCTCCTTCTCGCCGCGAGCGCGAGACGAACGAAGCGCGCGTTCGCGGGTGCGGCCACGAAGACGCGGCGCGCGGTCGACCAGTGCGCGGACGAAGCGCGAGATCTGACGAAAACCTCTCGTTTCGAGTCGTCGCAGTCTCGCGCGAACGGTCGGGTGCGCGAATCGTCGCGCGGCCTCGTCATCTCGCGTTTTGCAGTTCCATCAGCAGCAGTTCAATCCGCGGGCGGGGATGCCCTCGCTACTGGCTTTTCGCGTTCGTCCGCGTCACTCTCGCCCCGCGGAGGAACCCTCGGTCGCGCGCGCGAGCGTCATGGCGGACGCCACGCTCGACCCCGACGCGTCGTTCGCCGCGTCCTCCGCGCCCGCCCCGCGCGCCTCCCGGTCTCGGACCCCCGCCTCCGCGGCCCGTTCGTCGTCGCGCGCCGACCGCGCGGACATCTCCGAGGTGTTCACCGAGCTCGTCGCCAGGGTGCGCCGCGCGCGGTACGAGCTCACGGACGAGGAGGCGAGGGTGCTTCGGAGCGCGCAGAGCGACATGTGGCAGAGAGCCCTGACGGTCGGGTACGCCGTCGGCGCCATCTCGCACGGGTTCATCGGCGCGACGATGCCGAGCAAGCCCACCCCCGCGGCGCGGTTCGGGCGCATGGGCGCGAGCGTCTCCCTGGGCGCGCTCGCCGCGTACGCGGGGGCGAGGTCGCTCGGCCGCGCCACCCTCGAGCGCGTCGCGGCGATCGAAAACAGCGCCCTCGCCGCGGAGACGCGGGACGTCGTCCGGGGACTCGCCCCCGACGATCCCGCGGGGAAAGACCCGCCGACGAAACCCGCCCCGGCCGAGCGAACGCGGCGGCGAATGGACGACGAATGGGCCCCCGCGAGGCGCCTCGACGGCGACGCGGATCTCGAAGGCGCCGAGCGACCCGCGGGACGCGAGTCCGCCCTCGCCCCTCCCGCCGCGGCGCCGCCCGTCCAAAGCGCCGGCGGACATCTCATCTCCGCCGCCGCCGCGCGGAAGCCCCCGCCGCGAGCCTCGCGACGGGGCGCCGCGACGCGTCCGCGCGACGACGACGACGACGACGCGGCCGTCGTCGCGTCGCGCGACGCGCGCGACGACACAGCTGTGTTTTGGCGCGTTCGGGACGCCTGGGGGGCGAGCGACGATCGCGATCTCGCGCGCGAGCCGCGCGGCGACGCCGACGAATCGCCGTGGACGAGCCGCGGGTCCCAGGGACGCGCGTCGCGCGAAACAGGTCGCCGATCCCCGGAGGACGTCGGTAAGCCCGCGGGATGGCGCCGGCGCGTCGCGCGCGAGGCGGCGCGCGCGAGGTTGGCGGCGAGGGCCGAGGAACGGCGGCGGGCGAGGGAGGGTTGGGGCGAGGGCGAGGGCGGGGCTTTTGGGGGTGAGGGTGTGACGGAGGGGTCGTGGAGGCCGCGCGAGATGATGCGGGACCCGGCGCCGACGCACGCCGGCGCGAGGGGGACGAGGCGGACGCCGTACGGGGACGTGTTCGACAGGGCGTAGGTGCGTTCGTAGACTATTCTAGAGCTAGCTTGTACTCGTAGTGGCGATTCGAGGATTAAAATGGATGCTCGCGGGTGAATGCGATGCGTCGACCCTTCTCATCTCTAACGCTCGCGGTAAAAATGGAACGCCGAGGTGACCGAGACGGAAGATATTCCGACGGTCGGCGTTTCTCGTCATCCTTGCCGCCGTGGCAGGATCGGATCGGAATGCCGATCGCTCATGCGCTCGGGCGTTGATATTTTGGACGTTCGCGCGGATCCGCGCCATCGTTCGCCGCGCGGTGACGCGACCATGACGGCGTTCGACTCCGCGCCCGCGCCCTCGCTGCTCGCGGACGCCCTCGCGGGCGTGCGTCTCGCGCCCGTCGAGACGCGCGCCGCGAGGCGGGCCCCGGAGTCGGCGGAGGAGACGGCGTCGGAGTCGGATTGGTCCGACGCCGAGCTCCGCGAGGCGGACGCGTCCGGGAGCGGCGCCCCGCCGAGCGCGTCGCAGGGCGCGGGACGGCCGTGGGCGCACGTCTCCAAGGCGCGCAAGCTCCGCCGCGAGGCGAGGCGCGCGCGGGCGGAGATGCGATTCCAGGGGCTGGTGGACGCGGCGAGGGTCGAGCTCGCGGAGGAGGCGCCGGCGCCCGACGGGGTGTTTCTGGGCGACCTCGACGCGTCCGCCGCCATACACGTCCTGTCGCATCTCTCCCCCGCCGACCGCGCGCGCGTGGCGGCGTGCCGCCGCGCCGAGCGCGACGCGCTCACGTCGCCCGGCTCCTGCCGATCGACGCCCCGAAGCTCGGTCGGCGCCATCACCCCCGTGGGCTCGCCGTTCGCCTCCGGCTCCCCGTTCGGCGACGGCTTCCTCGCGCGCCGAGCGCGCCTCTCCGAGAGCCGGCGTCCCTCGCTCGACGGACGGCTGAGCGCGCGCTTCGCGGACTACGAGCCGGAGTCGTCGGGCCACCTCGCGGACGCGGCGTGGCGCGAGGTCGATCTGCGCGCCGCCGCCACGCCCACCGCGCTCGCGACCCTGCGCTCGGTCGCGTGCGGCGCCCTCAGGCGCCTCGACGTCACGCACTCGCGCGGCCTCAAGCGCGGGGACCTCCTCGAGCTCGCGCGGGCGTCGCCTCGCCTGCGCGATCTGCGGTGCGCCAGCCTGGGCGACACGGGAAAATTCTGCGCGCGAGATTGCCAACTCGTCCTCGCCGCGTGCCCGAGCCTCGAGCGGTTCGAGTGCGACGTCGGCGTCTCCGCGCAGCGCGTCAAGGTCGACGGCGAGTACCAGCGATCGACGGCCGAGCGCGACGTCGCGGATCTGCTCGCGGACGGCCGAGTGCGCGTCCGAAGACTGAAGATTCACTCTGCCGACGCCGTCGCCGCCGCGTCCATCGCCGCCGCCGCCGCCGAGGCCGCGCGGCGGTCGATCGAAACCGAAACCGGGGTCCACCCCCGATCGCTGGACATCTCCTGGGGCTTGCAGTTGTCCGACGCCGCACTCGCGGGCGTCTCGCGGGCGTGCGCGGAGCGCGGCGGCGGGTGGCCGATTCGCCGCTTCGCCATGCGAAAGGCGGAGGTGAAGGACGCCGGCGCCGTCGCGTTAGCCGACGCGATCGCCGCCGCCGCGAACGCCGTGGAAGCGCACGAGGCCGCGCGCGAGCGTCTCGAGCGCGGGGAGGACCGAGGACGCGGAGCGTACGCACCGCCGTCCACGGATAGCGCCGACGGAGGATCGCTGCTCCCCGCGTCGTCACCCACGAAGACGCGAAGCACCGGCGGCGGCCAAAGGCCCACGTGCGAGCTTCGCTGGCTCGACCTCGGGTCAAACCACGTCGGGGACGTCGGCGGGGCGGCGCTGGGGGACGCGCTCGGGCCCTTCGTGCCGATCACGCGGGTGAACCTTCGCGATAACCACGTGGGGTTCAGGGCGTGCGCCTCCCTTGGCCGCGCGGCGGTTCGGTGCGCGACGCTTCAGCGCTTGGACCTCGCGCACAACGCCGTCGGCGACGCGGGCGTCGCGGCGCTTTGCGACGGGTTTGCGTCCGCGCCCGGCGGCGCGAGGTCGATCCGCGTGTTACAGCTGGGGTTCAACTCCATCGGGAAGGCGGGCGCGGAGGCGCTCGCGGAGGCGCACGCGGGCGGGTTCATCGACCGCCTCGAGCACCTCGACCTCGCGTGTAACGTGCTGGGCCCCGCGGGCCTCGAGGCGCTCGCGCGGATGCTGGAGCCGAGGGATGACGCGACCGAGAGGGGGGCGCTCGACGAAGGAGGCGAGGGCGCGGGTGGTCTCGACGCGGGCGGTGGTCTCGAGGATGAGGAGGAGGAGGGGCCGTGCGCGTCGGACGACGCGTCGGAGATGTACGCGTCGGACGAAGCGTCGGACGACGGGGAGGCTTCGTCGGAGCACGCGCCTCGCGCGACGACGCGCGCTCGACGCCGCGTCCGGTCGCGTCCGACGATCGGCCTCTTGAGTTTGGACGTCGCGGTGAATAACGTCGCGCTCGACGGCGATCGTTCGGGCGTCAGGGCGCTGACGCGCGTCCTCGAGACGAACCGCACGCTCCGCGTGCTGAACATGCGCGGCAACGACCTGACTCCCGAGATGGCGGGCGACGTCGCGGAGTGTCTCCTCGAGAACGCGACGCTCGAGATCGTGAACGTCGGGTACAACAAGATGTACAACGACGGCGCGTGGGAGCTCGCGGAGGCGCTGAGCGAGAACACGTCCCTCCGCGGCCTCGACATCCAGCGGAACGAGATCACCGACAAGGGCGCCGCGCACGTCGCGGCGCTGCTGTCGGCGAACGCCGGGCTGGACGAGGTGGACATGCGCTCGAACATGCTCTCGCCGGAGCTGGTTGAGGCGTTCGGGGGGAGGTTCGGCGACAGGGTGAACTGCAGGTGGCAGCAGGAACCGCCCAAGGCGGAGGAGCGGGAGGTGGGCGTCGCGAGGAGGGCCAAGGTGGCGAGCGAGGGGGGAGGGGCGGTCGCCGCGAAGCGCGCCGAGCGCGAGAGGCGAAAGGCGGAGAGGTTGGCGAGGCGAGGGAGATAAAGAGCGCGAGCGCGAGCGCGACGCGACGGAGGCTTTTTTTTTTTTTGGGAGCGACGCGAAGCATCCACCCCGCCGTCGCGTTTGTTCGCCTCACACTCGGCGGCTACGAAAAAATACCTACCCCCCGGGCACGGGCACTCTCCCTCACCCCGTCACGAAGAAGTCCATCTGCTCGGTGGTGTTGTTCAGCACGTGTTCCTCGCAGTCTTCCCACGGCACGAACACGAGCGTGTTGAGCCCCCTGGTGAGTTCCCGCACGGGCATCGTCCCGTCGTACCTCTTGGCTCCGACGCCGCAGCTCCGCCTGTACGCCAGGCCCTCGTCGTCCACCTCCGCCCACTCCTCCTCGGTCGGGTGCGGCACCGGCGGCGTCGGGTCGCCGAGGGTGCCGTCCACCATCGCGAGGTTCACGAAGTCCAGCCGGTTCGACGCGCCGGGGTGCGTGGAGCGGAGGCGGAGCCACGCGTGCGTCTCGGTGAAGGACCCGTCGGATCTGTGCGCCGGCACGCACGCCAAATGGAACCGAGACTCCGCCGTCGACACAGCTGTGCGGCGGTCGGCGGTTCGCGGCGTTTCCCTCGCGTTCGCGTCGGCGGTTCCCCTCGGGACGACGCGCGCGGGCTCGTACCCGCCGAACTGCATGGTGTCGTCTCGGCTCGCGAGGTACTTGGACTTGAACGTCTTGTACACCTCCCGGAGCCTCCTCGGGCTCGTCTTTGTCATGAACTCGCCCGTGGCGAAGAAGCGAAAGTAGCGGTAGTAGCAGACGAGATGCACGGGCTTGACGTTGTCCCAGTCGCTCACGCCGGGTTTGATGTACGTGTTCCTCGAGACGTACACCCCCTCCGTCCGCACGCGCACGCGCTCGAAGAACATGCGCCTCCACGAGCCGTGGAAGCGGTCTCGCTGCACCGCGCGCGTGACGTCCCAGTTTTCGCGATGCGCCCATGCGAGGCGACAGTGTCGCTCCCACACCTTCTCGCCGCTCGCGAGCAGGCGCCACGGACGGCACGCGCACGCGGCCCTCGAGACGTCCGCGGGGGCGCAGCGCTTGAAGATCTCCGCCATGACGTCGTCGGGGAGGAGGCGCTGGATGAGGCCCAGCCGAGCGCGCGCCTTGGGGTCGTGCGGCACGGGGAGGCGGTTGTTGTAGAGCGCGGTCCACGGGCGAGGGGTGAGGAACAGCGAGGGCGCGCGCGACGAGGGCTTGCGCGACGCGGAGATGAGCGGCGCGGCGGACTCGTCGTCCGAGTCGAGAGCGTAGATCCCGCCGAAGACGACCATCGCGGCGCGCGCGCGGGCCGAGGGAACCCGCCGCCCGCGCCGCGACCCGAGAGTGGCCGGCCCCCGCGGAGCGACCGAGCGCGCCACCCGAAAGCAAGCCACGACAGCGGGCTCGCGGCTGAGCGCTGAGAGCGCCGCAGACCACCCGCGTGTGCGAACAAGAGCACCGCCGCGTCGCGCGAAAAAGAGCACCGATTCCGCGCGACAATCGCGCACAACGCGGCCGCCGCCTCTACGCGCGCCGCCTCCGCGTCGAACGCTCGCTCGCACGCGCGATGGGCGAGAACGACATGGACCACGAGATGCGCGCGGACGACGCGAAGCCGGACGGCGACGCCGCGCCCATGCGCGACTCGGACGACGACGAGGATCGCCGGCCCGCGCGCGCGCCGAGGTCGCGGAGCCGGAGCCGGAGTCGCGAGCGCAGCCGCAGCCGCAGCCCCGCGAGGGACAAGGTGCGCCGACGCGCGAACCCCGCGATCGATCGCGAAGAGACGTCGCGCGTCCTCCGAACCCCGCGCGCCGACCCCGCGTCCGCGATCGCGTCGCGCGGGGCGCGCTCGAACCCGGTCGCGCGATCGCCGCCGGGGATTTCGTCGCGCATTCGTTCACGCGACGGGGCGCCGGCACGCGCGCGGCGGGCGTGATGATTCGCCGGCACGAACCGCCAATAAACCTAAACACTCGCGCGTTCCGAAAAGGAATCGGTTCGATCGGCTTTCTTTCTCCGCCGCGTCGTCGTCGAGCCGTTCGCGCTCGCGTCCGATCTGGACCCCATGGGACCCCCAGACGCCCTCCCCTCGCGCTCGATCGCGACGCTGACGCTTCCCCTCCCCGTCCGCCTTCTCCGCCCCGTCCCTCGACGACGATCGATTCGCAGCCGCAGCGCCAGCGTCGCGAGCGCCGCCCGGTGCCCGAGAAGTTCTCCGGGCTTCCCACCGACGTCGTGACGCTCGGCAACGAGGACGCGGCGTTCTTACTCGGCTCGGGCGGGAGCACGAAGCGCAAGGTCGCGCGCGTCGCTGGGTGCCACCTCGAGCTCATGGACCACGGCGAGAACCCGGACGAGCACGCGTTGGAGATCACGGGGGACGACGCGGCGCGCGCGCGATGCAAGGAGTACGTCGAGTGGGTCCTGAAGCAGAGGGTCGGCGCGATCGAGATGCGGCTCGACGCGGAGAACCCCAGGGACGACCTCTCCATCGTCGACGTCCCGAACGACTGCGTCGCGTACGTCATGGGGAAGAACGGGTGCGTCCTGCGGTCGATCGAGGAGGAGTGGGGGACGCTGATGTTCTTCGGGAAGCCGCTCCCGGCGGAGACGCACGAGCGCGAGGGGTTCGAGAAGCTGATGATTCTCGGGAGCCGCCGCGGCCGCCGAGGCGCCGAGCTCAAGGTGATGTCCGCGGTGGAACACAAGACCAAGGGGTTCTACGTCGGCGAGGATAAGAAGCTCAGGAACAGGCTCGACCAGGTCGGCGACGGCGAGGGGGACGGGTTCGGATACGACGTCTTCCCGTTCGAGCCGGACGAGTTCTCGTACGCGCTCGGGGCGCAGGTGAGTCTTCGTTCAGACGTCCGAGGAGACGAGCGTTTGGTTTTTTTTTCCCGCGGGCCCCCCCCGCTTCCTTTCTTTTCCCCCCGCGCGTCGGGAAGGGCACGCGCGTCGTTCGGATCGTTCGATTCGCTCACTGAGTCGATCCGCCGAGGTCTCACCTACGCGGCGTGCGATCACTCAGCTCTCTCGTGAGCGCAGACAAAGTCTCTGGTTTGCGGATGTTTTCTGGCCCGTCCCCGCGGGCTCGTACGCCGTCGCGGGGTGTGGAAGCTTCCTCGTCTATCCGCACATTCATCTTTTCGTCGTCGTCACTCGGCGTTCGAGCGTCGAGTCGAGGAGCGTTTTTTTTCTCCCGCGTCGCCCCGCTCTCTCCCACCCACCCCGCTCACGCCCGCGCGACCCCGCCGCGTCCTCTTCCTCCCGCCCTCCTTCTTCGCTCATCTCGCAGGGCTCGACGCGTAAGAAGCTCGCGGCTGCTTCCGGGGCGATCATCGAGTACGTGGGCCCGGTGGCGATTGTCGCCGGGACCCGGGAGGAGCGCCGGCGCGGTTGGGACTACCTCAACTGGCTCCTGAAACAGCGCCGCGGCCCGCTCTCGGTCTCCCCCGCCGGCCGCGACGACGTCACGGAGTTCAAGGTTCCCCGGCGGGACGTCGGGCGTCTGCAGGGGCACAAGGCGGAGAACCTTCGGTCCATCGAGCGCGAGACGAACACGTTTTGTTTCATCACCGACGACTTCAAGGACCCGGACGGGCGCGAGGAGATGATGCTCATCTTCGGCACGGACAAGGTCAAGCGGTACAAGGCGCTCGATCTCATGGAGGACGCCATGGCGGGGCGGTACAGGCCCAGGGGTCTGAACGACCGCGGCGGGTCGGGCGGCGGGAGCCGCGGCGCGTGCTTCGACTTCCAGAGGGGGAGGTGCACGCGCGGCGCCAGCTGTCGCTTCAGCCACGACGACCGTGGCGGCGGCGGCGGCGGCGGCGGCGGGCCGGACCGCGGCGGGCGCGATCGGAGGAGGGACGACCGCCCGTACGCCCGGAGCGGCGGGCGCGATCGGTCGCGCGACCGCGGGGGGGATCGGCGCGGGCGGTCGCGGTCGCCCAGGGGCGGGAGGGACGACCGGTACGATCGGCGCTGATTTTCGACGAAAAGAGGCGTTTCGAGGGGGAAAATGGCGTCTCGAGGGTCGGAGGATTTTCCGGCGCCGGGGCGAGAACACGGGGGACGGACGGGGAGACGACTCGGAGGGTCGCCCGAGCGCGCGGATCGCCGAGCGCGCGCGGATCGCCGAGCGCGCGCGGACCGAACGCTCGGACTCGCGCGCGAGTCCGTCCCCGCGCCTTTGCGCGCGAAGGCGTACATAAAAACGAAGCGGGGTGCATCACAACTCGCCCTCCTCGCTCGTTCGCTCCGTCCTCGGCTTCTTCGCCCCCTTCGCGAGTACGGCCTCCATCGCCCTCTGCAGCGACGCGTCCCTCGGCATCGCCCCGATTCCTTCCCCGAGCGCCTCCGCGGCCTCGTCCAACCTTCCGAGCGCCTCGAGCGCGTTCGCGAGCGCGACGCGATGCTCGGCGACGTCCGGCTCGACCCGCGCCGCTTCGCGGAAGCTTCGAATCGCCGACGCCGCGTCGCCGCCCGCGAGTTTGCACGCGCCCACCTCGTGCAGGGCGCCGCCGAACCCCGGGGCCAGGCTCGCGGCCCTCTCCGCGTGCGACACGCACTCGGGGAAGTTCTTCGCGCCCCTCGCCGCGCGCGCGAGGCCGAGGATGAGGCCCGGGCTCGGGATGTCTCCGTCGCGCGTCGCGATGATCGCGCGGCGGTAGGTGTTTGACGCGAGCTGGAATCGGCCGCTCGAGAGCTGGTGCTTCCCGAGCGCCTCCCACGCGAGCGGGTCCGAGGGCGCGGCCTCGACCGCGGCGGTGTACGCCGCGTCGGCGCGCTTGCGCTTGTTCTGGCGCGCGAGGACGTCGCCGAGGGCGACGTGCGCGTCGACGTACTGGGGCCAGCACGCGGTCGCGAGGCGGTACGCCTCGATCGCGAGGCCGTCGCGGCGCGCCCTCGCGTGCACCTCGCCCAGGCCGTACAGCGCCATCGGGAAGTCGCTCTTGTACCGCAGCGCGCCCAGGTAGCACGCCTCCGCCTCGTCCAGCTCGTCGAGCTTCAGGTGCGCGTCCCCGGCGGTCGTCGCCTTGCGGTGGCCGCTCTCGCCATCCTCGCACAGCGAGGCGTCCGGCGCGCCCGCGCGGGTCACGAGCGGGCTCGCGTCCGTCAAGCCCGAGACGGGCGCGGCGGCGCCGAGGACTGACGCGGTCGGGGTCAGCGCGAGCGCGAGCGCGAGCGCGAGCCCGCGGAAGACGCGCGGCGACGGCATGCCGCAACAGGCCGAGCGCGGACGGAGTGTCTGCTGCGATCGCGTTGTTGCCATCGTGATGATGAGATTTGCCGCGCATGCACAGTTCGTTCGCGTGACGCGACTCGCGCCGCGTCTAAAAACTGCGACGTGAGCGATTTAGGTCTACCGGCACGGGATCCTCGGCGCTTCGCCGGGGCACTCCACAGCGCGCCCATCCTCCCCCCCCTCCTCCGAGGGCACGTCTCGTCGCTTCAGATCTCGTCGCGATGGGCGGCGAGGCGAAACCGCTGCGGCACCACCCCGCGCTCCGCCGTCTCGGCAAGCGCAATCTCGCGACGCTCCTCGGCGGCGTCGTCGCGCTCGTGGTGTTGGCGTTTGCGATCGCGCGATCGTCGTTCGCGGGGGACGAATCGTACGGCGACGACGATCCCGCGTTCGGGTCGTTCGGGTCGCTCCGCCTGGGCGCGTCCGACCCGGCGCGGCCTCGCGCGGAGCGCTGGCTCGGGGACCGCGCGGGGTCCGGCGCGTTCGCGTCCCGGATGGATCGCGCGCGATCCTCCATCGACGCGCTCTCGCTGGCGCGCGACGACGACCGCGCGGGCGGCGCGGGCACCCAGCACCCCACACCTCGCGGCGACCGCGAACGCCGGCGCGGCGCTCGCGATCGCGACGGCCCTCGCGGCTTCCCGCGCGCGTTCGAGGACGACGTCCCCGACGACGACGACGACGACGCCTCCGGCGCGGCGGGAACCCGCGACGCCTCCGACGCGTCCTCCCGCGCGCGATCCTCCGACGTCGACCACCTCGGGGCGCTCGCCCTCGGAGGCGAGCGCCTCCCGACGCCGCTCGACCTCGCCCCGCCCTCGCTCTCGCGCCGCTCGACCCGCGTGGAATCGTCGCTCGACTGGATGCGGTCCCACCTCGGCGGCGGCGGCGCGCGCGCGGACGCCCGCCCGGCGCGCCCGCCGCCCGTCATCGAGCCCATCGACTTCGACGCCGACGACGCGAAAGATTCCGCCGCCGGGGACGCGCGACTCGCGACTCCGTTCCGATCCTCATCCTCCGACCTCATCCACGCGGCGAGCCACCATCGAGCCTCTTCCTCCGCCCCCTCCTCCGCGTCCTCCTCCTCGTGCGCGCGGTGCGGCCACCGCGGCGCGTGCGCCTCCCCCTCAACCTCCTCCTCCTCCTCCTCCTCCGCGTGCCGCTGCGCGACGGCGTGGGAGGGCCGCGCGTGCCGCTCGCCCCGTTCTCTCGGGTCGCACCCCCCCTCGTTCGTCGCGAGCGGGTACGAGGTGAACGGCGGGGCGTTCGCGCTTCCCGAGCTCACGCTCACCCGGGCCAACGCGCCGGATACGCTCGAGGTTCGCCTTCGCCGCGACGACGTCGCGCCGGCGCGGGCGGGCGTCGTCTCCGCGTCTGCGCGCGCTCGGCTTCCCGACGTCGACCCGCTCGAGGGGCGGTGGTTCGACTCGTGCGCGGTGGTCGGCGGCGGCGGGTCGCTCCTGGGCTCGGGCCGCGGCGCGGACATCGACGCGCACGCGGCGGTGTTTCGGTTCGGGCGCGCGCCGACGGTGGGGTTCGAGCGGGACGCGGGGTCGAGGACGACGCACAGGGTCGTCGACGACGCCAGCGCGGATTTCCGCGAGAGCGCCGGCGAGGTCGTGCTGAGAATCGCGCGGTCGAAGCGCGCGTTCAGGGACGTGTTCCACCAGTTAGCGCTCGCGAAGGAACGCGCGGCGGCGAAGACGCGCGGGGGGGTGTTCGCGAGGGTGTCGTCGTACTTCGGACCGTACCGCCCCGCCGACGACGAGGAGAACGAAGGCGGCGGCGGCGCCGAGTCCTCCGCGTCGAGCGTCTCGTACGCGCTGACCCCTGCGTTTCTCGCTTGGCTCGACGACGCGTTCGCGTTCGAGCCCGCGCCCGAACTCGTCGGCGTGGTCGTCGCGACGCTCAAGTGCGCGCGCGTCGAACTCTTCGGGTTCCAGATGCAGAGTTTCGACGGCGTCAAGGACCGGTACCACGAGCCCGACGACGACGACGGGTCCGTCTTCGAAAACGAAATCCCCTCCGTCGTCGGGTACGAGGCGCGCGGCGGCGCGGGAAAGTCGCGCGGCGCGGAGGGTTCGGAGGGAGGGTTCGCGTCGGGGTTCGGCGGTTTAGGAGGGTCCGATCCGTCGGACGCGGATGCGGACGCGTCGGACGCGGATTCGAACGAACCCGTCGCCTGGCCGACGAAGAGCGCGATGGACGGGAACGAGTTCGCGGTGCTGAAGGCGATGGCGAGCCGCGGGTTCGTCGGCTTCGCCGAGCCGTGCGTCGTGCGGTGCCACGAAGGCGCCAAGTCGTGCGACGCGTGCCTCGCCGCGGACGCCGAGCTCGCCGCCGACGACGACGCGGCGGGCGACGCCGAGGGCGGGAGCGGCGGCGGCGCGAGCAAACGGGGGGTCTTCGGCGGGCCGAGGTTCGGCGGCGGCGCGCGCGGCATCGGCGACCGCGTCGCCGGCTGGATGACCGAGGTCGGCGACGCGCTGTCTCACTCCCTCGGCGAGCGGCGGGGGAACGGAAACGGAGGCGACGCCGCCGAGTTCGTCGAGTTCTGGAGGCGCGGCGGAGGCGCCCGAGGACAAGGGGTCCCCGGGGACCGCGGGGAGAAGAAGGCGGGGTTCGGCGACGAGGACGGGTTCGAGGCGTTCGAGGACGTCAACGGGGATTCCTACGGCGAAGATCCCGGGCTCGAAGACGCGGAGCCGACGACGCGCGCCGACGAGACGACGCTTTTCGAGCGGGGCGCCGGCGACGGAGGGAAGGTACGAGAGTCGCTCACGCCTCGACGCGCGGGGGGCGCGTTTCGGGGGTACGAGTAGTGTCCGAGTGCCGCGGTGCGCGCGACGTGTGTGATACTACTCGTATAATACTTCCTAATCATTACGATACCGGTACCTCTCCTCCGTTTTCGAATCGGTTCTTCACGAACCCGTCGACTTTTTTTGCCCCACCACCAGGCGCACCTCGACGTCCGGCGCGTCGACGTCGTCGTCGTTTTCGTCGCACGCGCCGACGGCGAGGCGCACGCGTCCGCCCTCGTCACCTGGGATCGCCTCCTCGCCGTCGTCGCCTCTGCTGAACTCGCGGAGGACGTCGACGAGCGGCGCGGCGAGCCTCGGCGCGAGCTTCGCCGGGTTCATGAAGTCGGCGTACACGAGGCTCGGCCCGCGGCTCACCGCGCTCACCGCCAGCCCGAACCGCGCCTCGTACAGCTGGACGAATTCGCGCAGCGTGACGCGCGCGTCGCACTCCAACTCGAGCGTGTCCCACGCGGTCCACGCGATGTCCTCGTGCGTCGCCGCGGTCCGCGCGACGCGAACCCGCGCGGGGAGCGCGTCCGAGGACGCGAAGACGTTCGCGCCGAGGCCGACGAACGAGTGGCGCGGCGGAGGAGGCCACCTACCGGCGGCGGCGCGACGAGGAGGAGGCGCGAGCGACGAAATGAACGCCGCGGCGGAACCGGATTCCCCGGCGGACCCGCCCCCCTCCGCCGTCTCCGCCGCCTTCTCCGCGGCGACCCTTCGCGCGGCGACCCTTCGCGCGGCGAGCGCGTACGCCTCGATGACCGCGAGCGCGGCCGCGAGCGCGGCGGTGGCGGGGAGGCCCGCGCGCGCGTCCGCGGCGACGGACGCGAGGTCGGCGGGTTCGGGCGGAGGCACGCCGAACGTCGCCGCGCGGCACGACGCCGCCGCCGCGACGAACGCCGCCGTCGTCGCCGCGCGCGGCGCGAACGTCGTCGGCGTCAGCCGAAACCCCGCGAGGGTTTCTCGCGCGGGGAGCGTTTCCAGAAGCGCCGCGAGCCGCCGGAGATCGGCGAGATCGGTCGGATCGTCGGACGCGGCGTCGCCGTTGTTCTTTGGCGGAGCGGTGGACGAGGGAGCCGTCCCCCCGGTGGACTCAGGAGTCGTCCCCCCCCCGGTGGACTCCGCCGCCGGTCCGTCACCGTTCCGCTCCGCCGCCGCTCCTCGCGCCTCCCTCGCGAACTCGGCGACGTCGCCGCTCAGACCGTACGCGCGCGCCCTGAGCATCCCCCCCGCGACGACGAAGGTCAGGCGCGCCGGGTCGTCGGCGTCGAACGCGACGGCCCTCGGCGCGCGTTTCGTGATCCCGTTCCAGAAGCGCCCGCCGCGTTCGTCCGCGCGATCGAGCGGGAACGCGGCGAGGGTTCTCGCGGGCGCGCGCGCGAAGTATTCGTCGTGCGCGTCGAGCGCCCACGCCGCGCACGCGCGAACCGATCGCGGACGCGCGCCGACGAGCGCCTCGTGGACCATCTCCGCCTCCGCCAGCAAAGACCCCACGTTTATGTCGAGCGCGAGAGCGCCTTTTTCTGTGCCTATTTCGGCACTACACCCGAGAGCCTCCCGCAAGCGTTCGACCGGGTCGTCCGACGAAGATCCGGCGTTCTTCCCCCCCGCCCGGGGTTTCGCGTTCGCGAACGCGCGAAAGAGGCGGCTCACGTTTCCCTCACCCCGAAGGTACGCGTTCGCGGCCGCGGGTCTTTTCGCGAAGAGGTCCTCGTGCGCGTCCCGCGCCCACTTCGCGCAGTGCGCGAAGACGTGCGGGAAGTTTCCCAGGACGCACGAGGGGAACTCGCGATCGGGCGCGTCGCGAGGGCCGTGCGACCAAGGCGCCGTCGCGCCGAACCAAGGCGACGAAGAAGCCGTTTTCGCCCCCGGGGCCCCGGGAACACGCGCGCCGGGCGCCGCGACGAACACCGACGCCTTATCGCCGTCGACGCCAACGTCGAGCATCGCGAACCGGCGGCGGACGGCGAGTCGGTCCCAGGCGCGGCGGGTTTCCAGACCGTCCACGCACACGAACGCCGCGTCCAGGTTCGCGGCGTCCTCGCCGCCGGGAAACGCGTCGCGGGACGCGTCGAACGCGTTGTGTGTCGTCGTCGTCGTCGGACAAACGTTTTTTTTTTCGTCTTCGCGAAAAAAACGGCGCGACGAAAATATCCGGTTTGCGCGACGCGCCGCGTCCTCCCCCGCGCGCCCGTCCGAGGAGTCGCCGTCGTGGATGCGCGCGCGCGCGCCGACCGTCGCCAGCTGGCGCGCGACCTCGCGCGCGACCCCGCCCGCGCTGGCGACGACGAAGCGCATCCCGCGCATCTCGGCGTCGACCTCCCCGCCGAAGACAGACGACGGGGCGCGCGCGTTTTTTTCATCGGCTTTTGTTTTTTCGTCGCCGGTAGAATTCGCGCCGGGGAGAGGCTCGCGACAGAGCGCGGGCGCGTCGTCGTCGTCGTCGCCGCCGCCGCCGCCGCGGCCCGCGAAGGCGTCGTGCACGAACCAGGGCGACGTCACGCCGTCGAACCCGCGCGGCTCGAACCGCGAGGAGATGATCTTGAGCGCCTCCGACGCGGCGACCGCGCCGGCGATCGCGCACGAGGGGGGGAACTCGACGCGCGCGCGTCGAACGACGCGTCGCGTGAGCGCCGCCTTCTCATCGTCGATTTCGGCGTTCCCCTCTTCGTCGGTTCGCGCGCGCGCCAGCGCGGCCACGACCTCGCCCGCGTCGAAAGCGGCGGCGCCGGCGTCGGACGCGTCGATCCCGAGCCCTCGCATCCCTCCGTCGAAGAACGATTCGTCCGCGACGGTCGCGACGCGCCTTCCGCGCCGATGAAACGCGTACTCCCCCTCGGACGCGAACGCGAACGCGTCCTCCTCGGGCCTCGTCGCCCCCTCGCGATCACACGCGCCGCCACCTCCGCCGTCCGCGCGCGTCGCGACGAACGCGTGCGGCCCTCTCACCTCGCGAACGACGAACGCGGGGCTCCCCTCGTCCGTCGGTCCCGGTCCGATCCCGATTCGGTCGTCCTCGCGGAACCCGTGCGCCGACGCCTCCGCCGTCGTCACGAGCCACGAGTCGTCGGATCTCGCCTCGTCGCTGCCGGAGTCGATCCTCGCGCGGCTCTCGATCAACGCCGCGTTCGGCGATCGGGCGGTTCGCGCGTCGTCGATCGTGAACCCGGGGGGGAGGGAGACGCGCGCGAGCGCGAGGGCGCCCGGCGCGCACGCGAACACCCGCGGCGAGCCGGAGGGGAGCGTCGCGTGCGCGTTCACGACGGCGGAGTCAAACGCCGCCGCGGTGGCGGCGTCAGCACCCCGGCGAGTCGAGGGGTCGTCGTCGTCGTCCCAGTGCCAGGCGGTGACGATGACGTCGAAGCGTTCGCCGCGGGTCGCCGCGTCGGCGACGCACCGCGCCGCGGACTCGCGCGAAGCGACGATGAGCGGAGGAGGGGCGGCGACGGAGGCGGAGGCGGAGGCGGAGGCGACGACGGCGTCTGATGAGCCAGCGCCGAGATCCGCCGCGAGCGCCTCGCCTCCGCCGAGATCCGCCGCGAGGGCCTCG
>MDSW01200599.1_pt1 | contig 19036 bp, 40 predicted proteins | sample 811171 | NCBI WGS metagenome assembly MDSW01 (sample SAMN05326641, study PRJNA326480) | marine metagenome | isolation source: seawater | place: Atlantic Ocean: North West | collected 2012 | reverse complement strand
TGGATCGCCACCCATATTCATCTTAATAACACCTCTGCCCATTAGAATATCTTTTTGAGTAATTTTGCCATCACCACTTAAATCTGGGAACTCAGATGAATCAGCTTCGCCACCTCCTGCCATACCTAAAGCCCCTGGCATAACTGGTAAAGGTTTGCCAGTACTTGGTGGGACAGGAGCTGCAACTCGTCCTGGAACTGGTGGGTTCTTATAAAAATCTAAGTAACCTGAATAATCAATTGGTTTAGGCCCACTATCTATTGGTTGTGGCTGTCCTGGATTAGCGATTGGTTGTGTCATGATTGGCCCCATACCTGGTGCAGGATCAACGGGCCCGCCGACATCTATTGGTTGTGTCATGCCTGGATTTACTTTTGGCATATAGTCACTACCACCCAGTATTGGATTCATGCCCCCTCCTACAATTGGGCCAAGATTGGCGTCGATAGGTTGATCAATTAAAGGATCAAGAAAAGCCCTATTGCCACCTGGTTGTGGCGGCAATTCGGAAAGAGGAGGTAAAAAGCGGTTCTTACGAGGGAGATTATTCATGCCTAAAAAGGGATTTAATTGCCTTCTACCTCCAAACATCATGTTACGTGCGGGACGCATTCTGTCTCTTAGACCAGCAAGACCACCCATCATACCCATTCTTTTTCTGAAACGAGGCAGCATACCTGCACCCATTCTACCACCTACAAAACCACCTGGTTTTCTTTTCTTGATACGATTAAATAGTTTGCTAAAGAGTCCCATTATAAATTTATACCTGTTTGATTTTCAGATAAGCCTAACATTTGTTCAGCGTAATCTAGTTCTTGTAAACTAATTCCTATTTCAGCAAGAAGAGCTTCAATTTCTTCTTCGGTTGCACCCTGCGCCATCATTTGTTCAACAAGCTGTCTAATCTGTTGCAGACTTTCGATAGCCTCTTGTTTGTCCGCTGGGGATAAACCGTCTACTGCGTTTTGAATCTGAACTGGTTGAGATAGGCCAGACATATTAGTGCCCTCCATCCCTGTCAACATGTTCAGTTCTTCTTGCATGATAGTGTGAGAGTAACCCACTTTCTGGATTTTGTCTACAAAATATATATACCCCCTGGGTATGGGTACCCTTAATTGTAAAAAATTGGGTTTTTGTATGAGAGGATTATTGTGTAAAGGTGTACCTAAATTTTGCCTCCAGATTGTGTGTGTATGGGGGTGTGAGATCCCGAGGATCCTACCTAAGATCTAGATCCAATAGAGTCCCGAGCCCGCCAGATCTGGATAGATATATCGGAAAACAAGATGTTGTGTTTTGTGTTAGCTGGGTAAAAACACAAGATGTAGTGGTAAAACCCCTAGGATCTAAGTGAGATCCACACAAGATGTTGTGTTTCGGGGTAAATACTAGATGTTGTGTTGAGGATCCTAGTCAGGATCTTGGGGGCGTTCCCCAAGTCCTGCTAGGCATGCGATAGTTAAGATGATAAGTAGATCTATCATCTGAGAAGATCTGTATTGATCCCAGAGGCTTTGACAAAGCGTGCCAAGTCAAAGCGTTCATTATCTTCTTTAAAGTAGGCTCCAAGCTTTTGGATCACTCCTACTTTATCAAGATTACCCCAGCCAAGATCTTGAGATCTGAGGATCTCGGCAATAGCTCTGTAATGCTTTCTAGTCATCTCTGCCTCCTTTCTAGTTCATCTAAGGCCATCTCCAGCCTCAGATCTTCTTCTGGAGTGTTGAGGGCTGGCAGAAGGCTTAAAGCCTTCACGATTGCCAGCAGCTCATAAGTTGCCCTATTCTCCATCTTCCACCTCCTCAAGATCTTCGACATAATAACCAAACGCCTGACAAAGATCTGGTAGATAGTCAGGCATATCCTCATCTATTGCCTCAGCGGCGTCAGATCTACTACACCCTACATCAGGTACGGCATAATGGTGGTAGTCGTTATAAACATAACCAAAGACTTCTTCCACGTTATCCCTTGCGGTCACGTTGCAAGGAAACCGTCCCCACCTACCGTCTGAGATCATATCGTCATTAAAGCGGGTCATACTGCCTGTATCTTCATTCTCAAGCATATAAACGCTCTCATATACCAACTCGGCAATAGTTCTATACTCATCACTAGATCTACTTATCTCCATCTTCAGCCTCCCATAACTTGGTTAATTTATCGACATTCTTATTACACATACTGACAAGACAATCGTAATAGTCTTGATCAGGTCTTGCAGATCTTTGAAATAAGCTTTCATATAGCTCATCAAGATAGAGATGATCACACACGCCGCTTTGGAGCAACTCAGTCTCCATCCGCACCAAGGCACGCCCTGATGAATAGCTAGGCCATTTTGCTTTCAAGAAGTACGGTTGATCAGTCCAATTGTTCATGTCCATCCTTCATCCTCCGCTCTGTAGCTCTCTACTTTCTGGATCTGTCTTCTGTTAAATTCAGAAGGATCTAGATCCTCAATAAGAGATCTGCAAGGTGCACCATACACATCTGAATACAGTTGGGCCAGCTTGAAGATCTCAGGCATTTGCTTCGCTACATATCCAAGCCTCCAAATGTCCAAAGGTGTTAAAGCTAACCACAATAGTTTGATAGCCTTGGCGATCTTGTCAGCAGGTCTGCAGTACACCACGCCCTGACTGCTATCAACTAAATACTTTGCCACTAAAGAATGGGTTGTCCCTTCCTCTATTGCATTATAGCCAGCAAAGTCGTGAGGGTTGCCCTCGTTCTTTGCTTCGTACGTTTTTACTTTATTACTATATTTCATAATAAAACTCCTTACCTATATTTAATGACAATTTGTAGACTTTTGCAAGATCTTTTTGACCAGGTGCATTTGTAGTTTGCCCAGGCAGAATGAGGTTTTGCTTGTGTGCCTCTCGTGCTAAAATAGAGGTACGCCTAATTGTGTGCTTGGTTTTTTTAGGCCGTCCCGACTTGCCCCCGTCCTCTCTTTTTTTATAGGCGTTCCCGCTTTTTTTTTGCGTCTGCTCTTTGAGTGGCTAGAAAAGTGCTATTAACTCCCTAACATTTGAGCATTTAATTGTTACTTGCCTATTGTTTATATATACAACTTGTGATTAAATTTCCTTAATGACTATTTTAAATAAAAATTTGAATACCGTTACCACGCCTCAAACATATCGAGTTGAGGTAGAAGCGTTAGTAATCTTTGATGTTGAAGCAACTTCAACAGATGAGGCACTAGCGATTTTAAAAGAAGATGGCTTTGAAAGTTGTTCACAACAACTAAGAAGAAATAATGAAAATATTACTTGGGCTAATTGCTATTATGAGTTTTGCGATTTTGCTAAAGCAGAGGCAGAGGTGTTTTAAGTATGAGTGAGTTATATCAGACAAATCCATTTGCCTATGATGAGTTGAAAGAGTACTTTCAAGACTTCTTAAAAGAAAATCTTGATTACCTCAAAGAAAATAACGCAAATTGGCGTGATGAATTACACCACGAAGCGTTCAATACCGATTACTACATAATTGGTAGGTATCAAGCCAAACAATGGCTTGGTACTTATGCCTTTGAAGCTATCGATATTGTTAAAGAATATGAAGAAAGCAACTTTGGCCAAGTCACAACGGATTTAAGTAGCCCAGAAAGCGTGGTTAATATGTACGCTTATATAGTAGGTGAAGAAATTGTTTATGAATGGCTAGAAGCTAACCCAGAAGAAGAAGATAAGGAGGCGATAGAGGGGCAGTAATGCCTCTCTTTTTTTATTATGACTAGTACAGAATTTATGGCTTTATGTGGTCTTCATACAGTAGATGTAGGGATAGCACTAGAAAACGAAGCCGTTAAAGAAGCGTTACTCAACAGAGATGATGAGTTAGTTGAAAAATTATTAACAGAGGAATTTTAATTATGAAAATGAAGAAAGATAGACACGGGCGTTATTGGTTCTCTTGTGCCGTTACACAAACAAGGACAGGCAATATTGCCGTTACTGCATTCTCACACGAAGAAGCCCGACAAAGGATTGAGAACGGGGATTACGGCTCGTCACAAGAAAATTGGAATTGGGACGAAGCAGAAATGCAAATACATGATGTTATGCATGTGCGTGACTTTACGGAGGAGGCCAATAATGGGTAGACCGACATTAGAAGAATTAGGTATCAGTACCGACACAATAATTATTGAGGTTGATGGTGGACTAGTGACAGAAGTTCATAACGATCCAAATGGTTGGGTTATATTTGATTGGGATAATATCGAAGCTGATCATGTGCTTGAAGAAGATCAAGAAGCACAAAGACTTGATGATATGTTATCAGCAATAGCAAGGGGGAAATAATGCGTAGTGCAAAAATAAGACGAGCTAGGGACTTCATATTGAAGGCCGACAGTTATGATGAAACTCTTTGGAATTTCTTTATAGATCACGGCGATAGCTTTTGTGGGGACGCTAAAGAACTTAACAAAGCTTTCGTTCACGGGTGTAACAAATTCCTTGATAACACCAAAGAGTTTTATATTTACGACGAGGGTTGGATTCACGCTTGTGGGTGGAGTGTTATTACTCTAGCCGAATATATATGCAGACAGGAGGCGAGTAATGACTAAAACAAAATTATACAGAGTGAGTGCAGTACAACCGATCTTTACAGCAACTTTGGTTGAGGCTACTAGCAAAAAAGAAGCTATTAGACTAGCTAAAGCTGGTGAACTTGATTGTGGTGCTGAGCTTGATTGGAAAGACTTTGATATTGGCAATTGGTATGGCTACGAGGCTTGGATAGAAGATGAGTGATATAGGTAATAGATGTGTTGATTGTGGCAAAGACACTTCTTTTGGAAGTGGTAGATTTGTCAACAGGATACCCGCAGACGCAGATTATGAAAGTATTGATAAGCAAGGTAAGACCATCTTTGCAGAGGGTGAGTATCGTGATGGGTACTTATGCCCTGATTGTCAGTTAAGTGAAGAAGAATTTAATTTAAGGAGTAATTTATGAAAATAACAGGTTGGAAATTAGTTATCACTTGGGAAGATGATTCTACTGAAGATGTAGTTGATATACCTGATTGGGTAGCTAAGGTAATAGATGGGCATTTAGATGAACTAGAAGCAGAAACAGAACATGAGGAGGTGAATAATGAGTAATGTATTAGACAGAATAAAAGAAACTTGGGCAGAAGAACAAGTTGAATCTTCTTTTGATGATTGGAAATATGTAGCACAAATTTTAAAAGACCACTTTTTATCTCAAGTAGAAGATAAGAATAAAAAAGAATTTATAGAGTATCTTGAAGAACTTAATTATGACGAAGATTTTATAAATAATATGTTTAAGGAGGTGAATGATGAGTAGAGGGTGTTGCAACGAGTGTGGTTACAAAGCTGATTATATAACCGACTACAACAATTATGAAAATAAAGGTTATAAAACTATTAATGAAGTACCTTATGACAAAATGTTATGTGGTGCTTGTTGGGAATTAGAGGAGGTGAATGATGGCGTGGGAAATAATTAACAACACTACTCAAGCTGTCCTTGCTTACGAATGTAAGTATTGCGACAGTCCACTTATGTGTGTGGCCTATCAGACAAATGCTAGGTTACACTTAGATACGAAGAAATGTAGTTGCTCAAACTTTATGTGCGAACAACATAACAAAGACAATAATTTATTAGATTTAGTAATAGGAGGAGATTTATGAATGAATTTAAAACTTTATTGAGCCGAATGGTCAGTCCAGAACATAACCGTTCAGCTAATATATACGAAACCGATAAGGGCTTTGAAGTAGTCCTTTATGAAGCCGATAAGGAAATACGAGTTATTGAAGCTTGGGATCACTCAGAATCTTGGGCAGAAGATGTTGCTGAGAATTGGAATCAAGGAATCATAAGATCATGATTACACTCAAAGACATTCCGTTAGCAAAGCGTGTGCCTCAGACTGATTACGAATGTCTGGTCTGGGCAGGTGTGATTGCTGAAACTGTAACCGATATGCAAACACATTTATGGTTTAAGGCCAGATGTGAAGAACTTGCTTCAAGCTTAGACGAGTTAAGTGTTGCTCGTGCTAAGAAAGAAATAATGACAACACTAGATAAATATTACGAGGATTAACTTATGTCTACTTATTATGGAGAAACTTCTAATTATCAAATCGATAACGAGAAAACTCTTAAACAAAACTTTGACGACTACATTTACGAATTAAACCGTGAACGTTATGCCAACGAAGGCTCATGTACATCTAACTATCGACCTGTAAGCCGTATGGAAGCAGTTGATTTCTTTATTAAATTTTGTGGGAGGAAAAGATGATCACTATTGAATTTACTAGAGAAGAACTAGAGGAGCTTTACGAATCAGTAGAGAATATCCGTCTTGAAATCTTACAGGACAGTAGGAAACCAGATTATTTTTTAAGTGATGATGAAAGAGCATTAGTCTCAGTTATCGATAAACTTGAAAGAAAACTTTACTGCGAACAAGAATGATAGATATATTACTGATACTGCTTATTGCTTTTCTTGTGGGCTTGGGGGAGCGTCCTGAGGATTAACCACAACATCTTTCGCTTCGATCTCAAGTAGCTCTTCTCCCATGAGTTGCTTGAGACGATTCTCTACTTCCTCTCTCGACATTTGATCAATCTTTCCAAACCTAACTTCTTTCTTCTCTACGACCAGACCCCCGACTTTCAGTAAGGCATTTTGGGCAGCTATGGCAGCATTAAAGGATCCCGACTTAAGTGCCTCGTCCCGAATATCGTAAAGATCCTGGACTGCTCTATCGTGATTCAACTCATACTTTTTTTTTACTTCCGACATCAAGAAGTTGAACTCCTGTTTAACCTTAGGATTCCTCATCAGTTGGTAACTCGCTTGGCGTGGATCTTTATACCCTGCCACTCGTGCCGCCTCCGACAAAGACATCCTTGGATTATTAACAGCAGTCCAACAAAAAATCTTTTGTCTTCTGTTTAGATCTGAATCATCAAAGAACTCAATAGGTGGTTGCTTCTGTGGTGCAATCGTTGGTTGATATTCTGCTTTTGGTTTTTCTGTATTAATCTTGAATCGTTTGCTCATCCTTGTCCCCTATACTTCTTAAAGCTGCGTTTCATGTTTTTGTTCATGCTGGCTACACCAACATTACGACGCCCAATGGATGTCTTCTTGCCACGCACTCCACAAACAGGTGTATGTGCTTTGGTAGTGTTCCATTTGGTTGCCATTAGTTCGAATTATAGAATTACAGAATGTAGAAGTAAAGAATAGTAGCTTAATCTGTGTAACAGATACGCCTCCCCCCTACTTATCCCCATAAGTATCAGAGAGAGCTTAAACGAGGTTGTGAAAGCAGTCAAGTATTTTGTATTCATAAAGTTATAATTGTTTCAGACTCTAGTGACAAAAATGAAAAAAATAAAATAATAGTCTAGCCCTTTAAAAATCAAGCTTTCCCGTGTCATGTTATTTCTGACAATAATAGGACAAAAATAAATCCTGTTTTTGGTTTTCGATATTATTGATGGTTTTTTCAAACTCTTCTTTAAAATGTGGTGGCAAATCATCTGCATATTTTTTAAGTATTTCTTCAGTTGCTGCAAACTTTTTTTGGTCAAAGATGAGATTGTTCATGATGATATAGTTTCCCCACTCTTTTAATTTATTTTTTGCCATAACAATATCTTTCTAATAAATGGTGAATTGTATGGAGGCAATAGGAGAGGTAAGTAGCAATACCCCCATACATAACGACCTCACCAAACCGATCATAAAACCTGCTACACACCTAATCATTAAAATCTAAAGGTCTACCGTCACCATGACTGTCGTGGTGTTTAAAATCATTTTTATCTTCTAACCAATGTCTGTTTTCAAAAGGTCTTGCGTAAAAAGGTTCTTTTGAGCGTTGTATCGCTTCGTTTAGTATCTCTTGTGGAAAAGTACCTCTAGGCTCAACATCTTCAGGTAGATCGCCAGATATTTGGCTTGGTGTCATAAAACCCTCATCTCCCAACAAAACCTCAGGTAACTTTCTTGGAGTTCTTGGTGTTTTGATTTTTCTTTTCTTAGCAAGATCTTGTTCTGGACGCACCCAACAACGATACTTATCAGTATCAGGTATCCTCCGTGTTGCGTAATCGTAGTTCAATCTGTAACACGTGGCTGCAAAGGTATCACGCTCAGATTTTGTATCAACAACAATACTGTCGCCTGGTTGCATTTTTATAACAACTTTGCTGAGTTCGCCTCGTGGTGATATCTCTATGTTCTTTTCAATTTTATATTTCATATCTTAATTATAGCAGAGCATTTTGTCGCTTTGGCTGCTCTGAAGCCTTAAGTCCGCCGACTTCTCTATTGAGGAGAGTTTTGTCAAAGAGGCGACTAAATGGCGGGGCGAGTACGGAGTTGTTGAAATATTAAAGTTAATATAAAAACCCTCGCCCCATGTTTTACCCTGTGGTAAATAGATCGCAATCAATATCTGAGTTCCAATGGAATGTTTCGCAATCCCATCTAGCTTCATTTGTATCTATTTTGACCGCAGTATACTCATATACATACTTAGCGTAATTAGCATGTAGTTCTTCATTACAATCGTAACCATCATCAAATGCTTGTTTGTAAGCTCGATAACGATCCTTGTCAGCTAATAGCTTATGTTCTTCTTCTAAATGCCATCTATTAGTCTTGCTCATGATTACCTCTCTGAGTTTCAACAATTCGGCTAAGGACATTTGCCATGTGAGTCTGCTGTTCAGATGGTAGGCTTGATAAATCTTTTATACAATCCACCAACTGCGTAGTTGTTTGTGCTAAGTCAGCAGCAATATTTTCTAAATCTGCCATTTCCTTTGACACAACAGGAGTAAAATTTCTTTCATCTAATTTCATAATACTTGCTATATTACCAAATATAGATAAAATGTAAATACTAAATGTAACTAATTTTAATGAGGGATATTATGAATCAATTACCAGAAAGTTTAGCTAAGTACGATCACCATGTGATAGGAGAAGCAATATATTTTCCTAACATATCAAACCATGAGTACCATAACTCAGCAGGCATATCATCATCAACTATCAGAAAGTTCGGTGTTTCGGAACTACATGCTGTTAAAGAAGAAATAGAACACACACCAGCTTTGCGTTTCGGCTCTGCTGCACACTCTTATATAGTAGAAGGCGAAAGTGCCTTTGCCAAAGAAGTGGCCATTATATCAGGTAGTATGTACTCAGCCGCTAATAAGGATATTGTTGCTGAGTGCCAGGACAAAGGCATTACTTGTATATCGCAAAAAGACTTTGAAACTATCAAAGCCATGTCTGACAACATGTTGCCTTATGGTGATAAACTGTTGCACCCATCAGACAACGAATACCCTTGCGACTATTTCAACTATCCATACGAGCGTGCTTTATATTGGTGGGAAGATGAGGTGCTCTGCAAATTAAAAGCTGACGTTATTAGATACCCCGATACCCCAATGCACGATAGCAAAGATCTAATTGTTGTCGATTACAAAACAACTAAATCATGCAATCCAGATTCTTTTGTCGCCTCAATCAGACAGTATGGCTATCAGTATCAAGCTGCTTGGTATGCACGAGGATTCGAAAAAGCTGGGTTCCGTGTCAGAGAATTTGTTTTTGTAGCACAAGAAAAAACCAATCCATACGCTACCAAAATATTTAAGATCAATACCGATAACTTGGAAAAATACTGGATTGAGTTAGAATACACATTAGGTAACTATTGGAAGTATGCACAAGGAGGCACACCAAACTTACAAGCATACAATTGTTCAGATGTTATCGAATTAGATTTATGAGTGACTATGGCACTAGAACTAATTTAGACAGCTCTCTCTATGATAAGCCGTGTATAGGGGAGTGCCGTATCGCCTATGGTATGGTTGATAAAAAGAAAAGGTGTATCTGCGGCATGTCTGAAAAAGTTAATGCCAACTGGGAAAAACTATCTAATGTACGGAAAGCAAAAGTCGTGATGGGTGCTTGGAAAAGTAAAGGCAGATATATGCCAAGGCAAAGATTACAATGGATTGCTGAACGTGAAAAAAAAGACTTTAATGAAATTAAGCACGCTTATTTGAAAAGGAGAAAAGAATATGTCCAAAAAGATTGATATGGTCAACACCCCACCCCATTACACAATGGGTTCAATTGAATGTATTGACGCTATTAAAGAAGCACTTGGTGCTGAAGGTTTTGAATCTTGGTGCCAGGGCAACGCAATCAAATACTTATGGCGTTACAAATACAAAGGCTCTGCAAAACAAGATCTAGAGAAGAGCGTTTTCTATATAAACAGAATTATCCAAGAGATTAAGTAAGTAAGGGGCCGAAGCCCCTCACATACACTACTTATGAAAATGGAGAAACCTTATCCTAATGAAAAGATAAAATCAGATTTCATTATACACACTCTTATTCAAAAAAAAACCCCTCCGAAGAGGGGCTCTAACGTAGGTCAATGAAAAATAAAAAAATCTAAAAATTAACTACCAAGTGATGGTTTGCTTCCAACGGCAGAACCGCCACCACTTGCAGGACTTCCTACATTAGACTTTTCTGAAGCTAAGAAACCTTTAATGTCGGTAAATGTTTTCATACTACCGTCTGTTTGTTTAACTTCATTTTTTCCTATTACAACCCTACAAAGTTTACCTACAAAGGCTTCCTTCTTTTCAGGCCATGAATCCATACCAACTGCCATAGCAAGTTGGTTAAGACTTTTGCGTGCTATATCAGCTACAACTTCTTTCGGATGGAACAAATTAAAATAATGACTTTCATTAAAGTAATCACCACCCGCTAATTCGAATGTAAATTTGTAGGCTTTGTCACCACTATTCGTTGTAACTTCTTCTACTTCCATAACACATGCTTCGTGTACACCTTTTGGTGCAACCGTTTTTTCTGACGCTGTTGGTAGATCTTTAAAAAAATCCATACCTTGAAAATCGCTCATTAATTTATCCTCCTTGCCATTTTACTTAAAAAATCGATTCTTTTTTTAATATCAATTCTTCTAGTTTGTAATTTGCTCATGACAGCAAAACCACATGTTAAGTTTAAATACTCAACCTCTAGATCGTCTTCATGTTTGACATCATTACATCTTTGCATAATTTCTTTGATACCGCTTTCGACTTGTGCAACACGTTCTGTAATATCAAAAAGAATATCTTGATACATACTCATTTGTTGTGCTGGCGTCTTATCGGCAAAATGTTTGTATTCATCTTGGTCAAACTTCCTTAATGCTTCGTACTGTTTGTTCCATATTAATGCAACATTATCCAAGTCTTCAGCACCAGGTTTTAAATTCATATTAGCCCAATTTGTAAACATATCATCCTTCATTAACGGCCTCCACAACTTGCTGTGCACCACTAAACCCTAGTTTACCGATAACAGTTGTTAAGTCTGGCTGTTCAAGATCTTCTAGTTTACCTGATCTATCTTTGCAGACATATCCATCACCAATAGCTGTTTGCAGCCATCTAGTATGTATTGTTTGTCCTTCGCTATCAGTTTGTTCAATGACACGCAAAGCTAAAACCTCATCAAAGAAATATGGTATTGACTGGCCAAGTTTTGTTCCAATCATTTTAGGTTGGAAAAACCAAACCCCATCATTATTTTCTTTTGACATCTTACATACAAAAATGACATGCATAGGTAAATCCCTAAACATACGCATAACATTTGTACAGGCAATTTGTACATTACCATAAGCTTTACGAGCATCTTTATTGATAGATAGTTCGTGGTTAAGAAGTATCTCTGACATTTCAGATACAGAGTCTAAACAAACAGTATCATAATTATGTTGGCCAGATTTTAGCTCCCCATAAATTTGATTTAACTCTTCGTAACTTTTTATTTCGATAGCATCAACGTTCTCTTTATCACGAATAGATAGAAGTCCTGCTTCCATGCTTATAATAAGCACTTTACCAGGAGCCGTTGAGCATGTATAAGTTTTACCTGCACCAGACTCACCATAAACAAGAATCTTAGCTCCCTGCTTATCGACAAGCTGATCAGGCTTTACTACATTTTTTAAAATACTCATTGAATAATCTCCATAAGTTGACATCATCATATCAAAGGGTTACGATTTGTCAATATAAATAATGGAGGAAATTTATGGACTATGATAGCCAATGGTTTGTTAACTACTGTCATAGAGTAGGACAAATCAATAAAGACCGCTTGAAAAAACTCAAGGAAAGTGGCCAACAACCAGAATTTGAACACAAGGATGTAAAACCTTATACGCTTAAAGAAATGATAAAACACATGGGTATGGATGCTGCAGCAGAAAAATTCGGAGTTTCATTATCTTCAATAAGATCGTGGCGCTGGGGATACAGAAGACCAAGCGTTGAGCAAGCACAAAAAATTATAATCGCAACCAACGGAAAATTAGATTATGAATCCATCTTCGGTTGTCCCAATGATCTAAGTTAGTGTTTTCAATAAACTTCAACGGCAACGAAAGCGTCTACGAACTAGCTATGGCCTACTATGATGAAGGCCTAGATGTAGTACCGCTCCTTCGCAAATCAAAAAAACCACCTGCCTTTTTTAAGGGTTGGGCACAATTCAAAGAACAAAGACCAGAAAGAGAAGAAGTAGAAACCTGGTTCAAAGATCGGGACGATATGACTGTTGCTTTAGTATGTGGCCAATTTATAGTTGTTGACGCAGACACACCAGAAGCTATGGCTTGGGTTGAAGAAAACATTCCACAAAGTCCATACAAAGTTAGAACTGGTAAAGGCATGCACTATTACTATAACAATCCACAAAACTACACAACATTTGCCACTAAAAGACTGAATGACACACCAATAGAAAGACATATAGACATTAGAGGAGAAGGTGGCTTAATTATTGCACCATACAATACGCACGCTAATGGACAAGTATACCAACCAGTTATAAATACTAACTGGGATCTATGGGGCTTTGAAGATCTACCTGATTTTACTGAAAAAGAATGGGTACAGATAACAGGCAACAAAAAACAAAATGGTCAGCCAAATGTTGCGCCATTCTCTTTAGAGGGTGTTAACGAAGGTTCAAGGAATGATCAAGCTGCTAGATTAGCTGGCTACTTGATATCAAAAAACCTTAATACAGACTTTGTAAAATTTTTCATGTTAAGTTGGAATGATCAGAACAGTCCACCTTTACCTAAGCATGAAGTCGTTTCAGTAGTTGATAATGTAAAAAGAACACACGACAGAAAGAATCAACAAGCACCTTTGTTTGTGCAGACCAAAGAAGATATAGCTCCACCAAAAGATTTGTTTAACCCACCAGGCGTCTTGAAAAAGATGTTTGAGTTCTGTGAAGAGATAGCACAAATAAGCCAACCAGAACTTTCTTTAGTTGCTGCTTTATCATTAGCTAGTGTTGCGTGTGGCAGATTGTACAGAACAGATATGAATAACTTCAGCAGTTTGTATTTTGTTGGTGTTGCAAAATCAGGACAAGGTAAAGAAAACATTAAAACATTTGTTGAAACCGTACTCAACAAAACAAGATTTTCTAGATTGATTGTCGGTGATGGTTACACTTCATCAGGAGCTGTGCACTCCATACTTAAATATAGACCTACACAAATAACGATAATGGATGAGTTCGGTAAACGACTAGAAGCCATATCTAATCAACAAAATACAAATAGAGAAGACGGCATACAGACACTTATGGAAGCTTGGGGTCGGTGCCACGGGACATTAAGACCTGACAACTACTCACTTATGAGCACACCAGAACAGTATGTTGAGCAGGCTATGAACCGTATCTGCTACAAGCCAGCAATTACACTTGTTGGTCTTTCTGTGCCTAAGAATTTTTATGGGGCTCTTAACTCAGGAAGAGTAGCAGATGGGTTTTTGAATAGATTCTTAATAGTAGAATCCAAAGAACCAAGAAAGGTAAGTGCGTTGAAAAGATACAAGACACCACCACAAATGTTGGTTGATTGGGTCAACTCAGTCAGAAGATCTAAATCTGATTTTGCTGATGTAAGTGACAAAGATTCTAGTATTAATGTAAACCAACAAGTAATTGAATTTGATGAAGACAGCAGACAATTACTCAATGAGTTTGCTGAAGAAATTGTTAAGCGACAGAACGTTTTAGAAAAAGACAATTTAGAACCGTTGCTATCACGTTCAAGGGAGAAGGCTATGCGATTGGCGCTGATCTGTGCACTTGCTGACAATGTAAATGCAACAGAAATAAAAGGTAGCCTAACACAATGGGCTATTGATTATGTTCGTTATTACGATCTGATGTTTATTGAAACCTGTCGTGACAAAGTATCTTCATCTGCAACTGAAGCAAAGATCAAATCAGTATTGTCTTATATACGATCAAGAGGGGAAGAAGGCATTAGTAAGCGTGAAGTAGATAGGCACGAACTATTTAGATCTATGAAATCTTACGAGGTAAAAGAAATTATAGAACGCTTACGAAATGCTGGAGAGATACAAGAAATAGAAGTCAAAATCGGGGGCAAAGGCCGTCCAACAAAAAGATTTGTTGCGGTTGACCCTTCTTACTATGAGGATTAATTATGAAAAAACCAAGCTTAGAAACTAGAGACGATCAAAAAAGAGAGGAGCGTGTAGCTGGCTTTTTAGAAGGGGCTTGGGGCGTTACCTGCCACAAACTACCAGTCCAGTATGCTTTGGATTACTGGATTGAATCAAAAGAAAAATGTTTTTGGTGCGAAGTAAAGGTACGAACTTTTGCTTTTGATAAATACGATACGCTTATATTGTCAGTATCAAAATTAAGAAAAGGTGCCAGTTATGCTAGATCAACAGGCGTCCCATTCATAACTGTTTTTGCTATGACAGATGGTTTATATTACCACCAATGGGATCCAAACCATGTGTATGATGTCATGATGAATCTATCAGTTAATCCAGAATACGATGATGATAATGAGCCTTATGCGCACATTCCAAAACATATGATAGAATGTATATCAGATCAACCATTAGGAATGGATAGGAACGAAATAGGATTATGTTAGACAAACTTAAATCAGTAATCGGTGCAGTAGCACCAACAATCGGGACGGCTCTTGGTGGGCCGATGGGTAACGCAGCTATGAGTATGTTAGCTGACAAATTAGGTGTACCAAATAATAAAGGTGCAGTAGAAAAGGCTATACAACAAGCTTCACCAGAACAATTAGCTGAAATCAAAAAAGCAGAAATAGAGTTCGAAACTAAAATGAAAGAACTTGAAGTTGATGTGTTCAAACTAGAAACACAAGACGTACAAAATGCAAGACAAAATTTTAGCAAAGATTGGACATCTAAATTACTTGGATTTATTACAATCGGTGGATTTATGGGTTATATATTTTTAGTGACCATACAACCACCTGAACAAAATTCAGAAGCACTAATTAACCTAGTATTAGGCTATCTTGGAGGTTTAGCTTCGGCAGTTATATCCTTCTATTTTGGTGCTTCACACAAAGGGGATGAGTGACCTGTTGACTTGCGACAAGCACGTTGATGGTTTTTTTTATCAAGTTTTTATTTTCCAGATCAACGGAACATCAGGTCACTCTCATTTATGAACGATATTGTCACAATCATTCAACAAGTAGGTTTTCCAATAGCCGCTGCCCTAGGTTTAGGGTGGTTCATATATAAATTAATTATGCGTATTGTCGATGGTATGGAAAACAAATTAGATGTCGTTGATGAGAAAGTGGCCGAACAGATAACCGCTATGGAACAAAGGCTCGGAACTAAACTTGACTCACAACACGGTATCTTAGTAGCATTAATAGACAGAGTACGTAGTTTAGATAACGAAATAATTAGACAAGACACTTTGATTAAAACCATATTAGGAGTGCCGCAGCTAATAAGCACAAACAAAATAGCTAAGGCAGACAGAGATGACCAAAGAAAAGACTAAAGATCGTGGATACAATATGGATCTACATGAATACTATAGAAACAAGGGCTGTAGCCTTTACTTGCTTTTAGTTTTATTTATATCAATTCCTCTCTTAGGTGACGAGATAAAATTTAAATTCAAGTCGCCTTCTTTTAGTGGTGAAGGCACATCAGCCCATTACCTGACAATAGAAAACCAAGAGTTTAACAGAAAAGAAGCTTTAGAAGATGAGATCCAGGCTTTAAAAGATGAACTGGAAAGAGATGCTGAAAACACAACACTTGCCAGGTTTCTTAGAAACTTTGAATCGAGAGTGTATGCCCAATTATCTAGACAGTTAGTTGATCAGTTGTTTGGTGAAAACCCAGCAGAAGAAGGCACCTTCACTTTATTTGATAACATCATAACTTGGACGACTGACGGTATTAATATTACAATGACTATATTCAATGAAACGACTGGCGAAACAACTACTATTACTATCCCTATTGGGGACTTTGGTTTCTAGTTGTGCATCACATATCCAAAACCTTTCACCTTGCTTAGGCAACCCACAAGAAGATTATAAAGATGTAGTAACCATAATTGGCGAAGCACAATGTTATAGCAAGAACGCTTTCATCAATCAACCGATTACAGATGCAATCAGTCAAGTACCTCTAGCCAAACAAAAACCAGTAGTAGCTGTGTATAGATTTGGTGACGCTACTGGTCAGCGTAAGTCTGTTGATGGCTACGCAAACTTCTCAACCGCACTAACACAAGCACCAGAAACATATCTGATACGTGCTCTCAAACAATCCAACTTCTTTCGTGTTGTTGAGCGTGTTGGTATAGATCATCTTACACGTGAGCGTCAAATCATCAGATCAACAAGAGAAAAGTTTGATGACGAAACGGAACAAATGCCATTACTTTTTGCTGGTTTGATAATGGAAGGAGCAATAGTTGATTACAATACTAACCTTTTGACGGGTGGTATGGGGGCTAGATATTTAGGTATTGGTATGTCAAAACAATATCGTGAGGACACAATTGTTGTTTCTCTTCGTGTCGTTTCTGTTGGAACAGGTGAAATATTATTAGAAAATCTTACTACCAAAACAATACTTTCTGTCGGTTTATCCAATGACTTCTTTCGTTATATTGCTGATGGTACGAAGCTTGTAGAGTTTGAAACAGGCAACGCTATGAACGAGAGCAAATCTATTGCGTTGCAAGCAGCTATAGAAACTGGTATTGTAGATATAATAAATCAAGGCAATAGCAAGGGTTATTGGCGATTTATTGGAGAGTAAAGTGAGAGTTTTTTTATTATTATTAGCATTAGCTATTAGTGCAGATGACAACGAAATATATGTTGATCAAAGCGGTAGTAATGCAACTATATCCTTAGAACAGTTAGGTTCTTCCAACCTGATTGGTGGTACTTCAAGTGTGGCAGGAACTGTAACTGCTTTAGATCTCGATGGTATCAACATGTCATTAGAAATAAATCAAATAGGTGCAAGCAACATATTCAGATCAGATGCTTTTGATTCAGATTATGTAACCGCATTATTCGACTTCCAGGGCGATTCCAATGCTATGGATATTCTTATGAATAGTGGTGGTGCTTATAGTGCTGATTATGCAAACCTAAACGTAGCAGTAACAGGTGGCAGCAATACCTTTGATGTTAAAATTGCTGAAAACTCAAATGCTGATTATCTCGATCTTGATTGGATTATAGATGGTGACAGCAACACATTTGATTTTGATATAGATTACGAAAATGCTACAAACTATGTTGATATATTTGGTGATAGCAACGATCTGACATTTAGCGGTAGTGGCTACGCAGGAACAACATCAAGTGATTCTGGGTATTTTTACCTAGACCTAACAGGCGACAGCAATACCTACACAATTACACAATCATCAACCTTAGCTAGGGACTGGTTAAAGATTACATCAAATGCGTCTAACTCTACTGTTTGTATTGTTCAGAATGATGGTGGTACCTCCACTTCATGCTGATACTATAGGCGACATTACAAATCTTCGTGGTTATGGTCAGGTCTTAAGAGACTTGCCCTATGAAGCCGTTCTTAACTTTGACATCAATTCATATGATGATGTGCAAACACGCAAAGGTAGAATAGAAATAACATTTTTAGATGAGTCTACAGTTAGGCTTACAGAGCACTCCAACTTAGTTATAGATGAATATATATATGATCCTAATCCAACAAAAGGCAAAATGGCGCTTAGTTTCGCTAGTGGTACAATTCGTTTTGTCAGCGGGAATATTAACAAGCTTGATAAATCTAACATCTCTCTCAAAACTCCTACTGCAGATATAGCTGTCCGTGGGACAGACTTCACTTGTACCGTAGATGAAACAGGCCGCAGTCTAATCATACTACTACCTGATATAAACGGTGACGCTAGTGGTGAGATAATAGTATCTACCTTAGCTGGTCAAGTAATATTAGATCAACCGTACCAAGCAACTACTACAACTGTCTACGAACAAATACCAACAAGTCCAGTAACATTAGATATTACATTAGATCTTATAGATAACATGTTAATAGTGGCACCACCTAAAGAGCAAGAGGTGCTGACAGAAGAGGAAGTCACACAACAACAAGACTTTTTAGACTTTACAGATTTAGATGTTGATTACCTAAATGAAGATTTGTTAGCAGAAGAAGATTTGTACTTCGATGAACTAGATGTTGACTATCTCAATACAAACTTTTTTGAAGATCTGTTGGATGCTATCTATTTGTTAGAAGAAGAACAACAACAAGATGTGCTGGGTAGTGTAATAGATGGTATAGATATAGTAGGGACACAAATAGGACAAGATCCTAACACGCAAATAACTACATTCATTAGCGGAGAACAGATAAACTTTCTAAGAAATGTAACAAACTCTTTGCAATTAACCTTAAACTCTGACCAATCCTACTCAATCTTAATTGTCCAGGACGGTATCACTAACACTATCAAAGTAAACGGTGCTAACTCTAGTAGTATCATAATTAAACAAGGCCAATGATTAGGTT
>MDSW01185470.1_pt1 | contig 19036 bp, 21 predicted proteins | sample 811171 | NCBI WGS metagenome assembly MDSW01 (sample SAMN05326641, study PRJNA326480) | marine metagenome | isolation source: seawater | place: Atlantic Ocean: North West | collected 2012 | reverse complement strand
CAAAATCTTGATTTAATGAATTTAGCTGGTTTCTGTAGAAACTGTTTATCTAAATGGTTTCGTGAAGAAGCTCAAAAAAAAGGTATTGAAATTTCAGATCCAGATGCCAGAAAGCACGTTTATGGAATGTCATATGATGAGTGGAAACAAAAATACCAGAAATAGTTTTTAGATAGTAAATTCTTTTATATATAAATTTTTTATTTTCGATTCTTTTGTATTTTTAATTATTGGTAAAAATAATCCTAAAACATACAAAAGAATTATGATTAAAGACACAACTAACATTGATCTTACTGCATTTAATTTCATAGAGTTACTTTTCTTTTAATCTTGGAAATAGTTCAACAAAGTTACATGGCTTGTGAGTAATATCCAGTTGATATCTCAAGATCATGTCCCAAGCATCTGTTACACCTCCAGATGAACCGGGAAGTGCAAAAACATATTTTCCATTTCTTAAAATTGCAGAAGCTCTAGACTGTAAGGTAGAAGTTCCCACAGTTTTATAACTTAACTGCCTAAAAAGTTCTCCGAAACCAGGTATTTTTTTGTCAGCTATTTCATCTAAAGCTTCAGGAGTTATATCTCTACCAGTTAAACCTGTTCCACCAGTTGTTATAATTACGTCAATATTTTTTTTTTTAGACCAATCTAAAATAATTTTTTTTATTTCTTCCTTATTATCTTTAACAATTTTTCTATCAATTAATTTATGTTTTTGTTCAGCAATTTTTTTAACTAGAATTGCTCCTGACTTATCGTTTTCTAGCGTTCGAGTATCAGTGACTGTTAACAAAGCTATATTTACTTGCATGACTATCTTGGTAAGATAAATAACAGTTATGTTATTAGCAATATTATTTTTGGTCACTGCTACACTTTATTCTAGTGTTGGTTTCGGCGGGGGATCTACTTATTTAGCACTTCTTTTGATTTGGAACGTACCTTATTTTATATTTCCAGTAATTGCCTTGTGCTGCAATATTATTGTAGTAGCAGGAAATTGCATTAATTATATAAAAGCTGGAAATTTAAATTTTAAATTATTACTTCCATATTTGATAGGATCCATTCCGCTAGCATATTTAGGAGGATCTTTAACGATAGAAAAAAAAATTTTTGAGATAATATTATTTTTTGTTTTATCAATAGCAGGCCTACTATTATTATTTAATTTCAAAAGTTATGGAAAAATTCATTTAAAATATAATAAAATTTCGTTTGGTATTTCAATTGTTATAGGTGCTGTCATAGGATTTATTTCTGGAACTGTAGGAATAGGGGGAGGTATTTTTTTAAGTCCAATATTATTTTTATTAAAAGCAGATAAGCCCAGCCATATTATTACAGCTGCTTCATTATTTATATTAATTAATTCATTTTCAGGAATAGCTGGTCATTTGACAAAAAATGATATTTTAATTCAGATGACTGATTATTGGTACTTGTTATTGGCAGTTTTAATAGGAGGACAAATTGGAAACTATTTAAATCTAAAAATTCTTTCTACAAGAATTTTAGCTTTAGTAACTGCATTATTAGTAATTTTTGTAGCGATTAGAATGGGAGTTGGATTAATTTGATTACAATTTTGCCATATTTATTTATAAGTTTACTATTGATTTATGGAAAATAAAAATAAGCCATTTTCAGATATCTGTTTTTTAGTTGCTTCTAATTCCAAAAAATCATATCAGCAACTTTCAAAAAATTACTCAGCTATAGAACCACCAACTTGGGCTTTATTATTAGCGCAATCATGTAGGTCTACTGGATTTAAAGTAAGTATATTAGATGCAAATGCTGAAAACTTATCTCACGAAGATGTTTTAAAAAGAATAAACAAGTTAAACCCAAGAATAGTATGTCTAGTTGTTTATGGACAAAATGTTAATGCCGGAACAACAAATATGAGGGGAGCTGTAGATGTAACTAATTTTTTAAAAGACAAAAGAATTTCTTGCCCGATCGCATTTGTTGGGTCGCACGTTCAAGCCTTACCAATAAAAACATTAGAGAACGAAAAAAATATAGATATAGTTTTTACTAATGAAGGAGTTTATGCACTTAGAAACTTATTAAAATTAAAGGAATTTTCCTCTAACGAATTAAAAAAAATTAAAGGTATTGCTTATAGAGATGTTAATAAAATTAAAATCAATTTACCAGAAAAAGTTGTACCTACGGAAAAAATGGATATTGACCTACCTGGTTATGCTTGGGATTTACTTCCTTATAAAAATCAACCCTTAGATTTGTACAGATCTCCCATGTGGCATGCAGAGTATGATTTTGAAAAAAGAAGTCCATATGCGAGTTTACAGACAAGTTTAGGATGCGTATTTAAATGTGATTTTTGTATGATTAATTTAATTAACCGTAATGATACTGAAGAAATAGGTGTAGCAGGAAAATATAGTTCGATGAGATTTTGGTCACCAGATTTTATAATTAAAGAGTTTGACAAATTGATTTCGATGGGCGTTAGAACAATAAGAATTGTAGATGAAATGTTTTTACTTAATCCAAAATATTATGTTCCATTATGCGAAAAGCTGGCAGAGCGCAACAAGGATGATAAATTAAGAATGTGGAGTTACAGTCGAATAGATACGGTTAAACGACCCGAGATTCTTAAACTTGTAAGGAAAGCTGGTATAAAATGGTTATGCCTTGGAATAGAAAGTGGTGATAAATCAGTTAGATTGGAAGTCGCAAAAGGAAAATTTGAAGATGTAGATGTTAAAGAAGTAATTAAAAAAGTTCATGAAGCAGATATTGATGTTATGGCAAATTATATTTACGGATTACCTGGGGATACAAAAGAAACAATGAAAAAGACATTTGATTTAAGTTTAGAACTTTGTACAGCTGGATGGAATACTTATGCTGCTATGGCTTTACCTGGCAGCCAACTTTATAAAAATGCTGTAGAAAAAAATATAAAATTACCAGAAAATTATGAAGGTTATTCTTTCCATTCTTATGAGACTCAACCACTACCTACAGAATTTTTAAAAGCTGAAGAAATTTTAGAATATAGAGATAAATCATTCAAAAATTACCATAACTACAAACCTTTTTTAGATAAAATAGAAAGAAAATTTGGAAAAAAGGCTACAAACAATATAAAAGATATGACAAAAATCACATTAAAAAGAAAAATTTTAGGAGATAGAGTTTGAAAAAAATAAACGATTTAGAAAACTTAGCAAAAAAATACAGAAAAGATTTGTTTGAAAAATTATTACTAGTCAAGCAGGGCCATCCCGGATCTATTTTTTCTATGATGGATATAGTTGTTTCATTATATCATGGAGATTTTGTTAGATTTGATGAACAAAAAAAATCTTTTGTTGATAAAGTTCTTATTAGTAAGGGCCATGCTACTGCAGCTCTTTACCCAATACTTAGAGATTTTGGGGTTTTGCCTAAGCAAGAGTGGGACAATTGGGGAAAAAAGGAGTCATTGCTTCGCGTTTTTGGAAATACATCTATACCAGGAATCGACATTACATCTGGTTCACTAGGTCATTGTATTGGAGCGGGCGCAGGAATGGCTATTAATTACAAACGTAAAAACATAGACAAAAAAGTTTATGTAATTATAAGTGAGGGAGAATTATATGAAGGATCTACATGGGAGGCTCTTCTTTTCGCTAAACATAATAATTTAGATAATCTGACAATTATAATAGATATAAATTCATTAATTATTCTTGGTAATACACAAGATTGTTTAAATTTAGATCCTATAAAAAATAAAATAGATGGACTTGGAATAAAAACTACTGAAGTAGATGGCCATAATTTAGGTGATCTAATCTCAGTTTTTGAAAAAAGTAAAAATAGTTCTGAAATAAATTGTATTTTAGCAAAAACTATTAAAGGTAAAGGAGCATCTTTAATGGAAAATAAAAAGAATTGGCACTATTGGAATCCGATGAACGAAGATGAAATAGAAAAAACAAGAAGAGAACTATCCTAATGTTACAAAGAGATGCTTTTATAGAAGAGATAACCAAAAAATTAGAAAAAGATAAGTCTATATATTTTTTAAGTGCTGATTTTGGGGCTGCAGCTTTAGATAAATTGAGAGAACGCTTTCCAGAAAATTTTTTACATTGTGGTATATCAGAGCAGGCAATGTTAGATATTGCATCAGGATTAGCATTAGAAAAAAATAAAGTTTTTGTTTATGCAATGGCACCATTTATTTCTTTAAGATCAATTGAACAAACTAAATGTGGAGCAGGGTTAATGAATCTACCTATTTGCATATTGTCAGTTGGTATAGGATTAGGATATGCTGACGCTGGACCAACGCACTACTCAACTGAAGATTTTGCTTGTTTTAGATCAATAGTAGGTTCATCGATATACACTCCTTCAGATGTTGCCTCAACAAAACTTATTGCTAAGGAAATGTTAGAAGAACCAAAATTTTCATATATAAGACTCGACAGAGAAGTTTTGTCTGATATTTCCCCAGAAATAAAAAAAGTAGATTATGAAAAAGGTTTTAGAATGTTTGGTAAAGCAGATGAAAAAAAAATAGCACTTATTTCTCATGGAAAAATGTTTCATAAGTGCCTAGACATATATGAAAAAAACCCCAATAATTTTATTTGCATAGATATTTTTAAATCAAAACCTTTTCCAAAAGATTTAGCAAATAATACAAAAAAATGTAAAGGAATCGTTGTTGTTGATGAGCAAAGTCCCTCAGGTAACTTGTCATCATGTATATTTGAAGGATTTAGTGACCAAGGTTATTTTCCAAAAATAATAACTAAATGTTTACCAGAAAAGTATGTTTTTGAAAATGGTGGCAGAGAATATCTTTTAAATAAGTTTGGACTTTCTAACCAGGATATTATTACTGCAACTAAAAAGATCACTTAAAGATGAAAAAAAAGTGTTTACTAATTTTAAAGTGGCCAATTTTTTTAAATAATTTATTAATAAATAAATTTTCAAAATTTTACGAAGTTGAGCATCTATATATTGAAAATTTTAAAAATGAAACCTATTCTGAAATTACTGAAAAAATAAATGAACTAATTGTTTCAAAAAAAATAGAAATAGTTTTTTTCGATGTAGATTTTATAAAGTTTATAAATCTATTTTTTATCAATAAAATAAAGAACGTTAAAAAAGCTATCATCACTTTTGATGATTATGCTTTACATGAAATGAATGCAATTACCGCTACCGGTTGTGATATAGTTTTAACACACTGCCCATTTTCCCAACTAAAATATAAAGAAAAAGGCTTCGAATCGTATTGCATGTGTATTGAAAATGATGGTGAAATTTTTAAAAATTACAATACTGAAAAAGAAATAGATGTTTTGTTTTTTGGACGTTTAAATCCTGATAGAAAAGAGATTATAGATTATATTTCAAATAATGGTATTTCTGTTAAGCTTGTTGGGCAAGAAAATAATTTTGTATCTGACGAGGAAATAGCAAAACTTATATCAAAATCAAAAATAGTACTTAATTTATCAAAGTCGACTGGAAAAACAGTGATTAATTATGCAAATGAGGATACGTATAAATTTTGGTACTTGATGAAAGGTAGAGTAATACAAGCTGGTCTGTGTGGCACTTTATGTGTTTCTGAGTTTTCGCCAGGACAAGAGTTAATGTATAATAATAATGAACTTCCAACGTTTTATAGTAAAGAAGAGTGCTTAGAAAAAATAAAAAATTTTCTTAATAATAAAAGTTTATTAGAAGAATATACAAAACGATTTAGCAACAAGACAATTAATAGTTTTGAAGAAAAAACTAATTTTCAACCTATCTTTAATGCTTTAGAAAAAAAAATATCAAAGAAAGTTAACTTATATCAAATACCTTACTGGTATTTAAGAATCGCTGCAAAACAAATAATTTTAAAAAATATTCACATAACAAGATTGCTTAAAAAAGTGCCAGATTTCAAAGAGGTGTTTTACTTAATAAAAGATTGTTCATTAAAATCAAAAATAATGATATTTTTTGAATCTATATGTAACATATTGTGGTATTCGATAATTATTTCTATCAAAAAAAGAAAAAGAAATTTAAATACTTAAATAAACCTAATTAATAAAATGAAACATTGATTGAAGTTTATTTTAAAAGTATTATATATATCATTTTTAGAAAGGCGGGGTAGCTCAGTTGGTTAGAGCACAGGACTCATAAGCCTGGGGTCGGCGGTTCGACTCCGCCCCCCGCTACCAATAATCAATTGCTTTAATATTTTTTTAGGTTATCTTTTAAAATGGACTTCGTTAAAAAAATTTTTTTCAAATACATTCCAATAACTTTTATTATTTCAATATTCTTTGTGTTATTTGTCTACTTTTTTGATCTGGCAGCATACGATTCTTCATATATTAATAAACCTTCAATTACATTTAGTGAAAATAATTTAAATAGTAAAAAATCTAAAAAATTATTCAAGTTATATGAAGATTTATATCTAAACATTACTTCTAAAATTTTTACAAAACACAAAGAATATTGGAAAACTGAGGATTATCAAGAAAGGTTAAATTTACCAAAATTCAAGACCATTCCAAAAAAAGAAGACAATTTTATTATTGGCCAATCTTTAGATGAAATTGAAAAAAATTTTTCTAATTGGCCAAGAAGTCACGGTGGTTTTTCTTCATCAAGATTTTCAAGTTTAAAATTGATTAATAAAAACAATATAAACAAATTAAAACATGCTTGGACATACAATTCCAAAGATGGAGAGAAGGGTATTCAGGCAAATCCCGTAGTTTTTGATGGAAAAATTTATATTCCAACACCTGGAAATAGCATTGTTTGTTTAGATGGATCTAATGGAAAAGTTATATGGAAACGCAAAATAGAGAGAGGAGCTCATGTAGCTAAAAGAGGCCTTTTAATTTGGGAAAATAAAAAAAATAATGTTAGTAGACTTTTTTTTACTAATGATGACCAATTAATTGCATTGAACGCAAAAACTGGTGAATTAATTAAAAAATTTGGTGAAAATGGAATTATCAAAATAGGATCTAGCCCAACGACACCTGTGATTATTGATAATTCTTTAATTGTAGGAACTTTCAGGCCAGCCATTGAAGCCTATGACGTAGAAACTGGAACGCTTAAATGGAAATTCTACCTTAGAGAATTAGAAAAAAATATATTTGGAAAAAAAGATTTTAGAGGAGGGAATCCATGGGGAGGAATATCTGCTGATTTAAAAAGGGGTTTAATTTTTTTAACAACAGGCAATCCTTGGCCAAAAAATTATGGAACTTTACGACCAGGAAACAACTTATTAGCAAATAGTGTAATAGCTTTTGATATTAGAGAAAAAAAGAAGTTATGGCATTTTCAAGAAACTTGTCATGACTTATGGAATTTTGATATATCTGCTCCACCAATCTTAACTACAATAAATAAATACGACAAAAGAATCGATGTAGTAGTTGTTCCTACTAAACTTGGTAATACGCTAATTTTAGACAGGTACACCGGCCAACCTATTTTTGATTATAGAAAAATGCTTGCCCCAGCTTCTAAAATTCCTGGAGAAAAAACATGCAAGTATCAACCTTTTCTTGAACTACCCGAACCTTTTGCTAAAAATATTTTTACAAAAGACGATATAACTGATTTAAATATTTCAAGCACAAATTATATTAAAAAAATTGTAGAAAATTCAAACTTTGGTTTTTTTGAACCCTTTGAGTTAAATAAATTTACAATTTATTATAATGCTGGAGGTGGTGCTCAGTGGACAGGTGCTTCAGTGGATCCATATAAAAATATAATGTATGTTACAGCAAATAATATAGCCGTAAGTCTTAAACTTCTTCCCCACAAAGATAGCAAATTTAAACTTATTAATCCTAGGGAAGAAGCTTTTCGTGATCAAGAGGGATATCCTGGGACTAAACCTCCCTGGGGAACAATTACTGCTATAAATCTAAATACTGGCAAAATAAAATGGCAGGTGCCTTTAGGTCATTATGAAGAATTAAAATCAAAGGGATTAATTACAGGCACTGAAAATTATGGTGGTGCTACAGCAACCGCTGGAGGTTTGGTATTTGCTGGCGGCACACTTGATAAACTTTTTAGAGCTTTTGATACTGACACAGGTGAGGAACTTTGGTCATATAAACTACCTTTTATTGGTTCAGCACCACCGACTTCTTATGAAATAAACGGTGAACAATATATAATTATTCCTGCTACCGGAGGAATTACTTTAAAAATGAATTATTTCTACAACGTTACACAAGGAGACGCTTTTGTAGCCTTTAAAATTCAACAATAAAGGAAGATCTAATTTTTATTATTTAAGGCCTTACGTAATTTTTTAAGATTCATAGAAGAGTTTATGGGAAATTTTAATTTTTTATCTCTTTTAGCATAAATTTTTTTTATATTAGGATTATCTTTTTTGACAAAATCATAAACCGTTTTAGTTGGTCCACCTATATTATAAATACCTTTTTTATGTATTAATCTTATAAATAATTTAACAAAATCTTCGTGGTAAATAAAATTAGTATAGGCGTCACAAAAAGCGGACTTATGAACAAAAGGTTTTTCAGTCATACTAACTCTTAATATTAATGAATTTTTATACAATTGAACCGCTGACTCTCCTCCCAATTTTGACCAAGCATAATTATTTACAGGTAGTAAAGGATCAGTTTCTTTGTAATTTCCTTTAGTACCCGGATAAACATAGCTTGTGGAAAAGTAAATAAGTTTTATTTTCAATTGTTCGCAAATACTTACAATATTACAAGTACCAATAATATTTAAATCAATACTTTTAGATATATGTTCATCATGAATCTTCATAGGCCTAGATAATCCAGCTAAGTGTATCAAACTATAGGGTTTAATTTTCTTTAAGTATTTTTTAATTGTTGTTTTATTCATTATATTTAATTCTTTTTTACTAGGAAAAAACATTGAAAAATTTCCAGGATTTTTCTTTAGATAAGAAGCAAATCTACCCGTACCACCAGTAACAACTATTTTTTTTTTAAACTTTGACATGAGAAATCCATTTTTTAACTTTTGTTGATTTATTTTTTTCTTTTTCTAAAATTTCTTTTTTATGATTCCACGAAAAAATAACTGAAATATCAGGCTGATTCTTTCTAAAATGATCAATTGATACAATTGGTATATGCATTCCAGGACTATATTTACCAATTTTTTCTTTTGTCGTATCACCAATAAAATCAATTAATTCACTATCTATCTTACAATAATTTAAAACAGTAGTGCTTTTTGCAGCAGCAGCATAGCCACAAATTTTTTTGCCATCATTTTTTAATTTTTCTATTTTTTTTTTAAAATTTTTTTTTGATATTTCACATTGTTTTTTAAATTTAAGACATGAGTCTATTCTATTCATACCTAAAGATGTTTCGTTTTTAATTAATTTTTTAACCCTCGGAGTAATACTTCTTTGATTTTTTCTACCTATAACGTAACGCATTGAACCACCATGAGTAATTTGTGGTATTGCATCAATCAAATCAAAACCAAATTTTCTAAAAATATTTTGAACTGACAAAAGAGAAAACATAAATATATGTGCGTCATATATTTGATCATATGAAATTTTTTTTAACATTGAACCGAGATATGGTTCTTCAAATACAAAGACTCCCTTTTTAGATAGAAGTGCGTCTATAGAAATTATTAAATCATTTAGATTTGGAATATGGCTGATGACATTAGCGCCACAAATTAAATCCGTTCTATATTTAAATTTTTTTAAATTAGTTGCATTTTTGTAGTTAAAAAAATCAACTATAACATTAAGTCCTTTATTTTTTGAAGCATTTGCAACATTTTTTGAAGGTTCAAATCCACAGTGTTCGAAATTTAGTTTTTTGAAATTTTCTAAAAAAGTTCCATCATTAGAACCTATTTCAATTATTTTGGAATTATTATTTAGATATTTTAGTTTAGCCCATTCAAAATATTTATAAAAATGATCAATCATGTATAAAGATTTACTCGTATAAAAGGGATATTTGTTATTAAATATTTGTGGCGATCTAGGATGATCATTTACTTGAAATAAATAGTTATCTTCAGAAAAGCCCACTTCAAGATTATAAAAAAACTCTTTTTTAAAATCTTTTTTATCAAGAAAACCATTTGCCATAGGCATCTTACCAAAAGACATGAATGGAGTAATTTTTTTTCCAGAGACTTTACATTTCATATTTTAACTAACTTTATTTTTATTAATATCAAAGAAAATTATTGGCCACACCAAAGGTTTTGTATATTTGTTAAACCAAAACGATAAGTATCTTTCAGCTAAAAAAGCATATATTCTTTTTTCACCGTAGTCTTTTAAATTAAAGCCAAAAACATCTTCACACTTTTTTAACCAAGGAAATAAAGAATTATAATAACTTTTAATTATTTTTTTTGATTTACAAATAAACATATTTCCTCTGTTATATGAAACATTATTAATTGTAAAATTACGAAAATCTTCTCTATCATTTTCATCTAATAAATCTATAGCTTTTTGTAAATTTCCAAAACCATGAAAAGTATCAAAATGAAATTTTATACTTCTATTTTTTTCTAGAATTGCTTTAGGATTGTTAATTAATGATCGCACACCATGTTTAATAAGCTTGCTAATTTTAAATTTATTAATTGAATACTGTTGACCAATTATAGTTTCATAGCCTTCCCATTCCTTTGGCACATTAGTTAAAAAATCATTTTTATTTTTAATTTCCATAGTATTTTTATTATTAGCCCAAAATCTTCTATGTGCACAGAAACCAATCCAATTGTTGTCCTCAATTTTATCAATTTGATTTTTCCAAAACCAGTAATGAAAAGTGTATTCTCCATAATATTCATTTTTCTCTGAAATATTTTCCCCACTGTTGTCTCTTAGCCACTGTGAAGAGAATTTATTTTTACCAAGTCCAACAGGTATGTAATTCAATTCACTTACAGAGTTATAAACATCATCGTTCAAACATAGACAATACATTTTTAATTTTGACATAAGTTAAACTAATTATTTTAACCTTTTGATTATTGAAGCTAGAGGTTCGCTATTTTTATCTTTTTTAGAGATAATAGGTTTTTTTATTGGCCACTTAATTTTAATATTTTTATCTTGCCAATTTATTGATAATTCATCTTTTTTAGATCTATAATTTGTGCATCCATAAAATACCAAATTTTCACTTCCAAGGCTTGCAAATCCATGCGCGAATCCTGCCGGAATAAATAGAGATGTAGAATTTTTATCTGAAAGTATAACAGTGAAGGTTTTTTTATAGGTTTTAGAATTTTTTCTTAAATCAACAACCACATCAAAGATTTTACCTTTTACAACAGAGACAAATTTATCTTGCTGAGATTTTTTTTGTAAATGTAAACCCCTCACTACATTTTTTTTAGATTTAGATAGACACCAAAATATAAATTTTTTATTTTTAAAAAGCTTATTAATAAAGGTTTCTCTAAAATAACCTCTATTATCATAATGATTAGTACCCTTTATTATTTTTAAACCTTTAAATTTTGTTTTAATAATTTTCATTCGAGTATATTAAAAATAAAAGTATTTACGTTTACCATAACTTAATTTGTGTTTATATTATGACTTCATAAATATACTTGGGAACAATCTTTCCAAGTAGTGTTCTAATTCGTATGAAATCTCTGTTTTAGAATATTGCGAAATTATATCTTTATATTTTTCTATAGGATGTTGAAGTATACACGATTTTCTTACACCAAACATTGCATGCAAACTTTGGACGGGGGCGTAATCTCTAGGTCCAAAAAAATGTTTGTACCAATTTCCCATTGGTCTGATTTTAGCGGGCTCGAGTATCGACGAGGGATTATATTTTACATTTTCTTTATTAGATGATTGATAAGAATCTAGAGTAAAATTTTCTTCAATATATAGATTAATTTTTTTTTCTTTAAAATATTTCAAATGATACCACCAGCGGTACGAACCCGACGTATATATTCCTTTATAGTCCTCTGGTATGATATTAACAATTTTATTTAAAATCTTAGCAAATTTTTTTTTTGTTTTGTATGGATTTGGGCTATTAAATGATCCAGGTAAAAAAATAGTCACCGGGCACAATTTATCATAATTATTAATTATATGATAAAAAACTGTATGAGGATTTCTTCCGACATTAGGTAAATTTATTATTCTAACATTTTTATGTTTTTGCAAAATAGAACTTTCAATTTTATCTTTTCCTTTATTGTATATAGAAATTTTTGCATTTGAGGGGAGGAAATCTAAATAATCAATTTTTTCATGAAAGTGTGCTATTACAAACTCAACTTCATTATTTGGTAAAAATTTTTCAATCTTCCATTTAGCAAACTTCAATCTTGCCTGTGTTTTAATATTTTTAATCATTCTTTAGATAATTATTTAGCAGATTTGTAGCTAAATTTTAAGTAGAATCGCAAAAGGTATATTGTGATCAAATCTAAAAAAATAAAAACTGCGTTGTATATTAAAAAAGGCAAAGGTAACTTTAGCCTCCTATCAAAATTTTTGTTTGGACAGATTTTTTTAAGAAATAAAATTCTCAAACAAAAGAGATATCTTATAGATGAATTTAGATCAGAAACTGAAAACATGAATTTTTCAGAACTTTGGTTTGATAATAATATTCCTTTTTGGTTTTATGTTTTAGAAAAAAAAAAGTTATTTAATAAAAAAATTAAAGGATTGGAAATTGGTTCTTTTGAAGGAAGAAGCTCATATTTTTTATTAAATAATCTTAAGAATCTCAATTTAGACTGTATAGATACTTGGGAAGGATCTAAAGAGCAAGTAAATCAAAATTGGAATACAGTAGAAAAAAATTTTGATGAAAATATGAGTCAATTTAAGGGAAGATATAATAAATTTAAATCTAAATCATTTGATTGGTACAACAGTAATAAAGATAAAATTAATTATTATGATTTTGTATATATTGACGGTAGCCATTATTTTAAAGATGTGCTTTTAGATGCTCAAAGCTCTTGGAATTTACTAAAAAACGGAGGTTTGATGATTTTTGATGACTACCTATGGAATTTTTATGATAATAACGAAGAAAACCCTATTTTTGGTATTAATCAATTTTTAAAAGAAATTAAAAATCAATTTAAAATTTTATATGTTGATACACAATTATTTTTAGAAAAAAAATAAGGTGTACTAAAATTTATTTTAAAATATTTTTGAGATAGTTGGAGTAATCACATTTTCCATAAAATTTAATTCTTTCGGTAACATTTTTTTCATTAATCCAACCTTTGTTAAAGGCAATTTCTTCAAGACAAGCTATTTTTAAACCTTGTCTTTCTTCAATATTAGATACAAATTGTGAGGCATCAAAGAGATCTTTAACACTACCTGTATCAAGCCAAGCTCCACCTCTGCCTATAAATTCTAAGTTAAGTTTTTTTAATTTTAGATATTTATTTAGTACATCAACAATTTCTAGCTCTCCACGTTTTGAAGGTTTTATTTTTTTTGAAATTTTGATAACGCTATTATCAAAAAAATAAAGTCCAGTAACAGCGAAATTAGTCTTAGGTTTTTTGGGTTTTTCATTAATACTTAGGATTTTATTATTTTTTTTAAAATTGACTATTCCATATTTTTCAGGATTTTTTACACTATAAGCAAATATGGTAGCCCCAGAATTTTTTCTAAGTATTTGGTTTAACCTTTTTGTGAAACCCTGCCCGTAAAAAAAATTATCGCCAAGTATTAGAGCAACTTTATCTTTTTTAATAAAATCTTCACCCAAAATAAATGCATCTGGCAGTCCTTTTGGTTTATTTTGTTCCTTATAGGAAATTTTTACTCCAAAACTATTTCCATTACCTAGTATTTTTTGAAAACTTTGTTTTTGTTTTTTATTTACTATTATTAAAATATCCCTAATTCCCGCCAGCATTAATATAGAAAGTGGATAAAAAATTAAAGGTTTATCATAAAGTGGAAGCAATTGTTTATTAGTAATTATAGTTAAAGGACTTAATCTACTTCCCACACCTCCAGCTAAAATTATTCCCTTTTTAATCATACTTTTAAACCCAATCTTTTATCAAAATTTTTTTTTATTGTATTAGAAAAATAAGAATTATCACGATACCATCTAAAAGTTTTAGATAAACCACTATTAAATGAAATTTTAGGTTTCCATTTAAGTTCTTTTAAGATTTTTTTGCTATTTAGTGCATATCTATAGTCATGACCAGGTCTGTCTTTAACAAATTTAATTTTAATTTTTTTGTTTAATTTTCCAGAAAAGTTTTTCTTAGCAATTTTTAATATTTTTTTTGCAATATCTATATTTCGATAATTTTGTCCAGTTCCAATATTATACTTTTCACCCAGTTTGCCTTTCAAAAATAGTAATAATAAAGCTTCACAATGATCATTTACATGTATCCACTCTCTGGAATTCATTCCTTTTCCATAAATTGGTAAAGGCTTATTGTTAAGTACATTATAAATTAATTTTGGTATAAATTTTTCTGGAAATTGGTTAGGACCGTAATTATTGCAACAACTGGATATAATTGCAGGTATTTTATAAGTTCTAACGTAAGCTTTAATCAGATGATCAGCTGATCCTTTAGTTGCAGAATAAGGAGAGCTAGGATTATAAGGAAACTTTTCATCCGATCTTCCTTGAATTATATCGCCATAAACTTCATCTGTAGAAACATGTATTAATTTAAAATTTTTATTTTTTTTTTTAAATGACATAATTGACTCTAGCAGATTATAAACACCTAAGAAATTGCTTGTAATAAAACTTTTAGGGTTATCTATAGATCTATCAACGTGTGTCTCAGCGGCAAGATTGAATATACAGACTGGTTTATATTTATTTAATATTTTTATAATTTTTTTTTTATTATTTAAATCAATTTTAAAAAATTTATATTTTTTATTTTTTGATATTTTTTTTGTATTATATAAATTTGATGAATAACTTAATTTGTCAATATTTATTACATAGAAATTTTTTTTTAATAAATATTTGATTAAATTACTTCCTATAAATCCTGAACCGCCAGTTACAATAACTTTTTTCATTTTTTTTTACTTTATTAAAGAGTATTAGTATACTTGAATTATAAAAAACGTTATTATTAGTATTCATTATACTATGTCAATATCTGGGCAAAATTTAACTATAGTTATTGTAACTTTAAAGAGTCAAAAAGTTATTGATGATTGCATAGAATCAATCGACAAAAATATACCAATTATTGTAGTAGAAAATTCAAATGATACAGATTTTAAAAAAAAAATAGAAAATAAATATAGTAACGTTAAATGTATATTATCAAATAAAAATTTAGGAATGGGATCGGCTAACAATATTGGCATAATGTCATCGGGGACTGATTTCGTATATATCGTTAATCCTGATACAGTACTTGAGAAAGATGCTCTAAAACAAATTTTTTTAGCATCAAACAAAATAAAAGATTTTTCAATTTTATCACCGATATGTTCAGATTTTAATTTTCCAAATTACAAAAAAGCACAAGTAGATAATTCAAGTGTACCATTTAAGGTTGAGTCGATAGATGGATTTTCAATGTTGTTTAATAAAAAAAAATTTGAAGATAACGTATATTTTGATGAAAACTTTTTTATGTATTTAGAAAATGATGATATTTGTAAAAGGGTAATAGATAAAGGTGGATCGTTATATATCATACCAAGTGCAAAAATTAATCATGGTGGAGCAAAAGCTGTTGACTCGAAATTTATTAAGGAGGTGGAATTATCTAGAAACTGGCATTGGGTATGGTCCAAATTTTATTTTAATAAAAAACACTTTAGTTATTTAAAAGCAATTAATGTTTGTATGCTTTCATATTTTTCATCAATCGTTAAAATGTTTTTTTATTTTTTAATTCGAAATGATTTTAAAAGAAAAATATATTTTAATAGAGCATCTGGTTTCCATAATGCAATGCGTGGTAAACCTTCTTGGTACAGGCCCAATCTTGAAGATTAGTAGTAAATAAATGTTGGTTAATTATTGATTTATTTAAATTAAAAATATAAATAAACCTAATGGGCACATCTCAAAAAAAAATTTTAATCACAGGTGGGGCTGGTTTCGTTGGAACAAATTTAATTGAATTTTTACTTAAAAAAACAAATCACCAAATCATTAGTATAGATAATTATTCTTCAGGATCAAAAAGAAACCATTTAAAAAGTAAAAGAGTAAAATATTTAAAAGGTGATACAAAAAATATTTCACAAATTATAAAAAATCCAAAACAAATAAAATCAATTTTTCACTTTGGTGAATTTGCAAGAATTTATCAAAGTTTTTTAAAAATGAACGAATGCATAAGTTCAAATTCTGTTGGCACTAACGAAGTTTTTAATTATTGTTTAAAAAATAAAATTAAACTTATTTACTCTGCCACATCAGCATCCTTAGGTAATAAAGGAAATGACAAAAATTTATCTCCATATGCTTTCACTAAAGCCAAAAATTTAGAATTATTAGAAAATTTAAAAAAATGGTTCAACTTTAAGTATGAAGTAATTTATTTTTATAATGTCTATGGTCCTTACCAAATATGTAAAGGACAAATGGCAACGGTTATTGGAATTTTTGAAAATCATTATAAATTAAAAAAAACTTTACCAATTGTTAAGCCAGGTACTCAATCAAGGAGATTTACTCATATACAGGACACTGTTGAGATTTGCTATTTAGCGTGGCGAAAAAATTTATGCAGACATTATAGTATTGCCCATCACAAATCTTACTCAGTTTTAGAAGTTGCAAAAATGTTCCAAAGAAAAATTAAATATCTTCCAAAACGTCCCGGAGAAAGGTTTGCTTCAGCATTAACAAACATGAATCTCTCCAATAAAGTTTATAAATATTTTGGTAGAATTGACTTAAAAACGTATATAAAAAATTTTATCTCACGCAATAAATAAAATTAATATTTTTTAATGTCCGGGAAAGTCCAATAAACTAAAAGTTTTGTAACCTTTATTCTCTAATAACTTTTTACCCCCTAAATCAAAGAGATTTATGACAAATATGAAAGCCGCAACTTTTCCTCCAGATTTTTCAACAAGTTTAGCAGCAGCTTCAGCTGTGCCGCCAGTTGCAATAAGGTCATCTACAATAACAACCTTTTCATTTTCTTCTATAGAATCTTTGTGTATTTCCAAGGTAGCTTTTCCATACTCTAATTCAAAGTCTACCGAATACTTTTCTGCCGGCAATTTATTTTTTTTTCTCATCAAAATATTGGGTTTAGATAAATTATAAGATAGAGGAGAAGCAAAAATGAAACCTCTGGACTCAATGGCAGCAATTTTGTGATAATCTAATTTACTTAATAAGTTTCCCATTTTATTAATGCACTCTTTAAAAGCATCCTTATTTTTAATAAGTGTAGTTATATCTCTGAATAAAATACCTTTTTTAGGATAATCGGGAATTGAGCGTATATATTTTTTTAAATCCATTTTTTACTTCAAAATTAATAAAAAAGATCATATTAATTATAATAGTTTATGACAAAAAACAAACTTGCAATTATAGGAGGGAGCGGCCTCTATGACGTTGAAGAGTTTAAAGAACGTGAATTTTTGATGATCAGTACTCCTTGGGGACAACCTTCAGATGAAATTCTAAAAATTAAGTATAATGGAAAAGAAGTTTGCTTTTTACCTAGACATGGAAGAGGTCATTTTATATCGCCTTCAAAAATAAATTTTAGAGCAAATATAGATGCTCTCAAACAAGCAGGAGTAACAGACATTGTTTCTGTTTCTGCCGTAGGTTCATTAAAAGAAAATTTACCTCCAGGGAAGTTTGTGATCGTAGATCAATTTATTGACAGAACTTTTGCGAGGAACAAAACATTTTTTGATGATGAGATAGTCGCTCATGTGTCAATGGCTCACCCAACATCAAATGGTTTAATGAAAGCATGTGAAGAAGCAATAAAAAAAGAAAATATTGATTATCAAAAAGGAGGAACCTATGTTGTCATGGAAGGACCTCAATTTTCAACATTAGCAGAGTCAAACTTATATAGATCATGGAAAGCAGATGTGATTGGAATGACTAATATGCCTGAGGCAAAATTAGCTAGAGAAGCAGAAATTAGATATGCATCAGTTTCAATGGTAACTGACTATGATTGTTGGCATCCAGATCATGAAAATGTTGATGTTCAACAAGTAATAAAAGTTCTCTTAGGAAATGCCGCAAAAGCAAAAAGCATGATTAAAAATCTTATAGATAATTTTGAAAAATATATTGACCCTAAAGATCCTACAAACAACTGTTTAGATGTAGCAATTATAACAGCTCCTGAAAAAAGAACTCAAAAAACAAAAGATAAATTAAAAACAGTAGCAGGAAGAGTATTAAATAAATGAAAAAAAAATTAAGCTCTAAAGGAAGTTGTTTGTGTGGAGGTGTAAAGTTTAAAACAAAAGGTTTTCATCGACAAGTATCTAACTGTCATTGTATTCAATGCATGAAAACACATGGTAATTTTGCAGCGTACACTGCATTAAAAGACATAAATGTAAAATTTATAACCAAAAGAACATTAAAGTGGTTTAAATCATCAAAAAAAGCACAAAGAGGCTTTTGTAAAAAGTGTGGCGCCAGCATCTTATTCAAAATGAATAAATCAAACATAATAAGTATTTCTGCAGGTTTATTTGATAAATCACTAAAGCTTAAAACAAATAGAAATATTTTTACAAAAAATAAACTTAAATATTATTCTTTAGATAAAAATATTCCAAAATTTAGCAGGTATAGCAAACAATGAAAATTGAAGGAAAAGAATATCGTACAATTTGGTTTGATGAAAAAAATCAAGCAGTAAAAATTATTGATCAAACAAAACTACCTCATCAATTTATAATTAAAGATCTTAAAACAGTAAAAGACGCAATTAATGCCATCAAAGT